>JABUBO010000535.1_pt1 | contig 12387 bp, 5 predicted proteins | sample 7240361 | NCBI WGS metagenome assembly JABUBO01 (sample SAMN07256346, study PRJNA390944) | subsurface metagenome | isolation source: Methane hydrate marine sediment | place: Pacific Ocean: Eastern North Pacific, ODP site
TAACAAGACCTTATCAGCAACGAATAAATCTAAATAGCGTTGTAGTAGTAAGAAACCTGCTTGAATATTTCATAAAAATGTTCCCGTCTTTTGTTACTCAGCTTAATAATCAGACTCTGTCTGCTAATCAGATTGTCTCTGCACTCGAAGCTATGAAACCATCTTCTTTGAGAAGAATTATAGAACACATTCGTAAGGAAGAGTTGTTAAAAAAATCAGTGGAAACGGGGATGTCTTTGGGACGTCCCATGATGAGGCATCGAGAGATAGATATTATTGAAGAAGTGTTAATGAACAAAAAACCAAAAATGTGTTTAGAATGGGGTTCAGGATACAGCAGTTTATATTTTCCCAAAATGCTGGATTGCGGAGCCAAATGGTTTTCCATAGAACATGACATCGATTGGCACAGCAAAATCAACAATCTCGTTTCAAACGCAGGAAAAGAAGCGTTAGCCGGCCTGGATGGCGTTTCCTTTTATTATATTCAGCCGGATAATCCGTCGCTTAAAGGTTCTTGCTATGGCGGAACTAATGGTTATGAATTCAGGTCATATATACATTTTCCAGAACAGCTTGGAAAATTTGATTTTATTCTTGTAGATGGACGGAGACGTGTTTGGTGCTTGTTGGTAGCATTACAGATGATAAAAGATGATGGGATAGTAATTTTGCATAATGCAAATGTGACAAGATACCACGAGCCGTTTTGTTTGTTCGGCAACAAATGTCAATTTAAGGATATGCGTAAAAACCTGGAAGGAGGGATATGAATTGGCAGCAAATTGCAAAAAATCGAAGATGTAATAAATGTCAGGTCACATCAGGAATACTGGGCAGATATCAGCATGTTAAATAGAGCTTTCTATCATGAAGGCTTATCGAACAATATTGAGTACAAAACTTTGTTTCTTAACGAGAATTCATTTAGAAAGATAGATTCTCAGTGCCTGTAATAATGGGCTTTCCATGATATGAAAAAATATGGTACAGAAAACAAAAAGGAGATATAGCTCATAGAACTGGATAAATCAAGAATTCTAGTAACGGGCAGTTCGGGGACAATAGGCAACTGTTTATGCGAGGCTCTGTTGGCACGCGGTGCTGATGTTATTGGTGCTGACATCAGGCGTAACAGGTGGAATGAGGAAGTTCATCGGCGAACTATTTATATGGACCTTCTGGATACTGCCAATTTGGATGAATTGCCGCGGGACATTGATATTGTCGTTCATTTCGCCGCAAACGCGAGGGTTTATAATCTTGTCAAAGAACCGGACCTTGCAAGAGATAATTTTTTGAGCCTCTATAATGTTCTGGAGTATGTCAGGCAAAGCGGCATTGGAAAGATTTTATTTTCTAGTCCCCGTGAGGTGTATGGGAATTCAGGTTATATTATTCATTCGGAAGATGAATCGTTTGTTAAATAGTTTGAGGAACGATTTTCTGCGCATATAGGCAGGAAGTTTGGTATTGCGGTAAGTAGTGGCACAGCGGCGTAGCTGAGCAGGCATAAATGGAAAATTCCAGATTAGTTATGATTAAAGAAATTACTTCGGCGGACAAACTAATAGCTATTATTATTCCTCATGATTTTCATACGAATAGTATTGAGTTTTTTACGCCCAAAGAATTCTCCCAGCAGTTAGGTTATATGAGACATCCTGCGGGGCATAAAATTCTTCCACATACTCATAAATTAGTTGTTCGGGAAATCCAATATACACAGGAGACTCTACTTGTAAAGTCAGGCAGGATTCGAGTGGATCTTTATTCGGACGAGAAAAAATATATAAGAAGTGAAGAACTTGTGGCAGGTGACGTTATTCTTTTAGCCAGCGGAGGACACGGCTTTGTTTTTCTTGAGGAATCAGAGTTAATAGAGGTCAAGCAAGGGCCTTATATCTCTTTTGAAGTTGATAAAGAAAGATTTGAAGAAACTGATGAACTAAAACACTGCCTTTTAAGGTTACTTACGCAATAAAGGTAACGAATTCAAAATCCAGACAGGAACAGCAAAAACAAGAGTCTCTAATGAAAACGGCTGAAAGTATTTTTGTTCCGGTTAATGAGCCGCTGCTTTGCGGCAACGAAAAAAAGTATCTGCTTGAGTGTATTGAAAGTGGCTGGATTTCTTCGGAGGGGCCATTTGTCAAAAGATTCGAAAGGGAATTTGCTGCCCGGGTAGGTAGAAGGTTTGGTGTTGCTGTAAGCAGCGGTACCGCGGCACTCCAGGTGGCTGTGTCGGCATTGGGGATTGGGCCGGGTGATGAAGTTATAATGCCAACGTTTACGATTATCTCATGTGCCGCAGCTATTATGCGGACATGTGCAACCCCGGTACTGATTGATAGTGACCCTGTTACCTGGAATATGGATGTCTCACAAATTGAAGATAAAATCACACCAAAGACAAAAGCGATTATGGTAGTTCATATTTATGGATTGCCGGTGGATATGGACCAAGTTATCGCTATCGCGAAAAAATATGATTTGAAAATCATAGAAGATGCTGCACAAGCACATGGCTTAACTTACAAAGGTAAACCCTGTGGCAGTTTCGGTGATATCAGTATTTTCAGTTTTTATCCGAATAAACTGGTGACAACAGGTGAAGGTGGAATGGTAGTTACAGACAATGAGCAGGTTGCTTGTAAGTCTAAAGGATTGCGGAACTTATGTTTCAGAAAGAACAAAAGATTTATTCATGATGAACTCGGCTACAATTTCAGAATGACTAATCTGCAGGCGGCGTTGGGGGTTGCGCAGTTAGAGCAACTTGATAGATTTATTGAAAAAAAACGCCAAGTTGGCAAGAAGTATGCTGAGTTACTTTCGGGTATTGAACAGTTGCAGTTGCCGAAGGACCGAATCACATACGCAGATAATATCTATTGGGTCTATGGAGTTTTGCTGGCTGATGATTTTGGATATGATGCAGACTATGTAAGAAAATATATGGCTCACAAACAGGTAGGGACAAGGCCCTTTTTCTGGCCGATACACGAGCAACCTGTGTTTAAAAAGACAGGTATGTTCGAGAGGGAAAATTATCCTGTTGCTGAGAAGCTTGCAAGGCGGGGATTTTATGTCCCCAGCGGATTGGCGTTGACCGAATTGCAGATTGAATATGTGGTGGAGTGTCTGAAGGAAATTCTTAAATGAAGGTCTTTGACAATTACGCCCATTATTATGACTTGCTTTACCGTGATAAAGATTACAGAGGTGAGACGGATTATATCTGCGGTCTTTTGGAGAAATTTGCTCCCGGTGCAAATTCCATTCTGGATGTGGGATGTGGCACGGGCAGACATGCAGTGAGTCTTGCTGAGAGGGGATTTGATGTTTTTGGAGTTGACTTGAGTAAGAAGATGATAGCGAAGGCCGGGGAACGTAAGACACAGCTCAGTAGCCAGGTCAGCCAAAAGGTAAATTTTGAAGTAGCCGATATTCGCAAGTTAAACGTTGGGAAAAATTTTGATGTAATAGTCTCACTTTTTCATGTTCTTAGTTATCAGACAACTGATGAAGATTTGCAGGCTATGTTTGAAGTGGTTGCCGAACACTTAGAGCCCGAAGGGATATTTATTTTTGATTTCTGGTATGGACCGGCTGTACTGGCTGAAAAACCCGAGGCGCGAGAGAAAATAATAATCGAGCAGGCAATGGAAATTAAAAGAGTTGCAAGGCCAAAAATGCTTGAAAACAGCAATTGTGTGGAAGTGAATTATGATATGACAATTCATGACAAAACCACCGGTAACATCGAGGAGTTTACTGAATGCCATCGAGTCAGATACTTATTTCTGCCGGAGATAGAAGAGTTTTTGCGCCAGGTGGGGATGAACCTGGTATTTTCATATGGATGGATGACTGAAAAAAAGCCTGGAACTGACACTTGGAGCGGTTGTTGCGGGGTTGTTGTTACCGAATAGAGCTTTTTGGGTTATCAAGCCCGGAATTTTATCTGTCCAGGGGGTTATTTGGTTGAATGAGCAGGCCACAAAGGGGGGCAACGTGCTCGATATTTATATGCCTGCGGATGTACCTGCGGGGAAATTGCGCTGTACAGCCCGAACAACTCAAATGGTACGGAATTTGCCTCTTAGAAAGTCGTTAACGGGCTAAAAATAAAGGAATTACCTCGATTATAAGTGAAATGTCTTGAGAGTGAACAGTGTATATATAACTGCTCCCAAACTATATCCATATGAAAACTTTCGGTAAGAAATTCAGGATCGCTGTTGTTAGTTATAGATACTCCGTAGAGGTATCACCGACTCTCAAAAATATCTGTTCTTACCTTTACGACCATGGCTTCGGACAGGTGGATGTGTTTGTGGACAGACTTTACAGAAAGGAAAACTACAGAGCGTATGGAGCTAATATCATAACCCTCCTGGACAAATTTTTGGATTGGAGACCGTTACGAAATTTATCGGGATCTCCTGCCGAGAAAAAGGCCTTTCAGATTTTCTTGAGGGAGAACTTAGTTGATTATGATGTTGTATTTGCCGCTGAATTTTCGAACGTGGCTATGCTGCATAACGCCGGATTTGACCTTTCACGAGTTGTGTGTCTCAATTTAGAAGGAGCTGACTCTATAAGACATGGAAAGGATTTACCTATCGAGCGTCTTCTGCATTGTGCATTCTTTATTGCTCCGAGTAAAGAACGTGCTGATGATTTACAGAAATACTTGGGGGCGAACCTCGATTTTGAATATCTGCCGGTCTCACTCAGGCCGGTAGAGCTAAAAGGCAGGAGTCATTGCGATGAACTGAACATAATCTATTCAGGTTATTTCGCTGAATGGGCGGGGCTCTTGGAGTTCCTGGAGGCGTACAGAAAATCCGGTGCGTACGAATATTCCAGCTTGCTTTTACAAGGCCATTCAATGGGGACTGATGGATATTTAGAGGCGGTCAGGAAAGATGCCGAAATTGTCCCTCGTTTGAAGATTGACACATCGTTTTATGAAGATAAAGACTATATGGACCTTTTGGCAAAACAAGATGTAGGAATCGCTTTTTATAAAAACTTAGAAGGCACAGAGAATTTCACCAATTTAATATTCTCTTCAGGTAAAATCGCCTCATATTTATGGAGTGGCTTAGCCGTTCTAACCAATGTGGAAGCTCCGGAAACAAAAGAACCGCCTTTTATTTATGTTAGGGATTTCTCAGAACATGAGATTAAACAGGGCTTGCATTACGTTAGAGACAATCGCAAACTATTTCGCGATTCCGCTTATGAATTAGCGTCAAAAAAGTACAACTTTGATACTTGTATAAAAAGGATTGTTGAAAGGGTGTCAAAGTTATGTGAGAACCGACTCCACGCTACACCAACTGGTAATTCTATCTCTTTGTTGTCGAATACACCAAAAGAGTATAGGCCTGATAAAAACGACGCCCCGGACAAAGGTCAGACTTATGCGGATTTGGTTAAAGAGAATTCTATCCCCAAATCAAATGTCTTGGATAGTAGGAACTGCCTTTGCAACAATCTTACTTACAACGCAGATGCTATCAAGCCCGGTTCTGAAAAGCTCTATGAAAAAAATCTGGCCTGTACTGAAACCTCAGAAAATATAATCCAACAACTTAGGAAAAAAGGTCTTTTGCATACCAACCAGCCACTTCGTTTGCATCTTGGTTGCGGCCAGAATCATTTTGATGGTTATATAAATATTGATTATCCACCATCCGAACATAATATAATACGAGTAAAGGCGGATATTTACGCTGATATAAAGAGCCTATACTTTCCTTCTGAATCGGTCGATGAGATTCGGCTCCATCATGTTTTTGAGCATTTCAATCGCGGTAATGCACTTGCACTTTTGGTGCGATGGCATGAGTGGCTCAAGGTCGGCGGTAAACTACACATTGAGACACCAGACGTTTTCGGTAGTGCAAAAATGCTCGCTTCCAACGTTTCATACAAGATTAAGCAGGGAATTTTAAGACATATCTTTGGCTCACATGAAGCGGATTGGGCGTATCATTACGATGGGTGGTACGAGGATAAATTTCGCAGGATTCTATCGAGTCTTGGATTCGAAGTAACTTGTCATAACTCACAGTGGCAGCGCGAACCTTATCTGGCGAATGTCGAAGTTTTTGCGATAAAACGCAGGAATATGAGCAGGGAACAGTTGTTAACTGTTTGTGACCAATTGCTGCTTGATTCAAAGGTTGATGATATTCCAGCAGAGCGAAAAATGCATGAAATCTGGATGAAGGATGTTAGGGCGTTTTTGGATAATACCAGATCAGCTCAAACGCTGTCGGTACAAAATATTCGAGTGCGGCAAGCTATGAACAACATCGGTGGTTTAATATTCAGTAAAGACCGGACTATGCAGCTTCGAGCGACCCTCGAATCGCTGTTTCTGCATTGTAAGGACTGTGACAAAATTAGTCTGACGGTGATTTACAAGGTGTCTAATCTGCTGTATCGGCAGCAGTATGATGATTTGAAAAAACGCTTTGGTAATGTCACTTTCATCGAAGAGCAGGATTTCAAACAGCAAACACTGGGAGTGATAGGAACATTTGAATATATCCTGTTCCTGGTTGATGATAATTTGTTCGTAAGAGATTTTTGTCTTGCGGATGTAGTCAGGGTTCTACGCTATAACCACGATGCTATTGGTTTTTCACTGAGACTTGGCAGGAATACAGACTACTGCTATATGCTAAGTTCGCAGCAGGCGCTGCCTAAATTAAGGCAAGCAGGCAGCGGGATATTAAAGTATTACTGGCCGGGCAGGCAGTATGATTTTGGTTACCCGCTGGAGGTATCGAGCTCCGTGTACAGGGTCAGGGACATTCTGGAGATGCTGGTGCAGTTGGAATTCAGCAATCCGAATACGCTTGAAGGACAAATGGCGGCCAATTCGCAGTTGTACAGTCAGGCCAGAAGCAGCATTCTTTGCTATGAGTGTTCGGTTACGTTCTGCAATCCGGTTAATGTTGTGCAGCACGTGTATGACCAAAACAGAGCAGGTGCAAATCCCAACTATACCTCTGAAAGATTGGCGCAACTTTATCGTCAAGGCCTTGCCATTGACGTTACCAGGTATGATGGTTTTGTGAGCAATGGAGTTCATCAGGAGGTGCAGTTATACTTCGGCAAAAAGGGCGGTGATGAAATAAGGATTTCCGTAGTCATTCCATGCTATAACCAAGCACATTATCTTCCTGAAGCGGTTGAGTCTATCGTTAATCAAACGTACACCAACTGGCAGTGCATTATTGTTAATGACGGCAGCAGTGACAATACCAGCGAGGTAGCCGGAGAGCTTATTAAAAAATACTCGAACCACGATATACGTTTGATTGAAAAACCCAACGGCGGTGTAGCTGATGCCAGAAATACAGGAATTGATGCTGCTGAAAGTGATTGGGTTTTACTGCTTGATAGTGATGATATGTTTGAACGAACGTTTATGCAGAAAGCAATAGACATAATTCGACGGGAGCCGAAAACTGATATTGTTTTTGCAAATCTGCAACAGTTTGGTGCTGACAGTGGCGAGTGGATTCCTGATGAGTATTCCAAAGAAACGATTCCTGTTAAAAATACTATTCCTTATGCAAGTTTATACCGCAAGGAACTTTGGCATAAGGTCGGTGGATATGACAGGGTGTTGGGTAAGGTTTTGCAGCTTGAAGACTGGACTTTCTGGATAAGCTGTTCGCAATATAACCCTGTTGTACGCCGTATTCCAGAAAAACTATTTTTGTATCGTGTGCATTCTTCAAATATATATTACCAGTTAATTAAGCCGAACCGGCGAGTTGCCGAGGCACTAATAGTTACTGCATATCCTAATTTGTATTCGCCACCTGCTGTAGTCAGAGCATGGAAACTAATAGCGAACTGTCCAGAGCAGATTTACCAGCGGATTCTCCGTACTATTGAAATGTATCCTGAGTGTGGTTTACCATATTTATGGCGCGGATTGCGATACCAGCAGCAAGGCCGAATAGATGAAGCAATCAGGGATTATCAAGCAGCCGTCCAGAAGGCCGGAGAAGATGACTGGCAGTGTTTTGTGTGTCTTGCCTGCCTGCAGGAACGGGTAGGCGATATGCCAGGGGCACGGGATAATATCGAAAAGGTGTTAACTATCAGAGGCGACTTCAACTGGGTAAGAGATATGCTGCCGGACGCTGCTCGACAGAGCAATAGCACTGAAAGTCAAACCGGCAGACAGAAAATCCTGTTTTACTTCGATAGAATAGGTAATCTCAACGAGACCAGCCCTGCCGGAACGGTAATAGCGATACTAAACTTTGCAAGAGCATTACAAAGCAACAACCCCGAAGTAGAGATTCATATAACCGGCGACCTCGTCCATTATCCGGAACAGTACGAATCATTCCGGGTTATTCCGCTGTCTCCGCCTGAGCAAAGAGAACAGTTTATTACTGACTATGACGTGGTGTTCTTTGCGACGCACGTCAGATATTTCAAGGGCTTGACCAAACCTTCCGGGCAGATTTGGGTGCTCTGGCAACACTGTTGGGAAGCTGATGACCGGGTATCGTTGTCTCATAGCAGCGACTTTGATATAGTGATTTGTCTGTCTGAATTGCACAGAGCCTCACTCCGAGACCGGAGCATCGGGGATGAGAAGTTAATAACTATCCCCAATCTTATTGATACCGATGTATATTCGCCGAAAGACGTCCGCAGGAAAAATCACTCTATTATGTTTGCAGGGGGCCTTAATCCGCATAAATGCGTTCACGTCCTGATGGATGCTTTTCGATTAGTCCGCCAACAGGTGGAAGACGCGGAACTACACATTTATGGTGACGGCCAAATGTGGCGTGGCGGAAACACTTATGGAAATGGACTCAAGAGTATAAAGCCAGATGGTACGTATTTCCACGGCTATGTTGACAACAAGGATATGCCGCAAATCTATTCGAAGCACAGCATATTGTGCCTGCCATCCAAGCATGAAAGTTTTGGACTGGTAACCGTGGAAGCACAGGCCTGTGGATGTGTTCCGGTTGTACACAATGCAGGGGGTGTCGCCGCCACCTTAGCTGATGGACAAACAGGTCTGTTATATTCGCCTAATACGCCTGAAAAACTGGCAGAGACAATAATCAAGGCTATTAAGATAGTTGACGCCGACCCCTCTGTCCGGCAAAAAGCAATTGATTTTGTGCGTAATACTTTCAGCATAAACAGAGCCGCAGAGTATATTTCAAAACTGTGGGACAGAATCACCGTCGCTAAGAAAGTCAATACTATTAGAACATTGCTCGAAGGTAATGAGATTGAGCAGGCTGACTTCGAATGTGAAAAATTATTGCAAAAATACCCGAATCATCCGGACGTACAGTTGCTGCACGCACTGATTATGCTGCGGCAGGGAAATGAGCAGAAAGCTAATCTCGTAATCGAAGAACTGCTGGAAAACTTCCCTAACCACCTCAGGGTACTGAATGATTGCGGGCTGATGGCGATGAAAGCCGGAGATAAAGAAAAGGCTCTTAGATACTTCACCAGGGCGTATAAATTCAATCCATGGGACAAGAACACTACCACTAACTGCTATGCCATATTGACAACATCCGGCAAATACAGAGATGCGAAAATGCTTCTCTTAAATTACCTGACGAATGTCGGCGAAGATGCCCAAGTACTTCAGTTGTTCAGGGAAATTGACAATCTCATCGCGAATGCAGGTTTAGGGACCAATGTCGTATCCCAAGAGGTGTTAGACAACAGGCAGGGTGTATATTGTCGGAGCAGCACGAGCAAGCCACTGGTTAGCATAATAATGCCTGTTTACAATGGTGCCGACTATATTGGGCAAGCAATTGAAAGCGTCTTGGCTCAGGAGTATCCAAATTTCGAACTGGTAATTATCGACGATGGCTCTACCGACAACACCAAGGAAGTAATCCTGCGTTATAACGACGAGCGTATCAGGTACCTATACCAGGAAAATAAAGGTGTCTCCAGCGCGCGAAACCTTGCTATAAATAAGGCTAAAGGGCAGTATATTATGCCTCTGGACGCAGACGATATGATGACGCCGGACTTCATTGCCAAGCACCTGGCGGAATTTGAAAAACATCCCGATGTTGACCTTGTATATTGCGATGTTTTGCTGATTGATGGCAACGGTAATCAAATAAGGATAATGAACAAGCCTGAATATCAGGACCGCAGGTATCTGATTAGAGACCTGCTCCGGGCGGGACATCCGGTAGTTCCGTTCAGACTTGGCATAAGAAGAAGTGTTTTCGATAAAATCGGTTTTTACGATGAGGACCTGCTGATTGGCGAAGACTACGATATGATGAGGCGTTTCGTAAAGGCCGGCCTCAAGGCCCATCATCTAAGCGAGCCACTGCATCTAAGAAGAATGTACGCTGACAGTCTTTCAAGAAATTGCTCCGCTCAAAAGGCAAAAAGCCATTTTGAGGTCATCAAGCGATTTATTGATACGTTTGCGTACGATGAGTTATTCCCGGACGTCGCGTGGGACGAGATAGCGCCCCAGATGAGGCAATTACATGCTAAATGCCTAACTGCAGGGACCTACCTTGCAATAGGACAAGATTATGTAAAGACAAAGGCTACTGAATGTTCAAGAACAGCTTTTGACCTGGCCTGTTCAGAACTAAATGACTGTGTAAAAATGGACCCTGGAAACCAGGCTCTGCGGCAGTTATTGCAAAAGTCTAAACTCATACGAGCCGGATATACCGAGGCGCCACAGCAAGTTGTTTCTAAATGAAAACAGATACGGCGGGCAAATATAAGATAAATAATTAAGCTAAAAGTGTTTTTGAACGATAATAAATCACGTAGGTGCGGGCGTTAGCCGTGCTTGTAGATTTTCGTGAAGGTATGAATACTTAAACCAAAAGGCAGACAAAGATGTCAACTTTACGTCTTCCAGGGCTCTTAACGGGGATAGATACAGCCAAACTCATCGCCCAACTGATGGCTATCGAGCGCCGTTCACTTAATGTGTATAAAGAACGCATAAGTATTTGGGAGGAAAGACAAGATGCCCTGAGCACTTTGGAAACCAAACTCAGTAACTTAAGAACCTCCGTTCGGGCTCTTTCCAACGCTAACGAGCTTCGCACTTTTTCAACTGCCTCCAGCGATACCGACAAATTAACTGCCGATGCATCCTATAACGCTTTTGAAGGCAATCATACGGTCGTAATCAACCGGTTGGCCAATGCCGAGCGCTGGGTCCATACGGCCGGCAAAAAATACGCCGAGGATTACGTAGGAGCCGGCACTTTTATTTACTCATACAACCATAAGGAAACAACCTTAATAACCACAGCGACTACAACCCTGGAGGACCTGGTCGGCTTAATCAATAACGATGCGAACAACCCCGGTGTAACAGCCAGCCTCCTACGCTTTAACGATGCCTACCATCTGGTGCTAAATGGTAATGATGCCGGCACCGATTATGAAATCTCAATCAACGCAAGCAGCACGGAAGTATGGCAAGCTAATAGTGCGTTTAAGGTTGACGGCAACAATGCCACTCTAAGCACAAAGATTACACAGCTTGACGACTTCAGTGGGACGCTTAGTGGCGATGAGTATATTAGAATAAGTGGTAAGGATCATAATGGTGTTAATATAACCTACGGTGCGGATGAGTATCTGGATCTTACTATCACAGAAAATACAAAGCTGACCCATCTTATCTCTGAGATTAATGATTATTTTGACGGAGTAGCCAAAGCAATTCTTGAAAACGGGAAAATTATTCTGACTGACGATACCTCTGGGGCAAGTGGACTTGAAATCAACCTGGTATACAACGATCCCAATGTATCTTCAACATTGACTCTACCTACTATGGCCTTTTTGACAGAAGGCGGCAGCACATCAGCATCGGGACTGAACGACGATTTTCAACCAGCGGACTTTCTTGAAACCCAATCAGCTCAGGATAGTGAAATAAGAGTTGACGGCTACCCTACTCCACAAGCAGGAATTGCCGAAGTGCAAACGCTTACTGCCACCTCGCTGCCGAGCAGTGGCACCTTTACCTTAACGTATGAGGGTGAAACGACTGCTGCTATTAGCGAGAATGCTACAACTTCCGCAATTCAAGCTGCGCTTGAAGCTTTGTCAAACGTGAATACTGGTGATATAGAGGTGGGTGGTACGAGCTTGGACCAGGCCGGTGCTACGACATTTACATTCCGCGATAATGCAGGTGATGTGAACATGATTTCAATTAATTCCGGGGGCCTGACTCCCAGCGACCCTTTGAATTACGTGATGGCCGAACAGACAAAAGGCAACAACTATGGTTGGATCAGAAGAAGCTCTAACACAGTAGATGATGTCATTCACGGCGTCAGG
>JABUBO010000536.1_pt1 | contig 12373 bp, 12 predicted proteins | sample 7240361 | NCBI WGS metagenome assembly JABUBO01 (sample SAMN07256346, study PRJNA390944) | subsurface metagenome | isolation source: Methane hydrate marine sediment | place: Pacific Ocean: Eastern North Pacific, ODP site
TAACCGTTCTACTGTTCCTGACATCGCTAAACTTTTAACTTATATTTATGAAAATCATCCGGAAATTTTAAACATTACCAAAGATGATAATTTTTGGCTTCCTAATCAAAGGGGAAGATTGCTCAAATTTAAAAATGTCAATAATTTTTATCAAATTCCTGAATTTATTGGCGGAAAAACCGGTTATTTGCCAGAAGCTAAACAAACATTGGCCTCATTATTTAATTTGAACGAAGAACCTATCACCATTATCTTGCTTTACTCCAAAAATCGCCAAACTGATATCTTAAAAATCCTTAACTGGTTCAAAAATAATTCTGTACTTTAATGAATAACTTTCAATAAATTAATAATGAATGCCTTTTTAAAAAAATCGCTGAAAAAGCGATTTTTATCATCCTATAATGCTCCGAGGGTGGGACGTAATCAGAGCTTGGTTTTGGAAGAGATTTCCTAAATTAGAACCGATTAGGTTGAGTGATTAGTCTATTACCCCCATGCATCTCCAGTTTATTTCTGCCTCTTTTGTTGCAATATTAACAACACAGGCAGGATTACAACCTTCTTTCTCGATATCTAGATCCATCCACCATGTCCCTGTATCTGCATTACACATAGAAAATTCTAAGTAGCCTTTTAACTGATCGCCACATTCACTTGTTATAGCGATTTGCATGGCTTCAAACAAACTCATACTTTCGCCAGTCGGCGCAACACAATCTTCTTCTCCCTCTGTAAATGTTCTCCCATCTGGTGTTTTGCATTGGCGTGGATAACTTTCCAGTATTGGATAACCAGCTTTAATACAATCATTAAAGCTGTATACTTCTCGTACACACGTTTCACCGTTAAAACATTTACCTTTTCCACAATCACAAATTTTCACTTCATGGCTAGATGCTGGAGCACAACTACAAGCACCAACCACACAAGTATCGGGAAAGTCACCTACTGAAAGACAGCATAGCCCCGTACTAACAGTGCCACCTGAATTTATGCAAGCCTGTTCTAATCCATCAAAAACTCCTTCACATAGACCCTCTACACACTTACAAGATGTCGGTGCGAGACAAAAACATTCTCCACTTGATTCCCATTTATAGTCTTTATTGAAACAACCACAATTACAATCTCTAGTTTTACCAAAAACAACACAATCGTCATCATTGACACAGTTTTTCCCATCTTTTTCTTCCTCTGGCTTCTCTGTCTCGGGTAATTCAGTAGGAGGAACTTCCTGTTGTTTTATCCAACCCAAAATTCCGCTGCCAACTACCACAGCTAAAACCAATACAATAATAATATATTTCCAATTAGTTCGAGGGTCTTTGAGAAAATTCATACTATCTAATTATAACCCGTAATGTTCCACAAAACAAAAACCCGAGAAAAACACTCAGGTATGGTAACTCCTCCTCTACAGACCTTTCGAACCTGTATACTAAAGGTAAAAAGCCAATAGAGAATTCCCTATTGGCTTTTGTTGTCCTATTTACTTACAAACAGAACTTTTAAACTTAAAAGGTATGTATTACAAAAGTCTAAAATTTTATCAAATTGCTAAAGATTTCTCTTTCTCTAAAATCACAAAATTCTGAAAAGTCTCACAACGCGTGTTAATCCATCGGTCAGGTTCTTCTTTGCCCATAAAGACATCTTTAACCTCTATTAGAGAAACCATATGCTCCTCTACTTTTGCTACCGTGCCCTCCAAATTCTTAAAAGGCCTCGTCCACATAACCCTTACTCTTTTTCCTATCAAGGATTTCATTTGAGCTTCCTCCATTTTTAAATTTTTAAATAGCATCTTTACTATAACAAACTTTATAATTTTTGTCAACCCTCAAAATCGGACTTCTTTAAACCTATCAATTTATGAAAAACAACCTTCAAAACTATTGCTAAATCTAATTTATATAATTCCCACAAAAAAAATCAAGCCCTAATGGCTTGAAAATCGCTGCGCCGTGGGTTGAACAATGTCAGAACCTGTTTTGTTTTTTAATAAATAACACAATGCTTCCTATTGCTCCTACTAAAAACCCCATTGGACAGACAACAATTGCCAAAGTAAAAAAGAAAGACTCTTCTGCCTGAATTAAACCAGAAATGAAATTATGTAAGAGAGAACTGAGAAAAAATCCAGTAGCTGAAGCTCCGGTTAAGACTAAAAACTTCTTTAATTTTCCCCCTGTTTTTTCCTTAAGAATTAAAACTAACAAGATTATACCTAGTAAACTAAAAAGGACTGAGGGTATCAGAAATATTTTAGAACCTCTAAATAAATCTCTAAAAACTGGAACGAAAAACTCACCCAACAAAACAAGAAAAACTCCCACTAATGTCCAGAATACTATCATTGTAGATTGTTTTATAGTTCCCATAATTATTTTATTCTACCAAAAAACCGCCTGCTTGGCGATTTCTTAGGCGGCTCCGTCGCAAGAACCGAGCACTAGCCTGCTCCGGGGGCGCGATTCGAACGCGCAACAAACGCCTTAACAGGGCGCCGTTCTACCATTGAACTACCCCGGAATGTCTTTTTAATTATAGTAAAATTTAAAAATTGAGTCAATCAGTAATTGGAAATTATCTTAATAGCCTTTCAATTTTTTTAGTTTCCGGTGTTCTCTTATTCTCTCAAGGGATTTGGCTTCAATCTGACGAATTCTTTCCCGAGTCACGCCAAATTCCTGACCTACTTCTTCTAAAGTATGAGTAATTCCATTTTCCAGGCCAAATCTCATTGCCAGTATCTTTTGTTCTCTTGGGGTCAAATCAACCAAAATTTCTTTTAACCTCTCTCTAAGAAGATTCCGAGCTGCCTCAAGCGAAGGCGGAATTACTTTTTCATCTTCAATAAATTCAACTAAAATACTATCTTTTTCATCTCCTATCGGAGTTTCCAAAGAGACTGTCTCCTGAGAAATCTTCATTATATGATGAACTTTGTCAACATTAATCCCCATTTCAGCTGCAATTTCCTCTGGTAGAGGTTCTCGGCCAAGGTCCTGTAAAATCCTTCTTCTAGCCTTATTGTATTTTGACATAGTTTCCACCATATGAACCGGGATGCGAATGGTCCTCGCCTGATCGGCTAAAGCTCTGGTAATGGCCTGGCGAATCCACCAGGTAGCATAAGTAGAAAATTTATAACCTCTCCTCCAATCAAATTTTTCTACTGCCCGAAAAAGGCCAAGATTTCCTTCCTGAATTAAATCGAGGAGAGTTAAATTTGGCGATCTGCCAATATATCTTTTGGCAATCGAAACTACCAATCTTAAATTAGCCCTGGCTAATTTTTTTCTGGCTTCCTCATCTCCTTTCTCAATCTTTTTGGCTAATCTTTTTTCTTCCTCAGCTGTCAAAAAGGATACTTTACCAATTTCTTTTAAATACATCTGAATGGGATCGAGTCTTAATTTTAAAGACCTTTTTTTTAAAGCCTTCTCTGGAACTTTTTCCAACTCTAAAAATTCTTTAGCCTCTTTTACTTCAATCCCCTCTTTTTCCAGGTTCTCATAAAGATTCTCTAATCCTTGAATATCTTTTTCTATTTCTGGGAAAAAATGTAAAATTTCTGAAATAGTAACAAAACCTCGCTGTTTTCCTTTTTCGATTAAATCTTGAATTTTTTCTAATAGAAAAACTTTTTTCTTTCTCATCCTCTTTCTAACTATTTTCTTTTTTCTCTTTATTTTCCGGCGTCCTTTCCTTACTTTTCTTTTTTTGGGAATTAAGGTCTTCTTTTTTAATTTTTTCTTTTTTTTCATTTACCGAGCCCCGCCCTGCTCCGCAGAGCGGGGCGAAGGTGGAGATAAAACTTTAGTTTCATCGACTTATCGATTATTAATTATCACGATTACGAGGTCTCCAAATCGCGGAGCGATTTGGAACAAGAATTAAATTCTCCCAAAAGTTTTTTAATCTTTTGGGAATCTTTTTCTTCTTCGGCTTTTTTAATATCTTGAGAAAATTTATCTAATTTATTTTTAATTTCTAAGATTTTGATTTCCCTGAGGCAGTTTTTAAATTCTTCTTTTGCATCCTCCAAATCTAATTCCTCAACTTCTGCTTTTAAGGAAAGATAATTTATCAAATCAATAAGTTCAAGAGGTAAATTTTTCTTAAGGGCTTTGATTTGTTTTGGGTCGCCAAAGGATAAACCTGTAGTAGAAGAATCTTGAGTTTTTTTGAAATATCTTAAAATCTGAGAAATTTGAGGAGAAAAAAAAGAAATCTCTTTTTTCAGTAATTAAATCAAGGTTTTCTGGAGATTTCAAAATGAAGGTCATTATCTGTTCTTCCAAGAGTTCCTGCCGGGATTTTTGCCTTGCTGGAGAAGAATTCTCTTTTCTCTCGCTGTCTTCTTCCAATCCAAAGTAAACAGGGGGTAAATCTTTTGTTTTTTTTAATTCTTCTTCTATATTCTCCTCTTTTACCTCTAATTTTTTAGCAAGTTCTTGAATCCAAAAAGCCTGTTCAATTTTATTTGGGATTCTTTTTATGACTGGCAATAAAATCTTTGAAATCTCTCTCTTTCCTTCAGGAGTCTTTGGGTCTAAGAGAGCAAAAGCAGTTTTAAAATAAAAATCAAGAATTGATTTTGCTTCCCCAACCAGTTTTTCCCAATCCTTTGGGTTTTTGGAAACAATATCTGCAGGATCTGAAGCCTGGGGCATAGTAATCACTTTTATATTAAAACCTCTGGCCTGGGCTAAATCTATTCCACGCTTCGTAGCAGTATCACCGGCAACATCCATATCAAAAGCAGTCAGAAGATTTTCTGAATATCTTTTTAGAATTTTGAGTTGATAAGGAGTCAAAGCAGTTCCTGAGGTTGCCGCCACATTAGCATTGCCTGCCTGGGAAACCATAATCACATCAGTATATCCCTCAACCAGAATACAGAAATCTCGTTTCCTAATTTCTCCTTTTGCTTTATCTAAACCGTATAAAACTCGACTTTTATCATAAAGCAAAGTGTTAGGGGTATTAACATATTTGGCGATTTCTTTTTTGTCTTTTTCTTTAAAAACTCTGCCCCCAAAACCTACTACTTGGGAATTTAAATCAAAAACCGGAAAAATAATTCTCCCTCTAAATCTATCGTAAAAAGAACCTTTTTCAGAAGATAGTCCTAATCCAGCTTTTTTAATTTCTTCTTGACCGTAACCTCGAGAAGTTAAAAAGTCGGCCAACCCCTGCCAAACATCGGGAGCATAACCTACTCGCCATTTTTTTATACTTTCTTCTTTTATTCCTCTATCTAAAAGATATTTTTTTGCTTCTTTGCCCGTTTTGCTTTCTTCAAGTTGTTTTCCAAAAAATCTTGTTGCCAAATCACAAACCTCATAAAGCCGGTTTCTTTCTGTTTGCCACTTTTTGTATTCCGGCGTTTGCCGTTTTAATTCAACTCCGGCTTTTTGGGCTAAAATTCTTAAGGCATCTCCAAACTCAACTCCTTCTATTTTCATTACAAATTTGAACATGTCGCCCCCTAAACTGCAACCGCCAAAACAATGCCATATTTGACGAGCCGGACTAACAAAAAAAGAGGGCTTTTTTTCTGAATGAAAAGGGCAGAGAGCTCTATAGTTAGCTCCAACTTTTTTTAATTGAATATAACTTCCAATTACTTCGACAATGTCTAATCTCTCTTTAATTTCGTCAATTGGAGAATCTTGCATAAACAACTATATTTATTTTAATACATTTTTTAAAAAAAACAACTTTTAAACCATTTGACATCATACCTTTAAGCGATACAATAAATGTATCCCGTTGATAAAATTAACGGGATTTAAAAATATTTTACTATGGCTAAAAAGCCGAAAATAAATAAAGTTCTATTTCTGCAGTGTTTTCCTTTATGGGGATGTGGTTCTGGAACTTACACCAGAGAATTAGCCACCGAAATTAACAAAGCCAAAAAGATAAAAACAGCTATAGTCTGTCCAGAAAGTAAAGAAAAACATGCCGGAGTAAAAATTTATCCTTTAGAATTACCCTTTCCGGTTGCTTTTACCGGGCATCCTGATTGGCCTGTTTGTAGACTCTATAAAGATCTAAGTCCTAAGGAAATATCTCAGGTCTTTAATTTCTTTTTAAGAAGCGTAATAAGAGCAGTCGATGATTTTCACCCAGACCTAATTCATGTTCAACACATTTCCCTTTTTTTATGGGTAGCAAATTTTATAAAAGCACTATACGGGATAAATTTTATAGTTACTTCACATGGAACAGGGGTTTTAACTGCTTCCGAAAAGAAAATTTTTATTGCCTCCTCCCAGGATGCTTTAAGAAGAGTAAAAAAAATAGTAGCTGTAAGCGGTGACACAAAAAGTTGGCTGTTAAGGGTCTTTGGCAAAGAGTTTTCTCGTAAGACAAGAATTATTCCCGGCGGTATTTATCTTGAAAATTTCCCACCAGAGAGAAAAATAAGAATTATTAATAAAAAATATAAACTGAAAGATAAGAAAGTTGTTCTTTTTTCAGGGAAGCTTACTCCTCAAAAAGGTGTTTTCTATCTTATAAACGCAGCCAAAGACATAAAAGGAGATATTTATATACTCGGAGATGGACCTGAAAAGAAAAACTTAGAGGATTTAACATATAAGTTGAAGTTGGAAAATGTTCACTTTCTCGGTTATATGGGAGACGAGAAAAAAGAGGAGTTAGAAGAATTTTACTACCGGGCCGATATCTTTGTTGCTCCTTCTGTTTGGGATGAACCTTTAGGGCTTGTAATTTTAGAAGCAATGGCTGGCAAGACCCCGGTAATTGCTACCAGAAAGGGAGGAATTCCTCTGGCAGTAAAGGATGGAATAAACGGATTTTTGGTTAGACCAAAGAACAGCCGGCAAATAACAGAAGCCTGTAATAAATTATTAGAAAACGATGAATTAAGAAAAAAACTGGGAGATGCAGCAAGACAGACGGTCGAGAAAAAATTCACCTGGAAGAAAACTGCTCAAAAATACATAAGGATTTATAAAAAAGCTTATACGAATGGGAATAATAAGAAAAACGGCAAGAAAAAAGCTACGGTTAAACAAAAAAAGAGAAAGAAAAAATATCCTGCTCTCTTAAGATTATTTAGGATAAAAACACCAAAAATTAGAATAAAAAGACCAAAAAAAAGAGCTTCTTAATTGGACAGAGTAGTTTTACATAAATTAAAAAAGGGCTTTATTGAAAGCCCTTTTTAAGTGTATTAAGCGCTATTGGAATTTCTTTTTCCAAAAACTCTTTTAGTTTCACCATTTGTGGCATGGTGAACATCCTGCCTTTATATTTCTCTTCTATTATTTGTTCTTTGTAAGTCGCCAGATAAGCAGGATCTCCCCAGTGGGGGTCGGCAGGAAGTCGAGGATAAACATGAAGATGAACTTTCCTTTTCTCTTTTCCTTTTTTTACTTCTCGAAGACCGCCGTTTGGTTTTCTAAAGGACCAGTTAGCATTGCATTGGATATTAGCATGAGGGGATATTCCTGTTTTCTCCACTGCTTTCTGAACCACAGCCGCTATCACGCTTATTTTGGCGAAAAAGACATAATTCTGGTAAGGAACTTTTACTGCCCCTTCCTTGTGTTCCACTAAAATATGGCCTCCGTGGTCAGCAGGACGATTCGGGTTCTCGAGAGTTCTTACTCGAAATCCACCATCTTCCCAGAGCACCCAGTAAGGCAAATCTGCGTCTTTAATAAACTCAACACTTTCTATCTCAGCTTCCATTTTTTTCTCCTTTTTCTGTATTTTTTCTTTTTTATATTTTCAATGAACACTTACATTATACACCTTTTTATCAGATTTGTCAATAGTTATTCCTTTCCATCTCTGTTATGGTATTATAAATTATTAAAGATTAATTGCATTCTAATTAAAAAACATGAATAAAAAACTAAAAATCGCAATTATAGTTCCCCCCTTCACTACTGTTCCCCCGCCTGGGCAAGGAGGAACAGAAAGAATTGCCCAAGAAATGATAGAGGGTTTTGTAAAAAAGGGTTATAAAGTAACTCTTTTTGGGGCAGGAAAATATAAAGGTTCAGCTAAATTTATCCAAATTTTCAAAAAGACAATAACTGAAAGAAAAATAGATACCACTTATATAGAATCTTCCCGTCCTCTACGGATTGAGAGTGCTTATATAGCTAGAGTAATGAGGGAAATTATAAAAAGAGAGGGAGAATTTGACGTTATTTTCAATCACGCCCGAGGCGGTTACCTCTTCTTACCCCTTTCTCTTTTTATTAAAACTCCGATAGTTAGTATTTTACACTTGCCAATCTTCAAGGAAATTGCCGATGTTCTTTCCTCTTATAAAAAACCAAATGTTATTACTATATCAAATAATCAAAGAAAGGGATTTACTAACATTAACTATTTGGGAACTGTCTATAATGGGATAAATCTTTCAGAGTTTGAATTCTGTCAAAAACCAAAAGATTATTTTCTCTATATGGGGGCTTTGGGAGAACATAAAAATCCCAAAGATGCTATTTTGGCAGCAAAAAGAGCTAAAGTTAAATTAATTTTAGCTGGAGGAAAAAAGAGGGAACCCTATTTTTCGAGAAAAATAAAACCTTTAATTGACGGTAAACAAATTAAATATATTGGAGAAGTTCGGGGTAAAAAACGAATTGATTTAGTGAAATACGCCAAAGCTTTTCTTTTTCCAATTAAATGGCCAGAGCCCTTTGGCTTGGTAATAGCAGAAGCGATGGCCTGCGGAGTTCCAGTAATCGCTTATCCTAATGGAGCGGTTTCCGAAGTTGTGAAAGATAAAAAAACTGGTTTTATTGTAAAAAATGTTAATGAGATAACCAAAGCAATTAAAAATATAGACAAAATTAACAGAAGAAAATGCCGAGAACGAGTTAAAAAATATTTTTCTATTGAGAAAATGGTTGATGATTATGAAAAGATAATTAAAAAATTATTAAGATAAAATAATTGTAATATACATGAAAATTCTCATTGTCTCACTGCTACTAAGAAAAGTTACTCCAAGAATTACTGCTGCAAGGCCAAGAGTTATTTTTGATTTAGTTTCCACGCTTTTGGAAAAAGGACACAAAGTTTCAATTTTAGGAACTGGAAATAGTTTTGTTCCCGGGGCAAAAATCATTCAAGTAATTCCCAAATCTTTTATAGAAATGGGGGCTTTTGAAAATCCTTTTTATGCTCACACTGCTTTTTTGACTAAAATGGCAAAAACCTTTGAAAAGATTGGAAACAACTTTGATATTATTCACAACCATTGTTATCCCGAATTTATTCCATTACTTATTAAAAAAAATATTAAAACTCCAATAATTACCACCATCCACGCTCAAATGACCACAGAGCTTGACGAAACTCTTTCTCTTTTTAAAAAGAGTTATTTTATTTGTATTTCTAAAGCAGCCAAAAAATTAGCTAAAAAAACAAAAATTTACAAAGTAATTCATAATGGAGTAGATACCGAGTTGTATAAATTTTCTGCCAAAAAGGAGGATTATCTTTTATGGATTGGAAGGTTAAGCTGTGCCAAAGATAAAAAAGGGGTTTTTATGGATCCTAAAGGCATAAGATGGGCAATAAAATTAGCTAAAGAAACCAATTCAAAACTTTTGTTAGCTGGTAAGGTTGAAGCCCCTGGATTTTTTGAGAGAGATGTTAAACCCTATTTAAATAAAAAAATTAAATGGATAGGGCCGGTTTCTCCTGAGCAATCATTAACCAAAAAAGAGGTTGCAAAACTGATGCAAAAAGCAAAAGCATTCTTAATGACTGTTAACTGGCAAGAGCCCTTTGGTTTGGTAATGGCCGAAAGTATGAGTTGTGGCACGCCGGTTATTGGCTTTAATCGTGGAGCCGTTTCAGAACTTGTAGCGGATGGAAAAACTGGCTTTGTAGTTAAGCCAAAGCAAGGGATTAACGGGTTAAAAAAAGCTTTAAAAAATATAGATAAAATAAACCCTGAAGATTGTCGAGCCCATGTTGAAAAAAACTTCAGCTTAGAAAAAATGGTTGAGAATTATGAGAAAACTTATAGAGAAATTATGAAATTATGGTGAAAAAAAGAAAACTTAAAATTGCTCAACTTTCTACTCCTTTTGTTAATGTTCCCCCAAAAACTTATGGCGGAACGGAGTTAGTAGTTTATAATCTTACTGAAGAGCTGGTTAAAAGAGGCCACAAAGTAACTTTGTTTGCCACCAAAAATTCAAAAACTTCAGCCAAATTAAAATATGCTTTTAAGAAAGCTTTGGGTCTGGGAATGACGGAAGGTTTACTTTCTGAGTTGGCAAAAAAACTTTCCTGGGCCCATGCCCTGCCCTCTTTTTATCATGCTATTTTGCCTTTTGAAAAAGCGAGTGATTTCGATATTATCCATAATCACTTTCATTATTACGGATTATTTTTTTCGTCTTTGATTAAAACTCCAACTTTAACCACCTATCACGGGGATTTATCTACAGCTGAAAAAAGCCCAATAGAAAAATTAATTTTAGAAAAATATAAAAAAAATCTCTGGACAGCTGTCTCTAAAAGTCAAAAAAAACATACTAAGACAAAATTAAATTTTTTAAAAGTCATTCATCATGGAATCCCAATAGAAAAATTTCCTTTTTCCCGAAAACATCAAAATTATTTAGCTTGGTTGGGAAGAATTACCGAAAAAAAAGGAATAGTAGAAGCAATCAAAGTAGTTAAAATAACAAAAAATAAATTAATTATTGCCGGAACAATTAATCCTAGAGATAAAGAATTTTTTAAAAAAGAAGTAAAGCCGAAAATAGACAATAAACTAATATTTTATGTTGGGCCGGCAAACCATCAAAAGAAAGTAAAACTTCTAAAAAAAGCTAAAGCTTTACTCTATCCAATTTCCTGGGAAGAACCTTTTGGTTTGGTGATGATAGAGGCTCAAGCTTGTGGCTGTCCGGTAATCGCTTTTGATAAGGGGAGTGTCCCTGAAATAGTAAAAAATGGAAAAACGGGATTTATTGTTAAAAATGCTAATGAGATGGTGAAGGCAATAAAAAAAATCGATCAAATAGACCGAAGGGAATGTAGAAAGCATGTTGAAAAAAACTTCACTATTGAGAAAATGGTCGATGAGTATGAGAAAGTGTATTACAAAATTCTAAATAAAAAATAATTTATCACTACTAAAATAAATCTTTCCCAAAAAGCCGGTCAAATTGGTAGACCGGCTTTTAAAAATCCCGACTTGCGGTAGGGGCGAGATTCGAACTCGCGGTACCCTTTCGGATACACTTGCTCTCCAAGCAAGCACTTTAAACCACTCAGTCACCCTACCTTATTTTGGCAGTTGGGAAATTATTTTTGTAATGGTTGGATATTGGGTTGCAAATTTATAATTTAAAAGCTTCAAAATTGTTAAGAAGTCTAAGATTTCTTCTCTTAAATTTTCAGGACCAATGAAAATTTCCCAAAATTCTTCAGTTAGATTTTTAGCGTAGCTTTCTAAAACTTCAAAATCCGCTTTCTTTTTCAAATATTCAATTATTTTTTTAAATTCGCTCCGATCAAGCCAGATTCCCTGACACAAATTACAGATATCAACGATAATCTGAGAATCGCCATAATATACCTCATAAAGCGGTAGTCGGCAAAAAGGACAAAGTCTTATTCCAGGAGATATTTTAAATTTAGTCTTATCTTTCCATAAGTCAATATCTAACCATCTTAAACTTCTATCTCTTTGGTCTTTTGCTAGTCTTAATTCTTCTGCCTCAAACCAAAGACCAAGGCAGTTAGGACAAAAATTTACCTCAACACCGCATAAAATAGCTCTATCTAATGGTTTTTTACAAAGAGGACACGTCATAACTTTAAACTTGCATTCCCCTTAATGCTTTTATTCTTTTTTCAACTGGAGGATGAGTTAAAAATAGTTTCGTGAACCAGCTTTTGGTTTGTTTTCCTCGAAAAGGTGAAGCGATAAAAAGATGGGCGGTGGAATTGGAGGCTATTCTCATTGGATTTGGATCAGCTGAAATTTTTTCCAGAGCTTTAGCTAAACCTTCCGGGTACCTTGTTAAAAGAGCCCCCGAAGCATCGGCTAAAAATTCTCTTTTTCTGGAAATAGCGAGTTTAATTAAGGTAGCTGCAACCGGAGCTAAAATAGCAGCTGAAATTCCAAGAATCACAAAAATTACTCCGCCTGAATCTCGTGACCTTCTTCCTCCCCCAAAAAAACTAATTCTTAGAAACCAGTTTGAAAGCATAGCTATAATCCCGACTAAAATTACCACCATTGTACCCAAAAGCATATCTTTGTTCCCAATATGAGAAAGTTCATGGGCTATTACTCCTTCTAATTCTGTTCTTTCTAATTTTTCCAAAAGCCCCCTCA
>JABUBO010000537.1_pt1 | contig 12373 bp, 11 predicted proteins | sample 7240361 | NCBI WGS metagenome assembly JABUBO01 (sample SAMN07256346, study PRJNA390944) | subsurface metagenome | isolation source: Methane hydrate marine sediment | place: Pacific Ocean: Eastern North Pacific, ODP site
ATGACAGTCGGGGAGGCCTTCGCGGGCGACCATCAAAGAGTGGTAGCGGATGGCGGGGAAGGGGTTGGGCAGACCAGAGAAGACGCCACTGTCGTTGTGATAAATCAACGAGGACTTGCCGTGCATAATCGTCTTGGCGGGGCCGAAAACGCCCCCGTAGCTGTGGCCGACGCACTGGTGGCCCAGGCAGACGCCGAGTATGGGCAACCTGTCTCCAAAATGCCGAATGACGTCATTGGAGATGCCGGCGTGGAGGGGGGTGGAGGGGCCGGGGGAGATGACGATGCGCTCCGGATTCATTGCCTCTATCTCCTTGAGCGTTATTTTATCGTTGCGCACCACCCGCACCTCTTCGCCCAGCTCGCTTAAGTACTGGAAGAGGTTGTAGGTGAAGCTATCGTAGTTGTCAATGATTAACAGCATTTTATTTCTCTGCAGCCTCCGCTTCCTCAATAGCCTTTAGTAGGGCGCGAGCCTTGCTCATCGTTTCTTCGTATTCCCGCGAGGGGACGCTGTCGTAGACGATGCCCGCGCCCGCCTGGACGTGGGCGGTGCCGTCGGTAAGTACAATCGTCCTTATAGTTATGGCGGTATCCATACTGCCCGAGAAGCTGAAGTAGCCCACGCAGCCCGCGTAGGGGCCTCGCTTGTCGGGCTCAAGCTCGGCGATGACCTCCATGGCGCGTATCTTGGGCGCGCCCGATACCGTGCCCGCGGGGAAGCAGGCGGCCAGGGCGTCAATCGGGGTGAGGTCGGGGCGGAGTTTGCCATCGACGTTGGTGACTAAATGCATAACGTGGGAGTAGCGTTCCACGTCCATAAGCTCGCTGACCTCGACCGTGCCGGGCAGGCTCACCCGCCCGATGTCGTTGCGCCCCAGGTCGACGAGCATGATGTGCTCGGCGCGCTCTTTCTCGTCGGCGCGCAGCTCTTTTTCCAGCCTTTTGTCTTCAGCCGGGGTCTTGCCCCTCGGCCTTGTGCCCGCTAACGGGCGGGTGGTTACCTTGCCGTCTATGGCCCTGACCAAAATCTCAGGGGAGGAGCCGATAACCTGAAAGCCCTTAAAATCCAGGAAGAACATGTAGGGGGAGGGGTTAATGCGCCGCAGCGCCTGATAAATGGCTGACGGCGGGGCAACGGTGCGCCGACTTAGCCGCTGTGAGAGCACAATCTGGATGGCTTCGCCCGCGATGATGTATTCCCTGGCTTTAGCCACATTAGCCTCATATTCGGCTCTGGTTAGGTTTGAGACGACTTCAGGACGACGGGCGGGGGGCGGCGCGGGGTGGGGTGGCTCTAAGGGCTGCCGGAGCCTCTTTGCCAGTTCGTCTATTTTGGCTGTTGCCGCCCGATAGGCGTCATCGCCGTCGGGGCGGGCCAGGCTGACGATTTTAATCCTGTTCCGGGCGTGGTCGAAGATGAGGAACGTGTCCACGAGCATGAAGAGCGATTCGGGCAGAGCCAGGGGGTCTGAGTCCGGCGAGGGTAATTCTTCCAAGCGGCGGATTGTCTCATAACTAAGGTAGCCGACGGCGCCGCCGCAGAAATCGGGTAGTCCTTCGACTGCCGCTAGCTTATACTTGGATAGCTCGGCGGCGAGGGGGGATAGGGGGTTGACCCTGTCTGCCTCCCTTGTACTGAGCAGGCGGTAGGGCTCAGTGCCGATAAAGCTGTAGCCAGCCGTACCATGACTGCCCTCGACGCTTTCCAAGAGAAAGGCGTAGTCGCCACGCTTTATCTTCAGTAGCGCGGAGAGGGGCGTCTCACCGCCGGCCGCTATTTCGCGGCAGACGGGCACCAGTTTGCCCCGGTCTTTAAGCTTTCTATATTCTTCTAAATCGGGATGGTACATATCTTCTCCCTAAAAAAAATAACCCCTCGCCCGATAGGGGCGAGAGATTAATCTTTCGCGGTGCCACCCTAATTGATTGCTTTTGGCAACCATCTCTTTTCAGGTACGGCTTCAATATTCTGGAGCGATACCTTGGGCTTTAATAACGGTACCCTCTCCGGCAAAGCCTACTCGGCCTTCTTTATTAAGGCCTTTCGGTCTGCAGCTCCCGAGCCCATTCAACCCCTGCGCCAGCGCCGGTTTTCACCTCAAACACCCAAAAAAATCTTCGATTTTTCCGGGGGGTCCGTTCCCGGCTCTCTTTAGCTTCGCTGGGGGTCTACTAATCTCGTTCCCAGCCTTTAACGATATTCAATTAGAGGGAGTGTAGCCTATTGTCCGTTTTTTGTCAAGTGGGTAAAATGGGTGATTGACTTTCGGGGGAAATGGTGATATATCTAGCTCAAAGTCGAAAGGAGGGCAAAAGCTATGGCTGAAAAAAAGGGTAAGACGGGCACCGGCCTGGAGCCGAATGTTGCCGGGTTACTGTGCTACGTGCTGGGCTGGGTAAGCGGCTTGGTTTTCCTGCTTCTGGAGAAGGACGACAAGTTCGTGCGCTTTCACGCTATACAGTCGATAGTCGTTTTCGGCTTCATTAACGTAGTCTACTTTATCCTCGGCTTCCTGCCGGTTGTCGGCTGGGTATTCGGCTATATTCTCTATGTGCTCGGCTTTGTCCTCTGGATTGTACTTATGATCAGGGCTTACCAGGGCGAGAAGATTAAGATGCCCGTAGCGGGCAATTTCGCCGAGAAACGGGCTTAAAACGGGTCAAGGAGGTAAAGGAGATGAAAAGGGTTATTGCACTATTGCTGGTATTGGTGGTGGTGCTGGGTTGCGTGGGGCTGGCCGCCTGTAACGGCGGGGACGGCGGGGCGGTGCCCGATAACGGCGTGGCTGAGCCCACTAACGGCGACGGGAACGGAGATGGGAATGGAGACGGGGACGGAAACGGTGGTGGGGAGAGTTTAGCCGACATCGTGGGGCAGGTGACGGGCATAGACTCGGTTAGTTACGTTATGGAGACAACCGCTCCCGGTATGCCGACGATGACCGTGGAGATGTGGATGGAGGGGAACAAGTTTAGAACCGAGATGGACGAGCAGGGACAGCACATGATTTACCTGGCGAACCATGACACTGGTAAGGCGTACATGTACATGCCCGACGATAACATAGCCATACAGATAGACATCGGCCAGATAAGTCCACCCGATTACGAAGATGTCCAGGACATACTCGCCTATGACTATACTATTATCGGCACCGACACCGAGGACGGTAAGGTCTGCCTGGTGGTGGAATATAGCGCTGCCGGGGCGACGGTAAAGAGCTGGATATGGAAAGAGCACGGCTTCCCCGTCCGCACCGAGAGGACGACCGCCGAAGGCACGATTATAGTCGTCTTTAAGGACATAGATTTCAGCGATATCCCCGACGACATGTTCGAGCTGCCGCCGGGCGTCGAGATAATGGAGTTTTAAGACCACAGGCTGAATAAGGCTGTCGGGTTCTATCTTCACGGATAAGCCTTTATAAAAGTATGAGTAAATTTATCGATAGGTTGAACTCGGTCTCGTCGGGCGGATTGGCGCCCCTGGGCTTTCGGGCGGCGGGAGCCGAGCCCAGGCCCAGGATGGTGCTGGTGGCGCATATCGCCGGGGCTGGCGCTAAAGCAGCCGCTACCGGCGCCGACGCGGTACTGCTCTCCATCCCCAAGGCGGGGGCAAAGCCGCCGAAGGCTTCGGGCAAAGCCAAGACCGATATTCCCTGGGGGGGCTGGCTGAAAGATGTCAGCGGCCCGGCAATAAAGAAGCTGGGGGAGGGGGGCGCCGACTTTGTCGTCTTTCCCGCCGCCAGCGTCTCCAGTGCGATGCTCGAAGATGAGAAGCTGGGCAAGATAGTGGAGGTGGAGGCAGGGCTCGATGCCGGCTTGCTCAAGGCAATCGACGACCTGCCCGTGGACGCGGTGCTCATCGCGGGGGAAAAGCTTTCTCTGACCTGGCAGGACCTTATGCTCTTCCGACGGGGCGTTAATATACTGACCAAGCCTTTGCTGGTTGTGGTGTCGCCCGATATCATCGCCAGCGAGTTGCAGGCGCTATGTGAAGCCGGCGTGAGCGGGGTGGTGGCGGGGGGTAAATTGGACAAGCTGCGCCAGGCGATTGATAAACTGCCTTCCCCGAAAGCGGGCAAGCGTCGAAAAGCCGAGCCTTTGGTGCCGCGAATTGGGGGTGGGGTTGTTTCCGAAGAGGAAGAGGACGAGGAATAGGCTTTAGGAGCCGCCCTGAGCCATCTGCCAGGACTTGCCCTCGGTGGTTATGGCGGGGGCGATGACCATTTCCGCTTTATGCATCTCCGCGATGTTGGGCGCGCCGCAGGCGCCTAAAGCCGTGCGCAGCGCTCCCACCAGGTTCTGGCTGCCGTCGGTGACCGAGGCGGGGCCGAAGAGAATCTGCTCCATTGTCCCTGTCGTGCCGACCTTTATCCTCGTCCCGCGGGGCAGGGCGGGGTGGGGGTTGGCCATACCCCAGTGATAGCCCAGTCCGGGAGCCTCCTTGGCCTGAGCCAGCACCGAGCCCAGCATGACGCCGTCAGCCCCGGCGGCGATGGCCTTGCAGATGTCTCCGCCGTTGCGGAAGCCGCCGTCGGTGATGATGGGCACGTAGCGGCCCGACTGGCGGAGGTAATCGTCACGGGCCTGGGCGCAGTCCATGGTGGCCGTTATCTGGGGAACGCCGACGCCCAGCACCTGCCTTGTGGTGCAGGCCGCACCGGGTCCTACGCCGATAAGAACGGCTGAAATGCCGGTCTCCATAAGTTCCCGGCAGGCGCTGTAGCTGACGCAGTTGCCGACGATAACGGGTATGGACACCAGCTTGCGCAGCTTGGGGAAAATCAGCCCTTCGTAGCTCTTGGAGGTGTGGCGGGCGGTTGTCACCGTGGAAGCGACTACCAGTATATCGGCCCTGGCTTCGGCGATGAGGGGGGCAAAGCGCTTGGTGTTGGCCGGCGTCACTGAAGCGGCGCAGACCGCCCCCGCTTTTTTAATCGCCTGAATCCTTTCGCCGATGAGGTTTTCCTTGATTGGCGCTGAGTAGACCTTCTGGAGGAGGGGGGTGACCTTGTCGGCGGGAGCGCGGGCAATCTCGGCCAGGACGTCGTCGGGGTTATCGTAGCGGGTCTGCACCCCTTCCAGGTGGATGACGCCCAGCCCGCCCAGCTTGCTTAAAGTTATCGCTGTCCTGACATCGGTCACGCCGTCCATGGCCGAGGCCAGAATGGGGATGGAAAAGGTGATGCCTTCTATCTCGAGGTCAATGTTGGTCTGGTCGGGGTTGACGGTGATGTCTCCGGGGACGATGGCTACCTCGTCAAATCCGTATGAGCGTCGGAGTTCTCTGAATTTGGGTTTAGCCATCTCGCACCTTCTTAAACCACAACTATAGCAAAAGGGGTTCGGCAAAGTCAAGGATTTTTTTGTTTAAGAGAAGGGGTTTCGTCCCCACCACTCCACCTTGGCGAACGTTGGTTTTTCGTCCCACCCAGCCCGCCCTAATGAGTTAAACTCCTTAACCTGAGGGGTACGTTACTCCCCGCTCCGTTTCCCCCTTTGGTAAAGAGCCTGCCCTGAGCCTGCCGAAGGGGGGATTAAGGGGGATTTCCCATGTCTTTCGTCCCGCCCCGATGTGGGTGTAAATCCTCCCCCTCGGTCCCCCTCCTTTATTAAAGGAGGGGGAAGTTTTTTGAGAGGGGCGTTAGCCTGCATGTACTTTGGGGGTGTTTAAGAGGGGGCGAAGCCCCCTCTTTTCATTAAAGGGCGGCGGGTGGGAATAGATAAAATCGGGTGGGGGAAAGCAGAGAGATTGCTTCGTCGCGGTGCTCCTCGCAATGACAAAAAGGGGCGCTGGGTCAGAGCGCACAGTGGACGGGGGAGCTAGCCATCGGTTATAATAGCAAAAATCGGGCGGATAATAACCATGCCTCTTTATATTGTGGCGACCCCGATTGGCAATCTGGAAGATATCTCCCTGCGTGCCCTGCGGACTCTGCGTGAGGTGAAGCTTATCGCTGCTGAAGATACCCGCCGCACAAGGCAACTGCTGGCGAGCTATGACATCAAGACACCGACCACCAGCTATCACGAGCGCAACAAACTGACCAAGCTGGACTATATCCTGGATTGCTTAAGCGAGGGGGACGTGGCGCTGGTTTCGGACGCGGGGATGCCGGGCATATCCGACCCGGGGCACGAGCTTATCGTCGCCGCCAGTAATCGAGGGATTCCCATAATACCCATTCCCGGCGCCTCGGTGGTGGTTACGGCGCTGGCGGTCTCGGGGCTGGATACGGGGCAGTTCCGCTACCTGGGCTTTCTGCCGCACAAGGCGAGCGCCCGCAAAAAGCTGTTAAAATCCGTTGCCAGCGACCCGGCCACCATCGTTGTCTTTGAAACTCCGCACCGCTTAACGGCGGCGCTGGGTGATATACTGGAGGTCCTGGGCGATAGAGAAATCGCCGTCTGCCGCGAGCTGACCAAGCTTCACGAGGAGGTCTTCCGGGGGAGGGTGAGCCAGGCGGTAGAGCACTTCGCCGAGCCGAGGGGGGAGTTTACCCTGGTTATCGCGGGACAAAAAGAAGTGGAGAAGCCGCAACTGACCGAAGCCATCGAAAAACGATTGCAAAAGATGCGGCGGAGTGGGGTGGGGGCGAAAGAGGCGGTGGCTAAGGTCGCCGAGGAGACGGGGCTATCTAAGAAAGAGTTATATCGCGCCTGGCTGAAGTCGGGCTAAAGATTCGGGTATGGAGGTGAGTTGACAATGCGCCGTGGTTGTACGTCTTTGGGGAATGTCCAGTGCGATGAGTGCCAGCGCTCGATACCATATCCCGAGCGCTATATGGTTATCGACGATGAGAAAGGCACGGCATCGCGTATCTGTGTCGATTGCTGTTTGAGCAAGGGCTACGCTCGTTATACCTCGGACAAGGGGCAACAGGTGTTGACCTTTTTCCCGGAGAGGGCCGAGTCTTTACAAGAGAATCAGAATGACTGAAAAAATCCTGGTTGCCGTTGCCTGGCCCTACGCCAACGGCTCGTTACACCTGGGGCAGATTGCCGGAGCCTACCTGCCCGCCGACATCTTCGCCCGCTACCACCGCCTCAAGGGCAACGATGTTTTAATGGTGTCGGGCTCGGACCAGCACGGCACGCCCATCACCATCAAGGCGGAGCAGGAGGGGAAAAAGCCCGGCGAGATTGCCGGCCGCTATCACCGCGAGTTCCTCGAATCCTGGCAGAGGCTGGGCATCTCCTTCGACCTTTTCACCACCACGGGCACGGAAAACCATACCGAGGTGACCCAGGATATGTTTCTCACCCTGCTCGAAAAAGGCTATATCTATAAAGCCAAGGTCTCGCAGCCTTACTGCCCGCAGTGTAATCGCTTTCTGCCCGACCGCTATATCGAGGGTACCTGCCCTTTTTGCGGCTCTGCCGGCGCCCGGGGCGACCAGTGCGACGAGTGCGGCAAACCGATGAACCCCGCCGAGCTGCTTAACCCCCGCTGCCGTTTGTGCGCCGCCGCCCCCGTTTTCGAGGAGTCGGAGCACTTTTTCTTAAAGCTCTCCGCATTTCAAAAGAAGCTTCTGGAATGGGTGAAGCCGAAGAGCCACTGGCGGAAGAACGTGCTTAACTTTACCACCCGCTACCTTGAGGACGGGCTGAAGGACAGGGCGATTACCCGCGATATAGATTGGGGGGTGCCCGTGCCGCTGGAGGGCTATGAAAATAAGCGCATCTACGTCTGGTTCGAGGCGGTTATCGGCTACCTGTCGGCTTCCAAGGAATGGGCGAAATCCGGGGGAGATGGGGAGGGATGGCGTCCCTTCTGGCAGGGTGACGATTCCAAGAGCTACTACTTCATCGGCAAGGACAACATTCCCTTCCACACCATAATCTGGCCGGCGATGCTGATGGGCTACGGGGGGCTGAATCGGCCCTACGACGTGCCCGCCAACGAGTTTTTGACCATAGAAGGTAAAAAGCTTTCCACCAGCCATAACTGGGCGGTCTGGCTGCCCGATTATTTATCCCGATATGCGCCCGACCCGCTGCGCTACCTGTTGTCCATCAATATGCCCGAGAACGGGGACACCGACTTTTCCTGGCGGGAGTTCTTCCGCCGTAATAACGACGAGCTGGTGGCGACCTACGGCAACCTGGTTCACAGGGTGCTGACCTTCAGCTACCGCAACTTCGACGGTTGCGTGCCTCAACCCGGTGAGCTGGATGAGCCGAGCCAGAAGCTCATGGCTAAGGCCGAGGAGACGCTCAATACCGTCGGCGACCTTATCTCTCGATGCCGTTTTAAGCAGGCCATAATGACGGCTATGGCGCTGGCGCAGGAAGCCAACCGCTACCTGGACGACAAGTCGCCCTGGAAGATAATAAAAGAGGACAGGGAAGCCGCTGCTACATCGTTATACGTGGCGCTGGGCGTTATCTCGGCGCTGAAAACGGCGCTATGCCCCTTCCTGCCCTTCAGCTCCCAAAAGCTGCACGGACTGCTCGGTTTCGAGGGCACTATCGAGGACGAAGGCTGGAAGCTGAGGCTGCCGACAGGGGGGCAGAAGCTGGGCGAACCTGAGCCTTTGTTCACCAAGCTGGACGATAAGCTCATCGATGAGGAGACGGCGCGACTGGGGCAGGTTTGATGCTGATAGATTCGCACGCCCATATCGATTTGCCCAACTTCGATAGAGACCGCGAGCAGGTGCTGGCGCGCGCCCGACAGGGGGGCGTGAGGGTGGTGCTAAACATCGGGCTGGACTTGAAGTCGAGCCGCGCCTCGCTGGCGCTGGCCAGGAAATATGACGACGTTTTCAGCACCGTGGGCTTTCACCCCCACGGGGCTTCCGAGATGAAAGACGAAGACCTTAAAACCCTGGGGGAGCTGGCTCAAGACGACCGGGTGGTGGCGGTGGGCGAAATCGGGCTCGATTTCTACCGCAATCTGTCTTCGCGCAAGAGCCAGATTGAAGCCTTTAGGAAGCAGCTCGACCTGGCCGTGGAATTAGGGCTGCCGGTGGTGGTGCACTGCCGCCAGGCCCACCAAGAGGTCTTTAATATACTGAGCGATTGGGTGAGGTCGACGCTTTCGGCGGGGAGGCTGCGGCGGGGGGTTATCCACTGCTTCAGCGGGGATGTCGAGCTGGCGCTTCGTTATATCGATATCGGCTTTTACATCTCGCTGGCGGGTTCGGTGACCTACCCCTCGGCGGGGGAGCTAGTGCAGGTCGCCAAGGAGATACCGCTGGACAGGCTGCTGCTGGAGACGGACGCACCTTTCCTGGTGCCGCAGGCCTACCGGGGGAAGCGCAACGAGCCTGCCTACGTCGCCCTCATCGCCGAGAAGGTGGCCCAGGTCAGGGAAGTGCCGAGGGAGGTGGTGGCGGGGGCGGCGGCTAAGAATACGATAGAGCTGTTTAAGCTGCCCATCAGATAAAGGAGAGAGGGTTGGAGCTGGAAGAAATCTATCAACTGGTTGAGGAGGACCTGGCCAAGGTAAGGCGCCAGATAGATTCGGTGACCGAGGTCGATTCCCCGCACCTGGCCGAGATGCTACGGCACGTATTGGGGGGAGGCAAGGGCATTAGGCCCGCGCTGACCCTGCTGGCGGGGAAGTTCTACCGCTACAACCTCGACCTGCTGCTGTCCATGGCTACCGGCGTCGAGCTGATGCACACCGCCACCCTGGTGCACGATGACGCCATCGATAAGTCCTCGGTACGGCGGGGGCGGTCGACGGTTAACGAGGTGTGGGGGGAGGAAAGGGCGGTGCTTTTGGGGGACTACGTCTTCGCCCGGGCGGGCGAGTTCGCCGCCGACACCGGCAACCTGCGGGTGATAATACTCTTCAGCCAGACCCTGCAGACCATAACCAGCGGGGAGATTGTGCAGACCAACGACGCCTTTAAGCTGGAGCAGACCCGCCCGCACTACCTGGAGCGAATCGCCAGCAAGACCGCCTCGCTTTTTTCGCTGTCTACGATTTCGGGGGCTATCTTGAGCGATGCGCCCGAAGATTCGGTAAAGATTCTCAAAGATTACGGCTTTAACCTGGGCGTCGCCTTCCAGATTGTGGACGATATACTGGATTTCGTGGGCACCGAGGAGGAGATGGGCAAGCCCATCGGCTCCGACCTTTTGCAGGGGACGCTTACCCTGCCCGCCATGCTGCTCTTGGAGCAATACCCCGACGACAATCCGGTAAAAGAGTTGTTCGCTAATCCAAATATGCCTGACAAGGATAAGCGTGAGAAAATCGGGCGGGCGATAGAGCTGGTGGGGCGTTCGCCTATCGCCAAGCAGTGTTACCAGCTTGCCTTGGACTACTGCGATAAAGCCTGCCGCGATTTGGGGAAGCTGCCGGCTAAGCCCAGGCGACAGGCGTTAATGGACCTGGCTGATTTGGTGATAAGCCGCAAGAAATAACCGGGGACGTTAGTCTCCAATTATTCCCCTTCGATATGGGTGCTGCCGTCGCGGTAGCTTTCTTTTTTGCGGGTGGGCATTAGCTCTTTAAAGCGGTCGACGGCGTATTGGGCGGCGGCAAAGCCTTCCTGGCGGTGGGCGCTGGCGATAGCGACCGTGAAGTTGATATCGCCTACCTCAAGTTTGCCGATGCGGTGGCAGATGGCGATACCCTCTAGCTGCCATTTACGCCGAATTTCGCCGGCTATCTTCTCTAAGTCAGCCTTAGCTGTGCCTTTGGGGTCGGTATATTCCACGGAGGCGACCGGCTTGCCCTGGGAGTTATCGCGAATCAGGCCGACATAGGTTGCCACGCAGCCGCTGCCGGAGGTCTTGATGCGGTTGACGACGGACTCGGGGGAGATGGGCTTGGATGTAATCTCAATCACGGTTCTTCCCTACGAGGATGCCGGCGCCTGTTTGGGGATAATCTGGGGCGGAGCCGCTTTCCTGGGGGCGGTCTTCGCCTTTGCCCTGGGCGGCTCGGCGACGGGTTGGGTGGTGGTGGTCTCCTTGGCCTTGGGCTTGACCGATAGCGGTTCGGTGAAAGCCAGTTCCAGGTCTTCGCCTTCTATGGTTTCCTGGACAATGATTTTTTCGGTGATATGGATTAGCCTTTTCTTGTTCTTGGTGAGCAGGCGTTTGGCTTTGTCCTGGGCGTGCTGGATGATGCTGTACACCTCTTCGTCAATCTCCTGGGCTACCTTCTCGCTGTAGTCCCTCTGCTCCGTGATTTCGCGTCCTAAGAAGACCATTTCCTCTTTGCGCCCGAAGGTGCGGGGGCCGAGCTTCTGGCTCATCCCGTAGGAGGTTACCATCTTGCGCGCCAGCTTGGTGGCTTCTTCTATATCGTTCTGAGCGCCGGTGGTCGTTTCTTTATAGATTAACTCCTCGGCGGTCTGCCCCGCCAGTAGGGTGGCAATCATATCCTTGAACTGGGAACGGGTCATCAGGTAGCGGTCTTCGGCGGGCAAGAGGCGGGTGTAACCCCCTATTGCCCCCCGCGCCACGATAGAAATCTTGTGCACGGGGTCGGCGTTGGGCAGCAGCCTGGCCACCAGGGCATGGCCTGCCTCGTGGTAGGCGCTGATTTCCTTTTCCTTGGGGCTGATGCGGCGGCTCTTTCGCTCGGGGCCGGCCAGCACCCGGTCTATGGACTCTTCAAGCTCCTTCATCTTGACGACCTTCTGGCCACGGCGAGCCGCCAGGATAGCGGCTTCGTTGACCAGGTTGGCCAGGTCGGCGCCGCTGAAGCCCGCCGTCTGTTTAGCCAGCACCTCTAAATCGACCTCGTCGGCCAGGGGCTTGCCCTTGGAGTGAACCTCGAGAATGGCCGTCCGCCCGTTGATGTCGGGGCGGTCTAGAATCACCCTGCGGTCGAAGCGCCCGGGGCGGAGGAGGGCGGGGTCCAGTATATCGGGGCGGTTGGTCGCCGCCAGAATAATGACGCTGGTGTTGGTGTCGAAGCCGTCCATTTCCACCAGAATCTGGTTGAGGGTCTGCTCCCTTTCGTCGTGGCCGCCGCCTAAGCCCGCGCCGCGATGGCGGCCGACGGCGTCAATCTCGTCGATAAAGATGATGCAGGGGGTGTTGCGCTTAGCCTGTTCGAAGAGGTCGCGCACCCTGGAAGCGCCGACGCCGACGAACATCTCGACGAATTCGCTGCCGCTGATGGAGAAGAAGGGGACGCCGGCTTCGCCGGCTATCGCTCTGGCCAGTAGCGTCTTGCCCGTACCGGGGGGGCCGATAAGCAAAATGCCCTTGGGGATGCGCGCCCCCAGTTTCTGGAATTTCTCCCTTGATTTGAGGAAGTCAACAACTTCGGTCAGCTCCTGTTTGGCTTCTTCCACGCCGGCGACATCGTCAAAGGTGACGGTGGGCGTGCTGCCCTGCAGGAGGCGGGCGCGGCTGCGCCCGAAGCTCATCGCCTGGCTGTTAGCCCCCCCCCA
>JABUBO010000538.1_pt1 | contig 12369 bp, 11 predicted proteins | sample 7240361 | NCBI WGS metagenome assembly JABUBO01 (sample SAMN07256346, study PRJNA390944) | subsurface metagenome | isolation source: Methane hydrate marine sediment | place: Pacific Ocean: Eastern North Pacific, ODP site
GCCGGGGGCTAAGGTTGTTGCCGGCGGTCCCCTCTTTACTACCGGGTATGAAGAGTTTGATGGAGTGGACCATTTCGTGCTTAATGAGGCTGAAATTACTCTCCCCCCCTTCCTAGCAGATTTAAAGGAAGGGCACGCTAAGCATATTTACGCATCTAATGAACGACCAGACATAAGCAAAACCCCTATCCCTCTCTGGTCGCTTATCAACATGAAGAAATATTCATCAATGAATATTCAGTACTCTCGGGGCTGCCCTTTTAACTGTGAATTTTGTGATATTATCATACTAAATGGGCATAAGCCACGAACAAAGGATAAGGACCAGATAGTGAATGAACTGGAGGCATTATATAGTCAGGGGTGGCGGGGTGGTGTATTTATTGTCGATGATAATTTCATTGGCAACAAGAGAAAATTAAAGGCAGAAACCTTGCCGGCGATAATCAAATGGATGGAAGAGAAAAGATACCCCTTTGCTTTATCCACGGAGGCATCTATAAACCTTGCCGATGATGAAGGGCTAATGCAATTGATGGTCAAGGCGGAGTTCAACACCGTATTTATTGGCATTGAAACCCCTAATGAAGAAAGTCTGGCTGAGTGTAATAAGCTTCCAAATAAGGGTCGTGATTTAGTAGACTCGGTCAAGAAGATTCAAAACTATGGCTTGGAGGTACAGGGAGGATTTATTGTCGGTTTTGATAGTGACCCGCTCTCCATCTTTAAAAGCCAAATCAACTTTATTCAAGGGAGTGGAATCGTTACTGCAATGGTTGGTTTACTCAATGCTCCTCGTGGCACCAGACTATACCAGCGTTTGAAGAGGGAGAACCGCCTATTAAAGGGTTTTTCTGGCGACAATACCGACTGCTCCCTTAACTTCATCCCTAAAATGAACTATGAAACGCTCATTAATGGCTATAAGAATATCCTGAATACAATCTATTCACCCAAGCAGTATTACGAACGGGTCAGAATATTTCTAAAAGAATATAAACCTCAAAAAAGAAGAAGGGTACCCCAGCTTCAGTTTTATCATATCGGGGCATTTATCAAATCTATGTGGTTCTTGGGTATTAAGGAAAAGGGGAGAAGGTATTACTGGAAGCTCTTTGTTTCAACCCTGCTAAAACGTCCTCGGTCCTTTCCCTTATCTATAATTCTCTCCATTTTCGGATTCCATTTCCGCAAGATTGTTGAACAATATATTAGCCCACCAATTGGGGATACCCCGGTACTGAAGAGTTGAACACGAAGGCTATTGAACGAGGCTAATGAGTAAGACCAAGGTAGGCATTATCAATGTTACTGGTTATGCCGGTGTTGAGCTGGCACGACTACTGTATCAGCACCCACGGGTGGAGCTTACTTCAGTTACCGGACGGAGTGCGGCCGGGCAGAGGTTAGGCACTATTTTCCCCCATCTGTCTAGCACAGAGCTAACTATTGAAGCTGAGCTGGGGGATGTTGATTTAGCCTTTTCCGCTATGCCCCATCAGGAGAGTGCTAAAGAGGTCATACCGTTGCTCAACCGTGGTATTAAGGTGGTGGATATTAGTGCCGATTTCAGGCTAAAGGATGCTGCGGAATACTTAAGCTGGTATGGTTTTACTCACCCTGCCCCACAACTACTTAAACAAGCGGTGTATGGTCTAACCGAGCTATATCGGTCTCAGGTTGCCTCTGCCCAACTGGTGGCTAACCCCGGTTGCTACCCCACCGGGGCTATTCTGGCTTTAGCCCCGGTAGTCAAGGCAGACCTAATTGAGCCTGACATCATTATTGATAGTAAGTCCGGTGTATCAGGAGCCGGCAGAACCCTCAGCCAGCAAACTCACTACTCAGAAGTCAATGAGGATGCCGCTGCCTATGCCTTAGACGGGCACAGACATCTGCCTGAGATTATCCAGGAGCTAAAGCGGCTTTGTCCCGAGCAGTCGCCTTCGGTGACCTTTGTCCCCCATCTGATACCAATGACCAGAGGAATATTGACCACCTGCTATGTCCCCCTGTACTCAGGCAAGGTTGCTGCCGGCGGAAAAGGGAGGGAGGAGCTATTTCAGCTCTACCTGGATTTCTACAAGGGTGAACCCTTTGTGAAGGTAGTAGAATCCCCTCCCCACACCAAACACACCTGGGGGAACAACCTTTGTCTCATTTACCCCACCATTAACCACAGGACAGGAAAGCTCATTGTTGTTAGCTGCATCGACAACCTGGTTAAAGGAGCGGCTGGGCAAGCTATCCAGAATATGAACCTTATGCTCGGCTTGCCTGAGACCACTGGACTTGAGGCGTTGGCAATTTACCCATGAGATTATTAGGGCTTCTCTAGCTCAATCCCCTTAACCAGAATATAATCAAACATTGTGCCCTTGGCTCCCCTCAGCTCCAGGCAATCAACAATACCCTTATACTTGCCCCCCAATAACCCTTCCCCGATGATGTATGCCCCCTCGGCAGCCTCCTTGGCTACGCTAGCTTGCCCCTTGACTTTCCGCACTACCCCGAATCGGGAAAGCTTAACCGCTAGCGTCTCGGCAATCTCTGGGATTCCCGAAAGTCTGCCCGAAAGTAGAATCTCTTTAGGCTTCTCCACAGCCACCGTCATCGCCGCTACCCCTTTGACTATGCTTTCCAACATCATGTTCCAAGATTCTTGATATTTGTGGTGCTCTTTAGCCAGCTCCTCGGGGGTCAAATCATCCTTGCCACTCGCATCTTTGACACCACCGCTGAAGAGCACTACTCCAGGGAACCTTCCCAGACGCACCGCCAGCTCAGAATCCATGCTTCCCAGAGTGATGAAACCAGGTCCCCCTGATGTTCCTCCTAAACCATCAACTATCTTGCCACCTTCAAGACCGATTACAGCATTGAAGGCATAACCTATCTCCACCAGGATGAAAGAGGTCTCACTGTAGTCTATGCTGTAGCGCTGTGCCTGGTCCCTGATTGCCAGGGCTACACAGCATACCTTATCAGCCGTGCCCATATCCATCTTGTTGGCTTTCCGGTAAAGGGGCACGGTAGAGAGGTGAATGACGCCGGGGGTGAAATAAACCGGGAAGCCTTCATCCTTCATCAGCCTGATAACCATCCTGATGCCATCATATAACGGAATACTCTTGTCATCAGGTACCATCAGAGTTAGTTCCCTCTCCGTTATATCCTTGACAGGAGTTGGGGGCAAACCATAACCAGAGGGACCGACTATCATATCCAATGGGAAGACACTTCTAATTGTATCCAGGAGTACTTTGGGGTTTTGGGCAACCTCAGACACCGGCACAGAAGTATCCAAGATAATCTTTTCCCCATCCATACCGAAGAAATCAAAACTTCCTGTTCCAGGGTCAATACCTATTATCCTCATCTAATTCTCCTCCTTGTCGGCTAATTTAAGGCTTAAAGGACAGCAAGGGTCAGAGGCAAACCAGTCCTCGGTGAGCACAAAGGTTCTGGAGCGACACCCTTTACACTCTTCTAAATATTGGCAATTCCGGCAATATCCAGTCCTGGTTTCTGGGTCTTTAAGCTGGTGAAAGAAGGGTGAGGTAAGCATCTCACGCCAGATTTCGCCGAGGGGTTTTTCATTGACATTACCCAAAGTCATTGGGGCAAAGCTACAAGGTTTTACCTCGCCATTAGGCTCGATGAAAAGATACTCACCAAAGATACACGCCGAAGTTGACGGGAGTAAAATCCCGGTGCCAACTGCCGGCATCTGAGCCGGAAGTCCCCGTTCCTTTACTACCGCCCAGAAGAATGGCTCGTCGAAAAAGAACTCAACCCCCGTTTCCTGCGCTCCCTGGCAAACAAGCCTGATAGCTTCCTCATATTCCTCAGGGGTAAGAAGTTCCTCAGGGTAATATTGGCATGGCTTGAGACCGATAAATGTTACCTTTGGTGTTCCCATTGAGGCAGCTAGCTGTAAAATCCCTGGTATCTCGGTATAGTTCTTTCTCAAAACGGTAAAGTTTATCGCCTCTAGAAGCCCTTCCTGGGCACAATTGCGAGCCGATTGAACCACCCTTTCAAAGTTAGCCCCATTCCTTATTGCCTCGTAGGTGGCTGGAGTGGCACCATCAATGCTTATCATTACCTTCACTCCTAGCCGCTTGAGGGTGGTGAGTATCTGGGGGTTGAGTAGCATACCGTTGGTAATCAGGTGAACCTCAAGCTGCTTTTGCTGCATCAATGCCAATAACTCAAATAGGTCTTCCCGAAGGAGTGGTTCCCCTCCTTCAATAATAACCCAATCAGGCTTCAGCTCGGCTATCTCGGTTATGAGCCTTATGGCTCTCTCAGTTGAGAGCTCCGCCCCAGACATGCCCCGACAGTGCCTGCAGCTCAGATTACATTTTTCTGTTATTGCCCAATCTACTAAATAAGGGGATTGACTTTCATGCAAGGGATAATCTCCTTCTGGGTTCTTGTATGTTGCCGTAGGGCAGTATATCTGATACCAGGAGCAAAATCAAGCCAATGTACTCGTTCATATGATTAGTGACACATTACCTCCCTTCTTTTTTGCTGACATTGCTCAAGAAACTGTTGTGGTGTGAGGTATCCCAGGGCTTGATGGGGCCGGATAGTATTATACACCTTCTCCCATTCCAGCAGGGCTCGATTCAGCTCTTGGATCTCAAAGGGGCTATCGGTTACCTCGTAAAACTCCTCGGTGTGGGTCCTCTGTGCCCTTTCCACATGACCATTAAGCTTGGGTGAGCGTGGCGGTAAGACAAACAGTTTTATACCTCTCCTTTGGCACTCTTCCTCAAAGGCATCTTGAAATTCCGAACCCCCATCTACCTGAATAGCTTTGATAGGAAAGGGCATTCGCTTTAACAGGACATCTATAAACCCTGATGCGGTATTAGAGGTTGCCCTGGTGTGAGCCTCAAGAACATCCCACCTTGATATAATATCCCTAGCGGTAAAGTGTTTGAGTATTATTCCGGGTAGAGGTCTCACATCTAATGTATCTACCTCCACTATATCTCCCGGTGACCTAGCCACATACTCCTTAGGCTTTCTTATGGCATAAGGACGCTGCCACTGCCTTTTTCTGGCTGATATGTGGTTTGGTAATGGTTCTTTTAATATACCACGCTCTTTTAGCTTATGTAGTATCCTACCCACCATAGAGGCAGAATAATCAAATCCCTCATGATGCAAGAGTATCACCAGTTTATCTTTACCCCATCTGGGATACTCCTCTCTTAGTTTAAGTACCGCCTGAACTAGCTCCGTGGAATAGGTGGGCTGCCTTAAATGCCGGGGGCGGTGAGAACGGTCTTCCAAGCTCTCTAAACGGTGAGGGTTATAGCGTCTCTTCCACCGGTAGAAGGTCTGCGGGCTGATGTCAAAGTGGCGACAGGTGAGACGAGCATTGTGAGTATGGGAGTTATAGTAATCAAACCATTTTAGTCTTTGCCTGGCTTTCTTGGATAGTTCCGGGATGCTTGCCAAGCGTCTTGCTCCCGGTATTATGCTGCCATAGATACTCATAGTGCAGCCATTGTAACGTCCCTTCATCTCTTTTTAAAGTGTCACCCATCTATCTGAACGAGAGCAGCCAACTCTATCCAGCCCTAAATGTTGCCCGCTGGCTCTGCCTCTGCTATGCTTGACCATGATAGAAAATGAGAAAAGTAGCAAGCATTACCAGCACATATACCGGGGCTAATGGGTTTCACGCTATTGACTACATAAAGATTACTATTCTGGGCTTTGGTTTGTCTGCCCTGTGGGCGAGCTTTCATATCGTTTTTCTCCAGGTGCGACTGTTAGACTTTGTTGCTGAATCACTAAAGAATACCTACCTTGGGTATCTTACCTTTGCTGGCGCAGTCATAGCCATGGCTACCCAGCCGATTGCCGGAGCAATTAGTGACCGCTCTGGCTTTGCCTGGGGGCGCCGGCGACCTTTCATTCTGCTTGGCATTATACTAGCTCTACTATTTTTGCCCGGAATAGGCTTCGGTGGTAGTTATACGGCTATCCTCATTTTTTATTGTTTAATGCAGATTAGCACTAATACAGCACAGGGACCGTTCCAAGGCTTTATTCCTGACCTAGTGCCTGAGGGAAAGAGAGGACGAGCTTCAGGGGTGAGGAGCTTGCTCAATATAGTGGGCGGGGTTGCCCTGATAGGGGTGATAGGCCGCTTTATGGGTCGCTACTTCGCTGGCGAGGGAGTCTCCTGGCTATGGCTGAGTTTAGGGGCGTTAGCTATTGTCCTGCTGGGGACTATGCTCGTCACTATCCTGACGGTTAAGGAGCGACCCGGGGCTGGTAGCTCCCAATTACCCTTACTGCCAACCCTATATAGAAGTTTCAAGGTCGATGTCAGGGCACACCCTGATTTTATACTTTTTCTGGTAGCTTGCTTGTTTATCTTTGCACCCTGGGCTGCCTTACAAACATTTGCCTTATATTTCCTCAAGGATGTTGTTGGTATAGCCAATCCAGCAGCAGTAACTGCCGACCTTATGATAGTGGTTGGCGGCTGTATGCTAGCTGCAGTTTACCCCGCTGGGCGTTTATCTGACAGAGTAGGGCGCAAGCTGGTTATAGTTCCTGCCTGCCTTCTTAGCGCTTTAGGGGTTGTGGCACTATTTTTCTCCCAAAGCTATGTGCATATAATGTTCTGCGGCGCTCTTCTCGGAATCTCCAGCGGAGCCTGGATGAGTTCTCAATGGGCTCTGGCTACAGATTTGGTAGGTAAGGGTGAGGAGGCAAAATATCTTGGTCTTGTCAATCTAGTCGTGGCTGGTGGTGGTGCTCTAGCACGCCTTCTCGGACCGGTGATTGATTTTTTTAACGGCTATAGCCCTAACCTGGGCTACTCAGTTATGTTTCTATTTTGTTTTGTCTGTTTTGTTGTCGGCTCATTGTTACTAATGAAAATCAGGGGTCAACCAGGGTAAGGCAGCACCGCTTCCCAACCCAAGGCAACCGCCACCACGATACCTACATATAGTAGGGTTCTGCCCAACCAGCACAGGAGGATAAACTTCCACAAGGGGAAGCGGAGGACACCAGCAGCCAAGCCAACCAGGTCAAAGAACAGGGGCACTAGTGCGAAAATAAAGATAGCTATAGCCCCCCATCTCCTCACCCACTCCACTAACCTCTTATATAGCTTGTTATTCTCCACAATACCGCGTCCGCCGTAGCCAGCCATATAACCCACTATCTCCCCGATAGCCGCCCCGGCACCACCAGCCAGCCCTACCATAACTGGACTGACTAGACCAGCAGCCGGGTATAAAATAACGCCCAAACCAGAAAGTATCGGAAGAACTATACCCGGTAAGAGAACAGTGGCATTCCCAATCAGGCTAATCAGAAAAGCACCCAAATAGCCGTAACTTTTCAGTTGGGCAACTATCTCTGGCTTCCGTCCATAGAAGAAGAGGCTAACGCTAATAGCTATGATAAGGAGTAAAGTCAAAAGGGGAATGATTTTCTTTCTTGCCCGTTCTCCTTGCCTCACCCCACCCGGCTTATTGTTACTAATCATCTTGTCCTCTGGGGCATTGTAGCATATTGCGTTGTCGGCTGGCGCTGTCTCTGCTATACTTTGCTGGCGTGCCCCCATCGTCTAGAGGCCTAGGACAGCAGCCTTTCAAGCTGTAGACAGGGATTCGAATTCCCTTGGGGGCACCAATTGAGGCACAAAAATTAGGGGGAGCGAGGGCGATTATCTAAAATAAAGCTAGAAGGGGGTTACAAATGGCACACGAAAATGCAAGTGTCGGTGTAGTACCGTATCAAGGTTATTATGACCTTTTACTGCCGAAATCTAAATATCCTAAGTGCTTTTGTGCCGAAGAAGAAATAAGGATAGCTGAGAATGTAAGAGAGTTTGCGCAGAAGGAGATGATGCCTAGGCGGCATGACTTTGAAGGTGGATATCATAAAGATCCAGAGTTAGCCAGAAGAACCTGTAGTGAGATATACAAAAAAATGTGGGATATGGGGCTAATGCGGTCAATCATACCTGAGAAGTATGGCGGATTAGGCTTAAGTCGAGTTGCCAAGGGGATGTTTGACGAAGAGCTGTGCCGAGCTGATATTGGCATAGGCACTGCGCCAAGCATGATGCATTGGACAGCTGCGTTTATGTTAGCGGCAGGTAGAGATGACCTGCTAGAGGAATTAAGGCACTATTGGGAAGGCGATGATGCCTATCATACTGGTGTATGGTTTACCGAACCCCAAGGTGGAGCGAATATAGAGGACCCAGCATTTGAAGTTAAATATTTTAGAATAACGGCAAGGCTTGACGGGGATGAATGGGTGATTAACGGTCATAAATTGTGGCCGAGGTCAGCTCCAGCAGAGGAGTGGGTAAGTGAATGGACTAAAGGGTGCATGGGATATTGTGTCTTCGCCAAAGATGACCCTCATGGAGGTTTAGATGCTCTTGGGGTCTATTATATTCCCGCTGAGGCCCCAGGGCTGGAATTCTCAGCTCCCTTTGACAAAATGGGTGTGTACAGGGCTGATGACAACCGGGAGATATGGCTCAATGATGTCAGGATTCCAAAGAGATATAGAATAGATACTAAGCCTGGAGAAGGTGGTCGTCTCTTCAGGGCATTAGTCCCCGCAGCGGGAAGATTGTCGTCTTCTTTCAAGCTTTGTGGACTGGCTAGCGCTGTCTTGGAGATAGGTCTTGACTACACAGCAACGAGAGAGATAGCAGGTAAGCCAGTCAGGGAGCACTCTTACTTTGCCTCAATACTCGGCGAGTGCTTCAGACGATTAGAAGCAGCCAGGAGTTTGTGCCTGAGTGTTGCCTGGCAGGCAGACCATGCTGGTGAATATGGTCCAAGTCACTCGCCTCAATTTTTGGCTAAGTGCTCGGCAGCCCGCTGCAGCGCAGGACTAGCGGCTGAGTATATAGTCAACAGGGTGATGGAATTGATGGGGACCTATGGCTACACCTATGAGTATCAGGTAGAAAAGTATATGAGAGATTATAAGATATCAATGATGTGGCTTGGTGGACGTCAGAGAGACACCCTCGATATGAGTCAAGGCTTATATGGTATATATAAGTGGCCCGGTCAAGAAGAGTGGGAGAAATCAGGAATGAAAAACATAACTGAAGGGTGGGCAGGCCCAACACCTGAGGAGGTGTATGAGAGGGGGAGACCCATATAAACATGATGCTAACTTGTTAGGTATTGCTCAGTCCTGTTAGCAAAGGGAGCATAACCTTCCTTGTTACCCTTCCTCAAGACCATGACCGTATGGGATTCCCAAGATTGGTCTTTTAGGTGGGTCAACCAGAGTCACGGGGTTCTGGTCAACTTTGAAGTTAAGCCCCGACCTCGGATTATGCAGCCAGTTATAGAATACGGATATTACCCTATAATAAGCATGCTTACCACCTGATAATTTGTTAAGCAATTTAGATACGTTGGAGCGATTCGAATTCGCTTGGGGGCACCAATTATTTGCTCCGCTCAGAATTTACCCTTTAGCTTTTTATAGGTTCCAGACAGGGCTTCAGGAACTACCCTCATATCAGATATTACCGTCATAAAATTAGTATCACCCTGCCACCGGGGTACGATGTGAGTATGGACATGCTCATCTATGCCGGCTCCAGCTACTTTCCCCATATTTATGCCTATATTGAAGCCGCCGGGGTTAAATACCTGCCTCAGGAGCTTAATACCCCGGCTAACTATTTCAAAGTGCTCGTGGAGTTCTTCATCGGTTAGCTCCTCCAGGTTAGCTATGTGCCGGTAAGGGGCTATCATCAGGTGACCCGGGTTATAGGGATAGCTATTCATAATGATAAAGTTTTTGTCTCCCCGATACAGGATGTAGTTTAGAGCATCATTATCCTGTCTAGGTTTTTCACATAAAATACATCCTTCTGGTTTCTCCATCTGGATATATTCTATACGCCACGGTGCCCAAATTTGCTCCATTTCACTCTCCTTACTAGCTCCTTAATTAGCTACTTAGCGCTATTTTAGTCGGCTCTCCTTCAAGAGTCAAAGAGCTTAAACTGATTGTAAAAAATATGGCTTTGCTCTATAGTTACATTAGTTATGCAAGACAAGAGCCCATCAGGCAACACCATAACCTTTCTAGGAACGGCTGGTGCCAGATTTATGGTTGCTAGCCAGATTCTGGCTTCTGGTGGCTTGTGGCTGAATTTAAGTGGCACTGAGATACTCCTTGACCCTGGTCCAGGTTGTATAGTTCAGTCCACTAAAAGGAAGCTTAGAGCCGATAAACTCAGCGCTATCATCTTGTCGCACCGCCATCTCGACCACTCGGCAGATGTCAATATTATGATTGAGGCGATGACTCAGGGCGGATTCAAGCGGCATGGCTGGCTGTTCGCCCCGGCTGATTGCCTGGAGACTGAGCCGGTTATCTTCTCATATTTGAAGAACTATCTTGAGGGTGTTGAGGTTTTGCAAGAAGGCAAGTCCTACTCTGTAGGCAATATCTCCTTTGCCACTCCAATTCGGCACATACACCCGGTAGAAACCTATGGGATGCTTTTTACAACTGCTGAGCATACCTTCTCCTGTATTACTGATACTCGGTATTTTGATGGCTTATCCAAGTACTACGGCGGCAACTTGTTGATCCTGAACATAGTCTTCATGGAACCTCGTACCCCTGTTGACCACCCATCACTGCCTATCGACCACCTATCGGTGCCTGATGCTGAGCGCCTGATTGAGGAGCTAAGGCCCAAGGTAGCCATTTTGACCCATTTTGGTATGACTATGTGGCGAGCAAAACCATGGGAGGTAGCCCAGAGGCTGTCTCAGGACACCGGGGTTAAGGTAATTGCCGCCAGGGATGGCATGAGGTTCGACCTGTCACAGCTAGACAATTCATAAAGGAAGCCTTTTACCCTGTCACAAGTAGATAATACCGCACGTGGATTTCTTACCCCGACCCGCATGTTGGCTTGTTCCCCTCAGCTTAAGCCTGAAAGCAGGTATTCTCTCATCCACAAGCTTTTTTACTAATGCGCTGGTTTATAGATAAATGACAGACTAAAAACACGGGCTAACTATTACCACTGCCACCACATTATATCATATTCCAACCAAAGACTTAAGGTTTTCTTAACCTCTAAGTTCCAACAACCAAATTACATGCGTCGCCACAATGATGGGAATGAGGATGGCAAGGCTAGCAATGCCGAATGCTTTGGAACCAAAAAGGCCTGCATATCCTACGCATGTCCCCAACAATATAACAGCCGCCCAAATAATGGATCTCTTCAGGGGGATATATTGCCTATTCATGTCAGAGAGAACGCCTTTGGCTGAGGAATTTCTCGATGGCGAAGGCTCCAAAGAAAACCGCAAGTGCTATGCTAAGTGGCCAACCTACGCTTTCCGACCAAATGCCGGCTACTGTAGCGTATGTGGCAGAGCCAAACATAACCCCAAAGGCAATAATACCGGTGTTGATAAAGGAGCGGATATTACCATGCACTAAAAAGTGCGGATTGCGCCCCCAAACTACCCTTTTTAGGTCATCCACTGTTTGACCCCTACGCTCGCCTAGATAACGCTCATCGCCTTTTGCATCTGCCACCTCCAAAAAAACCATCTGGCAGAATGGGGAACCGTACTCTAGCTCAACGACTTTACTACTCGCATTCACCAGGGTCTCCATTAAATGGCCATAAAAGCCGGGATGAATATAAGTAGAGATCTGCGATAATCCTCTTTCCAGCCATGACACCTTGGAAAATACCATGCCTGCTATGTTTTGAGGTAAACCTATATATTCTCGTGACACAAGCGTAACCGTTTCTCCTGGCTCTATTCTTAATGTTTGCCCCACGCTAATATCCTTCAGCTTTGGCCTTCCAGTTAAAGAAACATATTTATCACCAATACATAGGTCGTATGACGTTGCTCCAAGATTTTTATGTTGAAACGGCGATATAAGTATTTTCTCAACCATCTCACCACTCTCTAGCGAGGCTTTAAAGCCTTCTATATCCTGGGTTACAAACGAGGCAATTTTAGACTTCGACAGAATAGTCATTATTAACCTCCTCTTACGCAGCTACTTGTTGTCTTGTGTTTTCCACTTTGCTCGATATAAATCCAGAACATCTCTCAAATAATAGTAACGCACGGTCTTTCTCTCAGTACCTCTTTCCCTATACCCAACCTCACCTTTCATGATAAGGCGTTCTAAAGCTCTTGTAAGTCGATTGGAGCCGAGCTTGATACCCCCGGCAACCTCAGGTGTTGTACTTTCAAAGTGGCCTTGCAATGTTTCTTGCTTCAAAAATTCCAGGATCAACTGCTCTTCATTGTTATCCATCACAGTATCCACCTTAGCTTA
>JABUBO010000539.1_pt1 | contig 12368 bp, 8 predicted proteins | sample 7240361 | NCBI WGS metagenome assembly JABUBO01 (sample SAMN07256346, study PRJNA390944) | subsurface metagenome | isolation source: Methane hydrate marine sediment | place: Pacific Ocean: Eastern North Pacific, ODP site
AATAGCTTTATAATCTGCTGCTTTTGCTCATCCGTCAGTCGCGAAAATCTTTTTGCTTTGGGGGCAAGGTCCGGATTTGCTTTGAGGAATTTATCGACTGTTGACTGCAAAAAGCCGGAACGTCTCCTGCCGTCATCAAAAATAAAAATTCTCGCAACCAGACCTCGTTTTCGCCAGCGGTAAATGGTTTTTGTTGTAATCCCTAAAACCTCTGCAAGCTCTTCGATAGTGTAAATATTTTGGTCCTGCTCGGCGACGGGACGAGCGAGCCGGCCGCTCAGCTTGGAGATGAAAATCCGCAGGTCATCCAACAGCTCATCACCTTTTATCAGCTCCTCCGCCGCCGGGCCTTTAGGGTGAAAACCGGTGATACGAAAAAATACAAACTCGAAAGGATATTCCTTTTCGGAATCGATACCCGCATAAAGCTCCTCCGCGGCGTCAAGCTGTGTGCGACGCTTGTTTTCGGGTGTAAATCGAAGCTGCAGCAGCAATTGAGCTATACTTTGACTCTTTATCTTTCGCATAACCAAATGTCCATTTTATCAGAATCAGGCGCAAAAAAACAGCCGTATAAAACCAATCATAGAAATTTAGTTCGTTCGATATGCATCAGCATTAAAAACGTTACCAATTTTCGTGATTTTTATAAGGTGCTGATTCTAAAGGGTTTATGGAATGAGAATTTCGCAGAATTTGGAGATAACGGGTTGTTGAGTTGTACAACGGTTGTAGACGCCAACTCGCAAAAATGGGGGATATTTTAGGGGTGCTTGGTGCGCGGCTCAGTGCGCTATGATTGGCTGTTGACCCCACACATATTTATCATGGGGACAGATTCTAAAGCTATTTTAGCTAAAGCGTATTTAATAATAGGACTTTTTCTGTGTTTTTTGAGTAAAAATCGAAGTTGAAAGAAATATTTTTATTTTCTACGGGTTTTATAGTTGACAAACTACGGGTTATACAGTAGTTTCAAGTTAGTACCATTTTGAAAATTTGAAAAAGAATGATTTTATTCTACGTTTAATGGGAGAGCAGCTCAATGGCTAGACCACGTCATAAAAATCCAACTCCGGCTGAATTGGAAGTTTTACAAATCATCTGGGAACATGGGCCATGCACAGTTCGAGAGGTTATGAATTTGCTGGAGCCGAAACATCCTCGGGCTTACACTTCGGTCATGAGTCTGATGAATGTTATGGCTGAAAAAGGCCTACTTAGCCAGAAGCCTAAAGGCCGGGCGTTTGTTTACTCAGCGAAGGTCTCGCGCAATAAGGCCCAATCCCGCATGCTCGGTGATTTATTGAATCGGGCTTTTGACGGTTCGGCAAGTGCGCTAGTAGCACATTTGCTCCGAGAAACCGAGCCAGGCATCGAAGAAATGGATGAGATCCGTCAAGCTATTGCTGAGTTTGGTAAGAAGAAAGGTGGTGCATAATGTCAATCATCGAATTTCTTTCTCAGCCTCTCTGGCAACGGCTTGGCTTAACGTTGGTGCACTTTCTCTGGCAAGGTCTGGCAATAGCCATCTTTATTGGTGCTTGTGTTAGAATATTTAAGCTAAGTCACGGCAATGCACGCTATATAGTTTATCTCCTGGCATTTGTAGCCATGATCGTTTGTCCTGTAGTAACTTTCATAGCTATTGATATTCCTATCAGTCCTGACGTGGAGCTATTTGTAGAAATAGAATCAGCCGAGCCTTTTGATATTGCCTCTGATACGGTTCCGCCCGAAGGTGCTGTTTCACCAGAAGCCGGTACTTCCATCCCGGTTATGCCGAAACTCACCCCTGTAACAAATACAATTCCAATACGCGAAAGAATATATAGTTCCCTGCATAATACACTGCCTTGGCTCTTAGTAATCTGGATGGTTGGGGTAATCGTATTGAGTATGCGGCTATTGATGGGATTTATTGGCGTACATCGGTGGCGTCACCATTTAGAACCGTTACCGGAAAGGTTAGTCCAACGTATTGCTTCGTTAAGTAAAGAACTGGGCATGCGCGGCTTTTCGAGTGTTTTCATATCACCTTCTGTTTTGCAGGCGATGGCTGTCGGTTATTTGCGACCAATGGTTTTGTTGCCTGCTGCACTGGTAATACAAATGCAGCCTGAGATGCTTGAGGCAATTATAGCCCATGAATTAGCCCATATACGCAGGTTTGACCTGTGGGTCAATTTGGCCCAGCGTGTGATGGAAACGCTATTGTTTTATCATCCGGCTGTTTGGTGGCTGTCGAATCGCCTGCGTAACGAGAGAGAATTGTGCTGTGATGAATTAGCGGTTAGAGCTACGGGAGAGCGTCTTACTTATGTCACAGCTTTGGAGAATGCGAGCCGGTTCAGACTTATCGGCAAACAGCCAGACCTTGCGGTGGGATTAGGCCAAGACGATCAGCTAATACTCAACAGGGTACGCCATGTTCTGGGTATAGTTCCGGCACCGCGAAGCTCACGATTCTGGCTTGCAGGGATTATTACATTTCTATTTTTAGCTGCTTTGACACTACTAACAGCAACTACACTGACGGCTAAAGTAAAACAGAAAGCCGATGTGCAGATTGAGGCTTCTGAAATCGCCGGCCCAGTTATGGATGAAATGGATAAGCCGATAACCTTGCTGCCGGAAGAGAAAATCTCCGGCCGAGTTGTGGATGAAATGGATAAACCGATAACCTTGTTGCCGGAAGAGAAAATCGCTGGCTTCGTTGAGGATAAGAACGGCAGTCCAATTGCCGGAGCCTCTGTGACTTTACTGAACAAAGATTTAGTCTTACTACCGAAGCCCCAAAAGCTCGGCGAGACGATGCGTATGGAAATCACGGGTCAAGTCCAGGATTATCAAACCCGCAAGGTTGAAGGAGCAGACATTGCGATATTTGAGATACATAGAGATGATTATTATTCTCCAACGTCGGTAAAATTACTGGATAAACTCAAAAAGACCGACCATGAGGGACGATTTGTTTTTAATATTATGGCAACACCCTATCACGATATCTATGTTATTGCCAGAAAAGAGGGCTTAGCTTTAGGATGGGATTATATCCACAAAAAGCGCATCTACGAAGCTAAGCCGGGTAATAATTTTATCGATATTGTCTTGCCTAAACCATATACATTAGCTGGAAGACTTGTGGATTCCGGAGGCAAATTAGTTGCAGGTGCAAATGTTCAGGTCTTCACACGTAAAGGGGAAATTGTATGTGAACCAAAAGATTGGTTCTCTGTCAAGACAGATAGTAAGGGCCGATTTGTTTTTGATAACCTTCCCATCGATTTAATGGTGAAGTTTTATATTGAAGTACCCAATATGGATATTGCTTATATTTACCCCCCTCGAGGAATGGAAGGCAATGCCTGTGGAGGATATCATGTGGATTGGGAGGATGTAGAGTTGAAATTACCTCCGGTAACTACAGTCTGGGGCCAGGTGATAGATAAAGACACAGGTCAGGGGCTGAAGGATATGGGTTTACTTATTTTCACGAGCGAAGGGGCTGAAACTGAATGGCGTTTTCGTTCCTGTGTACGATACACTCTTACAAACGGGGAGTTTGAGATTAAAGGCGTCCCTCCCGGCAAACATATTCTTCGTTTCATTTCACCTAAGACCGGCCCTGATGAATGGGCCGGTAAGAATGTCCCCATCACTGTGAACAGAGGAGATAAGAATGTAAGAACAAAGATTTTAGTCGAAAAAGGAGTGCCTTTAGAAGTGATTGTTAGAGATCCTACTACCGGTAAAGCGTTACCCTACATGAAGGTACAAGTTTTTGATGGCCGTTGGAATTACCACCAGGAAGATATTTTTATTCGTGAGACCAGAGCGGATGCCAATGGAATTGCACACATTATGGTGCCTCAGGGGCGTTACATGGCTCATGCCTGGGGAGGGAACTATGAGACGAGAATGAATTTTAAAGGCGCAGAAGTAAATATTGCCGGTTCACGGGCGGCTTCGGTGGAAATCCTTGTTAAACCGCGTGTACCTTTTGTAAGAGGAACTGTTGTGGATACTCAGGGTCAACCAGCAAAAAATGTTTATATAATTATAGGACTGGGCCAGAGAGTTTTAACTGACAATAATGGCTGGTTTGAAGGCATGCAAAGCCCTCTCTATCCATCTCATATGGTAGTAGCACGGGACATAAAGAATAACCTTGCCGGAGCTAATTATTTCTATAATGCCCTACGTGAACTTCGAGTTGTTTTAAGACCTGGCAGCTCAATTAGGGGCCGTGTGACTGATGATATGGGCAGGGGCATCGCAGGAGCAAACGTGAATATTACATTGAACAGTAAGAATGGAACAGGAACAGCCCATTTGGATACGGCTGGAACTCGCACGGATTCAGAGGGGTACTATTGTCTGGAGACGGTCGTGCCTCTTAGGAGCGGTTTTCACTATCACCTTAGTTTTGATGCAACGGAATTTGGACCGACAAGATACACATTAACAGACCGCATGAAGCCTGGTGAAGAGGTTACAATTCCGGATATGAAACTGGTTACATTGGATGCTTTTATTTCAGGTGTTGTTCTGGATGAAAACGATAATCCTGTAGCTCACAAACCTGTTTTTGTAGGCAGTGATAGTGGAGGAGCCCATATCGGTAGAGGTACTTCCACAGATGAACAGGGACGGTTTAAATTTAACAGGATACCTGAAGGCCCTGTAACTCTCCAGTCGGGTTTTGGCCAGGGTCCTGATGCTGCCTATATCTATGCCCATAGTGGAGACAATGTGCCAATCAAACTTGGGAATCATTTTAAGAACTTCATGCCTCCCTTTTCATTAGTAGGGAGTCAACTTCCGGATTTAAGGGTTTTAGAAATGGGTTTTGATTACCAAGGTTTTAAAAACAAAAAAAACCTGGTGGTCTTTGTGGATTATACTAATCGCTCATCAGAAATTGCTATCGATTTATTGAAAAAAAGACAACTTGATCTTAGGCGGAGTAAAATAGAAGTCGTTTGCATTCAAGTTGTACCGGTTGATGAAGGAGATTTAGTTGCATGGAAAAAGGGAAACAAAATATCGTTTCCTATTTATATCTTACCGGGACAGTCAGGGTGGGACAGTAAAAACAATCTCCTCATATTGAAACAGACCCCAAAAATCATGAATACCTTAAGGCAGGAATGGGGCGTCAGATCTCTTCCATGGACGATATTAACTGATGAGAATCAGAAGATTTTGGCTACAGGCCTCAATATTCCTCGCATTTTACATATGGTCTATGAAGAAGAACGGCTGTCTCCTCTTAGAAATAATCCTATAGGAAGGAGAAGGAGATAGTGAGTTAGAATACATGAAAATTGAACAAATTTAGGCCTGGTTCAAAAACGCCCGATTTTTAGTAACAGTGGACGGGGAGTCATGGCTCCCACATGGTCATGGGGATTTCGTTTGGTGGTTGGCAGCGTTGATGGGCTGTCGATCAATTTCGTCGGAATCTCTCGAAGCCGAGAAGTTCCAGCCAATGTCCGTGGGAGTTGCCACTGAGCAGTTCGGCTGGACTTTTGCCGACTCGCTCCGGTCGATCACAGCGTGCATCCAACCATCCGTGTCAATGCCAAGAACAGGAAACAAGAACTTTGAAACACGCAAGTTTTCATTAAGACGCAATTGAAACGGTGATACATTGCAATGATCCTCCAGATTTTCGTAAATAAAAGAAGATAAGTTGCTGATAGGAACCGGGATCTCCCATATACACTTCACTGAAACACTCCTGCAAACTTCAAGTCCAGTAATACCAAAATTTCATCTCAATTTCAACAATCTTCCGGCGTTTTCGTCAAGACCCGCTTTTTACAACTATTTTGGCATTCTTACACCTCTATCCCTTTCCGAGGATACGAATCAACACCAAAAGAATCCCATTGCATGCCTGCTATCTCATTTGTGCTTGGAACTGCAATAAGAATCTGCGGCATGTTGTGTTTACGGTGTGGATTTGGTATGCTTCGAACATAATAACTTGGTAGCACGAATGAGTTTAACAAGGGAGAAACCTATGCTTGGCAAGCACATGAACCGTTATACCCTGCTTTTACTACTTTTTGTCGGCGGTGCATTTGCTGAGAGTATTCAAATGAAGCCTTTCACCATTGACTGGCGGGAGAATGCAGATTCGCTCGTCAATCTTTCCTTTCTATTAGATGCTCCGGCAGGTAAAGGCGGATTCATACGGATTAGGAATGGCCATCTGGCAAAACCAAACGGCGAGCGTTTTCGCATTTGGGGAGTCAACTTTACAGCCGCATCGTGCTTTCCGTCGAAAGAAAACGCCCCGGTAGTGGCAGAACATCTGGCCCGTTTTGGCATAAATTGTGTTCGATTCCACTTTCTTGATTCGAACTGGTCAGGCAGCCTCTTTGTCAAAGGTCGGGACAACACACGTGCTTTGGACCCTCAACAATTTGACCGGTTAGATTACTTTATAGCCGAGTTGAAAAAACGCGGCATCTACACAAATCTCAATCTCAATGTCGGGAGAAACTATCGCAAAGGCGACGGTGTGAAGGATTATGAATATCTCGGACTGGCAAAAGTCGTAAACTATTTTGATGAGCATATTCAGTCACTGCACAAAGAGTACGCTAAGCAGCTTTTGACCCACCATAATCCCTATACGAAGTCAGAGTACCGCTATGAACCAACCATTGCGGTCGTTGAAATGGTCAATGAGAACTCCATTGTCGAAGCATGGTTCAGCGATAGGCTGCTCGGAAAAAATAAGAAGAAGCATCCGGGAACTTGGTCTGACATAACGCCCTGGTATGCGAATCTACTAACCAAGAAATACAACGAATGGCTTAAAGAGCGTCTAACTTTAACTGAACTAAAGAAACTACGCAACATAGCTGGCGTTAAGGAGGATGAGCTTATACCTCGTTTAACGAAAAACCAGTTCGCCGCTGCTCCCAAGAAAAGGTTTCACCTGGAAGCAACCTTCTACATGGAATTGGAGCATCACTACTTTGAAAAAATGCATCACTATTTGAAAAAAGAGATTGGAGTACGCTCTTTGATTGTTGGTACCAGCGACCATAATCACTGGAAAACCGGTTATCCTTTGCTTGCTTCCACATCGCAGATGGACATTGTGGATGGTCATGTATATTGGCAGCATCCCAGTTATTTAACCGATCCTAAAACAAATCAGAGGACTTTCTCCATCAAGAACACTCCGATGGTTAATGAACCTTTCAACTCTACGGTGGTTCAACTTTCTCGCTCTGCAATTGCTGGTAAACCGTACACTATCTCAGAGACTAATCATCCTTTCCCCAACGAATACGCATGCGAAGGTATCGGAATACTTACCACCTACTCAGGCTTCCATGACTGGGACGGCATTTTCTTCTATACGTTCGAGCACAAAGGTCCAGGAGAATGGGAGGCGAGAATGCCGGGACACTTCGATATTCGACCAGATCCTGTAAGAATGACGAATCTTGCCGCTTGTGCTACAATATTCTCCAGAGGCGATGTTCGCCCCGCACTCAAGACTGTCCCAAGATCGTACTCGATTGAGCAAGTGCGTGAGGGCATCCGATTCCCATCTTCTGAGCGACCATATTTTACGCCCAGGTTTTCGCTATCCATCCCCCTTCGGCACACAACGCGAATAGCTGGTTTTGATGATAAGCCAAGGCAATATCCGAAAGTCAGTAAGGACAGTCCAATTGTTTCTGACACAGGTGAGCTCACCTGGTACTATTCTCAGCAGGGAAAAGGGCTTGTAACAGTTGAGACAGAAAAATCACAGGCTCTCATCGGCTTTGTCAAAGGTCATAATAAAGCGCTAAAGAACCTATCTGCCGCAGTAGAAAACGAATTCTGCTCTATAATATTAACCTCCCTGGACGGACAACCCATATCCTGTTCGCAGCGATTACTTCTCGTCACAACGGCGCGGTCGGCGAACAACGGCATGACCTGGAACGAAAATAGGACGTCCTTATCCAATTGGGGGTCTGCACCGACTGTTATCGAACCTGTCAAAGGAAAGGTAATCCTCCGAAACCTCGAACCATCGCAACAAATTGAGACAATCCCCTTAGATGGTGCAGGCAAAGCACTGGGATACACAGTTAGTGCTCAGAGCGTAAAGGGAGATTTCATATTACCTATCGGAGAGCAAGCAACGACGTGGTATCTGGTAAGAATTCAACGATAGAAGCAGAAATCGGGCTTTGCTCTAAAGGATCAAAGGCATGGAAACCAGGCGGACATTCAGATCAAGCTTTCCTCTTATCGCCGCCGTTCTCTTCTGTCCGCTGCTACCGATTGCATCTACCGCCCGTGTGACTTGTATCCGACTGACCAGTGACCACATTGCGGATACAACAGACCTCAAACGCTTCCGGCAGTTTCACGAATGGAAGGACAAGACCGGAAATGAGTTGGCACTCGCAATCTGGAAGTACCTCAGCGACTATGAGACAGGCTTGTATCATTTCAACGAAATCCTTGAAGGGCCTGACCCTTTTGATGAATATGCGACGGTGCGTGATCCGCTGAAGATACTGAACACCTACAATATGGCCTACTGTGGAATCTTCGGTCCGGTCCTGGACGGCATATTCCAGGGCGTCGGTTTCACACAAGGTCGCTCCTTTGGCCTTGAGGCATGGAACCACTGTGCGACCGAGGTCTGGTACGACAACAGTTGGCACTATTTCGACATTGATGTTCGTGGGGTACTGCTTCGTCCCGACAGAGTGGCAGCCAGTCTTGCCGAGGCACAGAGCAATCGCAGCCTTTGGGTCAACCCGGCCTTGACCATTACTCCGTTCTTTCCAAAAGACCAGGACAAGGCCAAGCTTTTCGATATCTACAAAGACAGCCGAGTCCATAACTACTATCGCTGGTTCGAGATGGGTCACACCATGGATTTCTATCTGCGAACCGGTGAGTCGTTTACCCGCTTCTGGGCACCTCAAGGCGGATGCTGGCATCACCTGCCGCGCTATGCCAAGACGAAATGGATAAGGGACCTCATTAAACAAGAGCCCCGAGGGCCTAAGCCAAACCACCGTGATTTCACTCGGTGGAATCATGGCAACGGACTCTTCGATTACCGACCCATACTGACGAAGACCTCCACGGATTTTGAAGATGGATGTTACGAGGTCAAGAACCTGCAACCGGGAGAAAGCGGCCTGGAAATCATCCATAACGGCGAGGCCGAAGTCACTTTCGAAGTCTTCACACCCTATATCATCGTCCCGAAGGTTAATGACCTCGATGATCCGAATGACGACAAGGACGCTTCCGTGGTGGTTGTAAAGGGTCCAATGCCGGTTGAGGTCCTGGTATCTCTGGACCATGGCTTATCGTGGCAAGCAGTTGGAGATATCCAGCCTGACGATGCAACGACTGTCGATCTGACGTTCATCGTGAAGGGTACATACGGCTACCTCCTGAAGCTCAAAACATCGGGTCCTGCAGGTTCAACCGCTATTGATTTGCTGAACATAATCACTTGGGTCCAGGTTGCGCCGACCAGTCTTCCGGCTTTGAAGAAGGACAAGACGACGTTTCAATACGATACTGGCGATCGCTACAACCAGCAGACAATTCCCATGCTCATAAAACCGAACACTGCCAATCCTGAAGACTTGAAGAAATACGTGCTGGAAATGCCAATCGATTATGATCCCAACCGTCATACATGCCGTATACGCGGTGAAGTCATCTTGCGACTGACTGCCCCGCCAAGCACAAAGATATCGTGGCTTACTGTTGGAGGAACCTTTCGTACACATCAGGGTGAGCAAGCGAAAAATACAGACAATCGCATTGCCTATGCAACTGACCGCCCAGAAGGCTTTAAGGAGATCTATAAATCAGAAGTGCCCGCGTGGGTAAACCACTGGCGGTACAACTGGGATGGAGATGTCATTCTCTCCGCTCCGACTAACGTAGTCTACGTCAAATACACCGCCAACACCGGCCTCAATACCATCCGTGCATGCCTGCATCTGCTGCCGAATCGTGGGCCCGAATATCACATAAAAACGGTGCACACATATCACATCAATGGCCGATTGAAAAGAACGGAGAAGTGGCTGACCGATCCGACTACTTACACTGTGGAATGTTCCGCTGAGCCCAAGAACGTGTCCGTTAAGCTGGAGATGCCTCACGGGAAATAGTGACCATAATTGACTGATGACACATGGGTGAGGCGGTTTTATGTGACGAAAATTCCTGAGACTAAAATTACTAATCTGCCATGGTGCCCACTTCGAACCCCAACAAACTGTTTGACCCGATACTATCCTTACCGTATACTCTTCGTGGCAATCTAACACAATATAGAGGACTAGCTGATGGCAACAATAACAAAAAAAGAACTTATCGACCGAATTACCGAAAACACTCAGGCTAAGCGTTTGTTGGTTAAAGCTACAATTCAGAATTTCCTCGACGAACTCACCTCCGAGCTTGGCAAAGGTAACCGTTTGGAGTTTCGCGACTTTGGTGTCTTCGAAGTTAGAGAACGAGCAGCAAGAACTGCACAGAATCCTAAAACTCTGGAAAAAATCCAAGTCCCAGCAAAGCGAAGAGTGAAGTTCAAAATGGGGCGTATTATGAGGGAGAGGATGAACGACCACACTACTGAGTAATACCCTATAGTTTTCCCTATCGCTCATTACCCAGCTTGAGCTTAACAGAAATAGTGTTTAACCGACAAACACAAATGGTTCCTATGACAAGGAGAAGCTGATGATGGCATGCTTCAAGAACACTGGGTAAATTCTCGTACTCAAGCGAGTTTGTCCTTGGAGAATCCATGCTAGCAGGACTCACCAGCACATGGAAATCTTCCATATGACTGTAGGCGCTTGATTGAATCAGATGTTTGTCTATCAGACCCTTGCGATTCATAACATCTGCTATTCCATACTGGCTCTTAATCCCACATTAAATTAGGAAATACCTTGACACATTCGCTTTTTGGCGAAATAATGATAATATACGCCCTTAGTGAAGGGTTTTTTTGTTTTTTAAAACCGCGAAAGGACAAGATTATGGGTAGTTATCGTTGTATCTCAAGAGTTTTAGCCTGTGTTGTGATATTTTTTGCTGTTTTCAATTTGAGCTGTAGGCCTAAGTCCACTGAGCAGGTCGATGCCAACAAACCTCAGCCGGCCCCCGCCAAAATCGAAGCCGAAGCCGACGTCAATGTAGTTGAAGCCCAAGTCCCTGAAGAACCCGCCGACAACGTTGCTGTAACTGTGAACGGCGTAGATGTTACCGAGGCCGAGCTACAACAAATCATCAAGCCGCAGCTTGACAAAATTGCCCAACAGAACAAACAGCTTCCGCCCGCCTTTGCCCAGGCATACGAAAAACAGCTCAGACAACAAGCCCTCGATAAAATAATTATTGGACGGCTGCTGGAGGAAAAGGTAAAAGAGGCCAATATAGTAATTACCGAAGAAGAAGTGATTAACCAAATCAAAGTAATTCTCGCTGCCCAGAGGCCGCCATTATCATTGGAAGAGTTCCAAAAGACAAGAGCCGAATCCGGCCAAAGCTTTGACGCAGTAAAAGAGCAAGTCCAAAAGGGAATGGCATATCAGAAAATTATGGAAGCTCAATGGGCCGGCAAGATAAATATTACAGAGGAAGATGCCAAAAAGTACTATGATGAAAACCCAACGAAGTTTGAAGTAAAAGAACAAATAAGAGCAAGTCATATTCTCATAAAACCTGATACCACCGACTCTGAAGCCGACCCGAACCAGGTCAAGGCCGAGGCCAAAGTAAAGATTCAGGGCCTGCTTGAACAGATCAAAGGCGGAGCCGACTTTGCCGAATTAGCCAAAGCCAACTCAGACTGTCCCTCTGCAGCACGAGGCGGCGATTTGGATTTCTTCGAAAGAGGCAAAATGGTTCCACCCTTTGACAAAGCTGCATTCGCGCTGGAAGTAGGAAAGGTGAGCGATATTGTCGAGACCCGATTTGGGTACCATATAATAAAAGTTACCGACCGCAAGGACGCCGGCACCACTTCGTTTGAGCAGGCCAAGGCCAGCCTCATAAGACAACTAACGCAACAAAAACAGAATGAATTCGCTAACAAGTATATCGAATCGCTCAAGGCCGCGGCAAACATAGTTTACCCGCCCGGCAAAGAACCGCCGCCGCCGGCACCGGCACCTGTTCCCCGGTAGCCCGTTGTTCTAATCAGCACCTACGATTTCAAAAGTGCAGCCGGGTCAAGATTGTCCGATTCTATGTCCTTAGAGCATTTTAAGATATGATGTACTGGTTTAGACCGTCATGAGGATGTCGCTTACAAAGAAGATTATACAGCCATATTGAAATATTGC
>JABUBO010000540.1_pt1 | contig 12351 bp, 12 predicted proteins | sample 7240361 | NCBI WGS metagenome assembly JABUBO01 (sample SAMN07256346, study PRJNA390944) | subsurface metagenome | isolation source: Methane hydrate marine sediment | place: Pacific Ocean: Eastern North Pacific, ODP site
CAAAAATCAAAACACAAAATACAAACAAATCGCAAATCACAATGACTAAAATATCAATATTGCTTTTATTAAGAAGGGTTTGGAGTTTTGAATTTGGAACTTGAAATTTATTTGTTTTTTGTTATTTGTGGTTTGGAATTTCATACTTAAGCAAGCTTTTTTAGTTTATGGACAAACTCTATTTAGTTATGTAAAAGTTACAAATATTTAACTCATCAATTCCTTAATTATGCTTAGCATTAAATTTTTCCGGGAAAACAAACAAAAAATCATTGAACGGCTTGCCATAAAAAACTTCGATGCCAAAAAAATCATTGAAAATATCCTGGAATTAGATGATAAACTAAGATCCACCCAGAAAGACCTGGATGATAAACAAGCGGAAATCAATACTATTTCGAAAGAGATTAGTGGTTTTAAAAAACAGGGTAAATTGGATAAGGTCAAGGAAGCTAAACAAAAAACAACAGAACCTAAAAAATTAATAAAACGGTTGAGCCAGGAGTTGAAAGAAACTGAGCAATCTATTCATGAGCTGTTAATTCAAGTACCTAATGTTCCGGACGCACGGGTTCCAAAAGGTAAAGGCGAACAGGATAATAGAAAATTCAGACGTGTAGGACGAAAACCAATGTTGAGAAAAAGCGCAAAACCTCATTGGGATCTTGCCAGGCAATATGACATCATCGATTTTGAGCTCGGGAATAAACTAACCGGTGCCGGTTTCCCTGTTTATAAAAATGAGGGCGCAAAATTGCAAAGAGCACTGATCAATTTCTTTTTGGATGAAGCCATAAAAGCCGGGTACCAGGAAGTGATCCCTCCTCTTATGGTAAATGAAGACTCAGGTTTCGGAACAGGACAACTACCGGATAAGGAAGGACAAATGTACCATATACCTTCTGACAATTATTACCTTATCCCTACCGCAGAAGTGCCGGTAACCAATATGTACCGTAATGTTATTTTAAGTGCGGAGGATCTCCCGGTAAAAATCACGGCTTATACTCCCTGTTTCAGAAGGGAAGCAGGATCCTGGGGTAAAGATGTAAGAGGTTTAAACAGGTTACACCAATTCGATAAGGTTGAAATTGTTCAAATTCAACACCCCGAAAGATCCTATGACACTTTAGAAGAAATGAAAAAGTATGTCGGAAAACTGATCCGGAAATTGGGACTGCAATATAGAATTCAAATCCTTTGCGGAGGAGAAATCTCCTTTACTTCTTCACTAACTTATGACTTCGAAGTATTATCTGCTGCCCAAAAGAAATGGTTGGAGGTTAGTTCCGTCTCTAACTTCGAGTCGTTTCAGGCTAATCGTCTTAAACTAAGATTTAAGGAAAAAGGTGATAAGAAAACCAGGCTTGCCCACACCTTAAATGGCAGTGCGCTGGCTCTACCAAGAATTATGGCAGCATTGCTGGAAAATAACCAAACTCCGGAGGGAATTAAAATCCCTGAAATCTTAATTGGTTATACAGGATTTGAGATAATCAACTGACACATCCCTCCCATAGGGATCACTTTGGGATAACCCCTCGTAATAGAGGGGAGCTATAAAGTTTATTCTATTATTCTAAATGGAAAATCAAACAAAAGCATATTGGTATGCAGGGTTTGCAATTTTTTTCTGGTCCACAGTTGCATCCGCATTTAAAATTTCCCTCAGATACCTGGATTTTCTGCAACTTTTATTGTTCGCATCAATCACTTCACTTGTCACCCTCTTTTTCATAATCCTTTTCCAAAACAACCTGAAGCTCCTCTTCTCTGTAACCATCAAAGATTTAGGAAAGTCAATGTTTCTCGGATTCCTGAATCCATACTTGTATTACATCATTCTTTTCAAAGCATATTCCCTTTTGCCGGCACAAGTCGCACAACCCCTTAATATGGTCTGGCCGATTGTACTGGTTTTTTTATCCATACCCTTATTAAAACATAAAGTAAGCAAAAGAAGCATATTGGCTCTGCTGATCAGTTTTATCGGGGTTTATTTTATTTCCTCCCAGGGCAATTTACTGCAATTGGGAAGATCAAATCCTTTGGGTGTTGCTTTGGCGGTTGGAAGTTCGCTTGTCTGGTCGCTTTTCTGGATATTTAATGTAAAAGACAAGAGGCAGGATGAAGTGAAGTTGTTTCTGAACTTTTTCTTTGCAGTGATCTTTATTTTCCTGACAAACCTGTTGCTTATGAATATTGTTATACCTGATATTAAAGGTATCCTTTCTTCCGTTTATGTTGGGTTATTCGAAATGGGCATAACTTTTGTAGTATGGTTAAAGGCTTTGAAGTATACTAAATCAGCCGACAGGATCAGTAACTTTGTTTTTCTGGCTCCATTTTTTTCTTTAATTTTTATTCACATTTTTGTAGGAGAAACAATATACTATACAACCATAGTTGGATTAATTTTAATTGTCGGGGGAATATTCGTACAAAAATTTCGTTAAAAATGAATTAAGAAGCCTGATTATCCGGGCAATATAGCTGAAAATCAACACCAAATATTTCGAAATTACGTTAAATAAATTGTTTTTATTAAACCAAATGATTATGTAGCTTGTTAATAAATTATCTAATTTTTATTAAAAAAATGAGTACACTATATAAATTTAATAAATATCTGCTTTTTATTCTATTTGGATTCATACTGGTCTTTCTACCTGCGTGTGAAAAGGATGATGTAAAGCCTGATGATCCAAAGATCTTAGCCAGGAATGAATTCTATGAACTCATGAAGGAATGGTACTTTTGGTATGATAAGATGCCTGATGTGGATGTTGAGGATTATGATACTCCGGAAGAGCTTCTGAAAGCCCTCCGTTATTTACCGTATGACCGGTTTAGTTACATTGCTTCTAAAACGGAATTCGAAAATGTAGTTCAGGGTAAATATATCGGACATGGGTTTGGATATAGTTTTGATAGCGAAGGAAATCCATGGATTATTTTTGTTTTTAAGGATTCCCCATTATATCCTGAAGGTGTACGAAGGGGATGGAGAATAGTAAAAGTGAATGGAAAAGTTATCAGTCAGTCAAATATCGGGACCATCTTTGGTGACAGTAAGGAAGGGGTTGAAAATACAATCGAATTCCTGACTCCCTCTGACTCAACCGTTATAATTACTACTGCAAAAAAAGAAATTCAGAAAAATACCGTTTTACATTCCGACATTTTGCATATTGGAGGAAAAATAGTTGCCCATCTTGTATTTGAAGGATTTCGGGAACCTTCAGAAAATGAATTAGCCGATGCATTTGGTTTCTTTAAAAATGCGGGTGCAAATGAAATGATTTTGGATTTGAGGTATAACCCCGGGGGTATAATAAGTGTTACGACTTTATTGGGAAGTTTAATTTCAGGAGAAGACACCGATAATAGGTTGTTTTTTAAATACTTACATAACGATAAAAAAACAAGTTATGATGAAGAGGTGACATTTGCAAAGGAGCCCAATTCACTTAATCTTAAAAGTTTAATCGTAATAACCTCAAGAAGTACTTATTCAGCAAGTGAAATCATTATTAATTGCTTAAAACCATATCTTAATGTTGTTACCATTGGCGACGCTACCGGTGGAAAACCGGTGGGTATGTATGTATGGTATTCTGATTATGCCGACTACGCTTTTGTTCCGATTAGTTTCAAAATTATAAATGCAAATGGTGAGGGTGATTACTTTGAAGGAATTCTTCCGGATGCGTCTTGTGAAGATGATATTACCAGGCAATTTAATGACCGTGAGGAAGCTTGTTTAAAAGAAGCCATTTATTATCTTACGACGGGTAGTTTTTCCGGACGTAAAGGCAGGTTCGTATCTCAACCGCTTAAAGAGAGATTAACACTCGAAGACGAAATCGGGGCAATATAAGTTGAAAGCCACTTAATCTCCCCCTGTTTTTAGGGGGAGAAATAGAGGGATTAATGTGAAAAAGTTTTGGAATACTGGAAGACTGGAATATTGAAATACTGGAAAATTGTTATTTATATTGAAAGCTGATCGCATCATTTTAGGCATCGATCCCGGAACAACCACAACCGGTTACGGGATTATCAGGGTGTTCAACAATAAGCCCGAACTCCTGACTCTGGGAATTATGGAATTGCATAAGTACCAGGATCCGTACATCAAACTGAAAAGAATTTTCGACCGGACTGTACAGCTAATCGAAGAGTACCATCCGGATGAACTTGCCATTGAAGCGCCCTTTTACGGAAAGAATGTTCAATCTATGTTAAAACTGGGAAGGGCACAGGGTGTAGCCATATCCGCGGCTTTATCCCGGTCAATTCCCATATTTGAATATGCTCCAAGGAAAATAAAAATGTCGATTACCGGACAGGGAAATGCATCCAAGGAACAGGTGGCTGCTATGCTGCAACAGATATTGAAATTTAAAGACACACATGTAGTTCTTGATGCAACTGACGGGTTGGCCGCTGCCGTATGCCACTATTTTCAGAAAGGACATTCCTCCGGTTCGCCGGGATTTAAGAGTTGGAAAGATTTTATTAGCAAGAATCCGAAAAGAATTAGGTAGGTTGGATAAACAATAAAAAACAATGTAACTATTTAGTTATTTATTTATCTTTTTGTTCAACAAATTTGGAATAATGGAATGATGGAATAATGTTTTCAAAACAAATGAGTAAACATTATTAAGAACAAAAAATACAGTGAAATTGTATCTTGCCAAAGCATAGATTTTTTATAACCTCTGTTTCTATTTTTTCTATCTTTTTCTTCTAAAAAATCCTTACCCTGATAAACAGGGAATCACGAATCACTGAAAACAAATAAATCCAATATTCCAATATTCCAACATTCCATTGTTCTGCCAAAGGCATACATCTATCCCATAACTCATTATGCCTCTTCTTTTAGCTGATTTATTGCAGAACCGTTTATTTTCCCAACGCCTTCCTGATTTTTTCGGCTATTTTCCTGAACTCTTCGTCGCTTAATTTTAGCTTGGGTTTTGAGAAACTGATATCAGTTTCCGAGTTAATCGGTATGAGGTGGATGTGTGCATGCGGGACTTCCAGACCCAGTACGGCAACACCAATTCGAGCACATGGTATCACGTTTTCAATAGCCCATGCTACCTTTTTTGAGAATACTGACATTCCTGCAAGCAAATCATCATCAAGATCGAACAAGTAATCTGTTTCTTTTTTCGGAACGATTAATGTATGTCCTTTTGCCAGGGGATTGATATCCAGGAAAGCGTAATAATTTTCATCCTCGGCAATTTTGTAAGACGGGATCTCTCCCTGGATGATTTTTGTAAATATAGATGCCATATTTGTAGATTTTATGGTACTAAAATTTCAAATCTATTTTTTCCGCTTGCAATTAACTATTAACTAATAACATATAACAATTAACATTTAACAACTACAGGGAGATTTCCAAGATCTCAAAAGGAATCACACCGGATGGTACAGTGATATCCACAACATCGCCAACTTTTTTGCCCAACAACCCCGAGGCAATTGGAGAATTTATAGCAATCTTACCTTCTTTCAAGTTGGCTTCGGTTTCAGAAACCAACATATATTCCATAACCTGTTTATTTTTTATGTTCTTTATTTTAACTTTATTTAAAATTTGAATGGTGGATGTATCAATTTTCGATTCATCAATCAGGCGCGCTTTGGATAATGTATCTTCCAGTTTGGAAATTTTTAATTCCAGCATTCCCTGAGCCTCTTTGGCAGCTGCATACTCAGCATTTTCCGATAAATCGCCCTTGTCACGGGCATCTGCAATTAATTTTGTAATTGCAGGCCGTTCCACACCTGTAAGCTGTTCAATTTCTTCTTTAAGTTTTTGCAAACCTTCGGTTGTAAAATATAAATACTCAGCCATAATCTTCTTCTTGTACCGGTTAAAAAAAGAAAGAATCCCGGATTCCCGGGACTCTTTCAGGGGCTAAAGATAAAAAAAAATACTCAGGTTAGAAAATCATGTCCAAACTCTCTTCTTTTAAGAATTTCTGAATAAATAACAGCCTTTTCCAGATCAAATTCATCCATTAATTCTTCCGGTTCACTTTCCTTAACTTTTATTTTATAAGCATTATCAAATTCTTCTGAAGGTCTGTGTTCAATATCATCCGTTAACATTTCACTCTTTAAATGTTCAATCCTGTCATGGGTTTCCATTGATTCACGGAGGCGCTCGGGTTCCAATTCAGTTTGCAGGACTTTTCCCTTTAGCGCCGAAACACCTTCCCGGAATGGCTCTTCTGCTGCTATCTCAACAGCAGGCTCCTCCTCCTTTTCTAGATCCATTGCCGGTTGATCCTCAATTTTTTTCTGCTCTTCTCCAAAAAGGAATTCCTTGAACAAATCGGGGCCGGATGTATTTTCCCCTTCACCCAGTGGAGTTTCCTCTTTTTGTTTTCGTTTCTTTCGCAATAAACTAACCACCAAAACGACAATCATCAAAATAATGTAAATATAGTTACCAAATCCATCATCCATAATTATCTCCTCCTTTTTTGGAATAAACGTTTTAAGAACGGGTCTTTTCTTTTTATTTTTTTGTTAAATTGTTTTGCGTCTTTTTTTGATTGCTTCATTCGTTTCTGCACTTCGGGATTTTGCATTTTATAACGGCGTTTTAACTCTTTCTGTCTGACTTTTTCATAGGCTTTTTTCTGTTGTGTTTCTTTTTTCCCCGCTTTGTGTTCAGCTTTCCGGACTTTTCGTGACGGTTTCTGTGCATCAACTCCAACGACAAGCAGCAATGCAGCCAAAAGGATTACAATTCTCCGAATAAACAATTTCATTAACTTTATCCCGTTGTTTTTATTTTACACAAATGGCTATCGTTGTATCAAAGTTAAGGATTTTTTTTATAACATTTCTAATTCTTTTTTTTCTTACCGGATGCACCAGGGAAAATGAGGAGATCATTCCTGCTACTTATGTAAATTTCTCCATCCGTCTGGACGACCCACAATTTATTGATCTGAATGCGATTGGCAATTCTGTAATTGTAACGAGCAGATACGCCGGCAAGAATTCAGCCGGGTACGATTTTAACGGGATCATTATTTACCGTGCTTCCCAGGATGATTTTTATGCCTTCGACTGTACTTGTACGTATCAGGTTGAAAAAAGCATTGCTGTCGAAATCGAAAATTCGATGATTGTTGCCGAATGTCCGGAATGCGGTTCAAAATATGTTTTGCCCAATTTGGCTTTCCCTACTGAAAATAGTCTTTCAAAATATCCCCTGCGGCAATACAAAACCCTTTTTGATGGAATGACTATCGATGTTTTTAATTAATTGTATAGGAATTTCAAAGTTTAATAGTTTTTTTGATTAATACGCGAATATCGAACAAGGATTAACGATTTTTGATTTTTGAAGTTTTTTTCTTCATCATTCATTATTCCTTGTTGGATATTGGATATTCATTTTTTCATCAATTAATTTGTTTACTATGTTCTTATCTCACCTTTCTTCCTTTCCATGTATATTTCCCGAAATTGCCCAGGATACCCACAAAACTGATATAAAAAAAATACAAGAATTGAAGTGGCAGAAATATATACATCAACTTTTTAACCCTGAAATAAGATGTTAATCCTCTGAGGAAAATGAAATCAGGAATGGATTTAAGAATAAATAGGGTAAGAAACAGCCAAACCATCTTCAGGTATAGAAATGATCCAATGAATGTGACCAAAAGGGAAAAATCGGCAAGATAAACAAGAAGGGCTATACCTATGGAATCCCAATCGGAAAAGGAACGTGTTTTAGAAGTCCATCTTTTCCTCTGATTCAGGAATGATTTTAAATCAGGTCGTCCGTATGTTTTTATGACTGCATCAGGTGATTTTAAAAACAAAATACGGCTTTTGGATTTTCTTTTTATCGAAAATAATAAAAACATATCCTCCCCGGAAGCCAATCTGATATTTAAATCGTTTTTCGCTTTTCCGAATTCTTCTTTTTCAAAAGCCAGATTGGCACCATTACACATGATCGGCCTGTTGATACCTATTGCTCCGGCCGTAGCTCCTGTTAAACTTAGAAATTCCAGAGCCTGCAGCTTTTGAAAAAAGGATGGACTATTTTCAATCACCACAGGTCCAACGATCATTTTTGGTTTTCTAAATTCATAAAGTGAGACAAGAGAGGATAACCAGGAACTTTTTATTTGGCAATCCGCATCGGTTGTAACGACTAAATCACCCTTACTATATTTAATTCCTTCAATGATAGCATTCTTCTTGCCTTGCTTAGTGTTTTGAACAAGTGAAAATTGATTCTTATTCCTGATAAGATTTTTAATTATTTCGGGACTAGAATCATTTGAATGGTCATTAACCAGGATTACCTCAACATTTTCTTTTGGGTAATCCTGCAAATCAAGATCGCGGATAAGGTTTGCAATAAAAACTTCTTCATTACGGATGGGCACAATAATTGACACCTTTGTCTTAAAAGGAGTCTTTTTCTTCTTTATGGTTTCAAGTTTTATCCAGCCCCAAAAAAGGAGAAAGATCAATAGAAAGTATAATACGGATATAAAAAGAAGGATTGATACAAATAAGATCATTATGATCAGTGATGTTGTATAATTATGATCTTGAAATTTTTTAAATCACAAAAAAGCGCCTCCCAATGGGATCCCTTCTTCCAAAACTCCATAGGAATCCCTTCGGGAGAATGCCTTTGGCAGGGAAAAGGCGCCCCTCGGACAATTACCAAATTCCCACTTCAAGATCATACACAGGTTTGATATTTTTTATTTGGGTCATTGGATATTATTTGTTATTTGTTTTTTGAGATTTGTTATTTATTTATAAACGAAATATAGAGTTTATAGACAGACTCTAATTATATCTGGTAAAATTTGTATTTATCCTAAAGTATTATGTTGCTTTATATTCATCCCAACTCTTGATAGCAATATCCTCTAAATTCAGTTTGCAGAAAGCTAAAATGAACGCACTTGCCAGTCTCGCATTGGTTATCAAGGGTATATTATAATCTACCGCACTTCTCCTGATCAAATAATCGTTGTCAAGTTCGCTTTTTGAAAGGTTTTTAGGGATATTGATCACGAGATCAATCTTTCTTTCTTTTATATAATCGATTGTATTTGGTTTCTTGTCTTCATCAGGCCAGTGGAGTGTAGTGGCTTTAATTCCGTTTTTTGCCAGGAATTTCCGGGTGCCAGCGGTGGCATAAAGATTGTAGCCTTTATCCACCAAAGCCCTTGCACTGCTAATTAATTCCACTTTCGAACGGGAAGGTCCGGTAGAAAGCAATATATTCTTCTCCGGAATAGTATAACCAACCGATAACATTGATTTAAGAATTCCTTCATAAAAACCTTCACCAATACACCCAACTTCGCCGGTGGAAGACATATCAACACCAAGTATTGGATCAGCTTTTTGTAATCTCGCAAATGAGAATTGAGGAGCTTTGACGCCAACATAATCCAGATCAAAAAGATACTTATCGGGTTTTTCAACTTCCAACCCCAGCATTACTTTGGTAGCCAATTCAATCAAGTTGGTTTTCAGCACTTTAGAAACAAAAGGCATGCTGCGGGAAGCCCTTAAGTTACATTCTATCACTTTGATATCGTTATCTTTGGCAAGGAATTGCATGTTAAATGGTCCTGAAATGTTTAATTGTTTTGAAATTTGCCTCGAAATCCTTTTTATCCTTCTCACGGTTTCGAAATAAATTTTCTGTGGAGGAAAAACCATGGTTGCATCTCCCGAATGCACGCCGGCAAATTCCACATGTTCGGAAATGGCATAAGCCACGATCTCTCCTTTTTTTGCCACTGCATCAATTTCGATTTCCTTGGCATTTTCAATGAATTCAGAAACAACCACCGGATATTGTTTCGAAACATTGCTTGCCAAAGTCAGAAAATGATCCAGTTCATCTTTGTTCGATACAACATTCATTGCAGCACCAGATAGTACGTAGGAAGGCCTGATCAGAACCGGGAATCCAATTTTGTCAACGAATTCATGAATCGATCCAATACTGATGAGTTCTTTCCACTTTGGTTGGTCAATGCCTAATTTGTCCAACATCAGCGAAAATTTATGCCGGTTTTCAGCATTATCGATAGAAACAGGTGAGGTACCAAGGATATTTACATTCAGGTTGTGTAGCCGTATAGCCAGGTTGTTCGGAATTTGGCCTCCGGTAGAGACAATAACTCCTTTTGGAACCTCAAGTTCAACAATATCCAATACCCGTTCCAACGAAAGCTCATCAAAGTATAAACGATCGCAGATATCATAATCTGTACTAACCGTTTCAGGATTATAATTAATCATAACCGACCGGTATCCTTCCTCTTTAATCGTGTCAAGTGCATTTACACTGCACCAGTCAAATTCCACGCTGCTGCCAATTCTGTATGCTCCGGAACCCAATACTATGACAGAATTTTTATCTTTTTCATACTGGATATCATGCTCGGAACCGCTGTATGTCAGGTACAGATAATTGGTTTGGGCTGGATATTCTGCTGCCAGAGTATCAATTTGTTTTACATAAGGAAGGATTTTCCTTGCCTTTCTGAATTCCCTGACTTTTATCAGATCCTTCTCGATTTCAGAGATTTCTGATTTTAGAATATACCTGGCCAATTGAAAGTCAGAGAACCCTTGGATCTTGGCCTCAAGCAATTTTTCATCGGGCACTTCTTCGAGGCTTTTGTATTGTGAAATTTCGTTTTTAAGGTCAATAATGTTTTTTAGTTTATAAAGGAACCATTTATCAATTCTGGTCAACTTGTGTATTTGATCAATTGAATAATCTTTTTCCAATGCATCGGCTATCACAAAGATCCTCATATCTGTAGGCTCGGCCAGTTCTTTTTCAATATCGTCAAAGCGTAAGTTACGGTTACCAACAAACCCATGCATTCCCTGACCGATCATTCGTAACCCTTTTTGAATGGCCTCTTCAAATGTTCTGCCGATGGACATAACTTCTCCCACACTTTTCATGCTGCTACCGATGAGATTCGAAACACCTGTAAATTTGTTCAGGTCCCAGCGGGGTATCTTGCAAACAATATAATCCAGGGCTGGTTCAAAACATGCGGTTGTTGTTTTTGTAACTGAATTTTTCAGCTCATGCAATCCAAACCCAAGTGCTAATTTGGCGGCAATAAATGCCAAAGGATATCCTGTTGCTTTTGAAGCCAGGGCACTTGAACGTGAAAGACGGGCATTTACTTCAATTACCCGGTAATCTTCTGAATATGGATCTAAAGCATATTGAATGTTGCATTCGCCTATAATCCTAATATGCCGTATTACCTTTATGGAAAGCTCCCTTAATTTATGGTATTCTGTATTGGTTAGAGTTTGTGAAGGGGCAACAACAATACTTTCTCCCGTATGGATTCCAAGAGGATCAAAATTCTCCATATTGCAAACGGTGATACAATTGTCATATTTGTCCCGTACCACCTCATATTCTACTTCCTTCCAGCCTTTGAGCGATTCTTCTACCAGAATTTGTCTGGTATAAGAAAAAGCTTTTGATGCTAATGTAATCAATTCATCCTGGTTGATACAGAATCCACTTCCCTGTCCCCCCAGGGTATAGGCAGCTCTTAAAATAACAGGGTATCCAAGCTTCACGGCTGCTATAAGAGCGTCATCAATATTGCCCACAGCTATACTTCTTGGTGTTTTAACTTTAATATCTGATAATTTGTTTACAAAGAATTCCCGGTCCTCTGTATCCATTATAGCCTGAATGGGCGTTCCAAGAACTTTTATATTGTATTTTTCAAAAACCTTATTTCTAAATAATTCAATTCCGCAATTTAAAGCAGTTTGTCCTCCGAACGCAAGCAGTATTCCTTCAGGCCTTTCTTTGGCGATAACTTGTTCGACAAAATATGGCGTTACCGGTAAAAAATATATTTTGTCGGCAATTTTTTCAGAAGTCTGTATTGTTGCTATGTTTGGATTTATGAGTACCGTTTTTATTCCTTCTTCCTTCAGGGCTTTTAATGCCTGTGATCCTGAATAGTCAAATTCTCCTGCTTCCCCGATTTTTAAAGCCCCGGAACCAAGGAGGATAATTTTATTTAGTCCTTTTTTCATTTGTCTCGAATTAAAGTTTTAAATCTTAAAAACCGTTTGGTTAATTTTGACATAGTCATCCCTGTGGGAGAATTTAGGTAATTGAGTATTACCTGCCCCGTGAAATAAATCGTAGATTTAATGCGAAGCATTATTTCACGGGGTAAAAATATTTGATGCTTGTAATTTGTGATTTAATTATCAGCTTTAAAATATTGTAGTTTATATACAAATATTAAT
>JABUBO010000541.1_pt1 | contig 12339 bp, 9 predicted proteins | sample 7240361 | NCBI WGS metagenome assembly JABUBO01 (sample SAMN07256346, study PRJNA390944) | subsurface metagenome | isolation source: Methane hydrate marine sediment | place: Pacific Ocean: Eastern North Pacific, ODP site
TTGTGTTCCTGTGCCTGACGTTATTTCTTAATTTGCGTCTTGCTTTCTGGACCACTGTGGGCATCCCCATATCCTTTTTAGGGGCGTTTTGGCTCATGCCGTTTTTTGACGTTTCGATTAACATGATGAGCCTTTTCGCATTTATTATGTCACTTGGTCTTGTAGTCGATGATGCAATTGTAGTGGGCGAAAATATATTTGCGCATCGACAGCGGGGAATGGACAGGACCGCAGCAGCGATAAAAGGTGTAAAAGAGATGTGTATGCCGGTTGTGCTGGCTGTTTTGACGACGATGTTTGCATTTTTGCCTTTAGCTTATACTACCGGTATTATGGGCAAATTCCTTCGAGTTTTGCCCATAGTGGTGATAGGTGTCCTTGGTTTTTCACTTATCGAAGCCTTGCTTATCCTGCCGGCTCATCTGTCTTCCGACAGATTCTCCAAGAAAAGTATAGTTGTGCGTTTGACGGACAAGATAAATTTTTGGACGGGGAAAGGACTTGGCTGGTTTGTAAATGGTCCTTTCGCCAGGTTTGTGACGCAGGCGGTAAAATGGCGGTATGTAACGTTAGCCGCCGGTGTTGGTATATTTATGGTAATCGTTGGTTTTATTGCCGGCGGGTATATCAAGTTTGTATTCTTCGACTCTGTCGAGGCCGACAATATGATTGCCACTTTAACCATGCCGCAGGGAACGCCTGTGGAGCAGACAGGTGAGGTTATAGAGAGAATTGAGAAGGCGGCGCTGCAAGTTATAGATGAGTTTAGCAGCGAAGGCAAGCCCTCCCTTATGAAGCACATGTCAACGGCAGTGGGAGCTCAACCGTCAGCGGCCCGTGGAGGTCCGGGTCACAGTGATTCAACTTCAAGCACAGCATCACACTTAGCAGAGGTTAATGTCGAGCTGCTCAGCGCCGAAGAGCGTTATGCATCCAGCGAAGAGATGAAAAACCGCTGGAGGGAAATTGTGGGAGAAATACCGGGTGTTTCATCACTTATGTTCACATCTGAGATTATGAGTGCAGGCGATGCGATAAACGTGGAACTGTCTCATGAGAACTTCGGCAGCTTGTTGGAAATATCTGAAAAGTTAAAGTCGCTCCTGCGTCAATATTCCGGGGTGAGCGATATCGCAGATAGTTTCGAGCCGGGAAAGACCGAACTGAAACTTGCTCTTAAGGACACCGGCCGTGCCCTGGGTCTTACTCTTTCAGATTTGGCCAGACAGGTCCGACAGGGCTTTTATGGTGACGAGGTTCAGCGTATCCAGCGCGGGCGCGACGATATTCGTGTTATGGTTCGCTACCCTGAAACCGAGCGTAAGAGCCTGGCGAATGTGGAAAATATGAGAATTCGATTGCCGGACGGAACTGAAATCCCTTTTAGGACAGTCGCCGAAGTTGAGTACGGACGGGGCTATGCAACAATTCGCCGGGTCGACCGCAGACGTGTCGTAAGTGTTTCCGCTGATGTCGATGAAGCAGTTGCCAATGCCGGCGAAATCAACAAGGACCTGTATGCAAGAGTGCTTCCGGGTTTGATGCGCGAGAAGCCCGGACTGCAGTATCGTTTTGCCGGCCAACAGCGAGAACGAAATGAATCGCTCGGCAGTCTTAAAACGAATTTCTTAATTGCTCTGCTCGCAATCTATGGGATTCTGGCCGTCCAGTTTAAGAGTTATTCCCAGCCGGTCATAGTAATGTCCGCAATTCCATTTGGTATCGTGGGGGCAACGATAGGACATCTGTTGATGGGTTTCAACCTAAGCATACTTTCCATGTTTGGCATCGTGGCCCTTTCGGGAGTCGTTGTAAATGATTCGCTTATTATGATTGACCTTATTAACCGTGAACGCAGAAGCGGCATCGAGCTAAGTCAGGTACTTCGTGATTGTGCGACTCGAAGATTCCGCCCGATTATGTTGACAACTCTGACGACCTTTTGCGGCCTGCTTCCGATGATAGCAGAAAAAAGTCTCCAGGCACGCTTCCTTGTACCAATGGCCATAAGCCTGGCGTTCGGAGTGCTGTTTGCGACCTGCATAACACTTTTGCTGGTACCTTCGCTTTATATGATTCTTGAAGATATCAAAAATCGGGTCCTTGCAGGGGCAACGAAATAGCTGTCAATGTACGCCGGATGAGGGAGAAACTGGGTTCGCAAGGCAAAAAGGCGTTTATGTGGGAGATTAATGATATTGCCTGATTGGTGCGGGATTGGTCTATAACTTGTTTTGGGGTTGGAAGCTGAAAAATAGTACTGTTAGAGTGTTTATTAAAAAAAATGGCATGTAATGTATTTAGCGAGTTGAAGACATGAAACTATTATGGCAGAAATCAGAAGTCAGAAGACAGAAATCAGAAGTCAGAAAACGGAAAACAGAGGTCAGAGTTTGTCTTCTGCTCTCTGTCCTCTGTCCCCTGTTTTTGGTTGGATGTCTCAGCAGTGAGCAATTTTATGAAGAGGTTAGCTTCTCGAGAGAGTCTGCGTATCGGCAGTGGAAGACCCGCAAAGAGCGCCAAGAACGGTCTCAGACACATATCAGCGGCAAATTAAGCACCGAAGATTGCTTAAAGCTGGCGCTGGCTAACAATAAAGTTTTGCAGCGTATCACCGAGGAAAAGGAGATTGCCCGCGGAGAACGGCTAAAATCATATTCAGCAATATTACCTACTGTGGGTCTTACCGCGGATTATATGCGGCTCGATGAAGTTCAATCTATAACAATGCCGGAGGCGATGGGGGGCGGGTCAATAACGATGGGCGACTTAGATAACTACACGACGGGGCTCATGATTACGCAGCCGATCTTTGCCGGCGGTTCGATAAAAGCTACAATACACGCTGCCAGATTATTCTCTATACTTGCCGATGAGACGGTCCGAGCGGCGGTCCAGGACCTGATTTATATGACCACTCATTCATATTATGATGTATTGCTCAATCAACATCTACTGAAGATTAGTGCTGATGCCGTTCGCTCGGCTCAGGCGCATCTTGATAACGTCAAACAGAGGCGGCAGGGCGGCGTCGCTTCTGATTTTGACGTTCTGCGGGCTGAAGTGGAACTATCTAATTTCCAGGCTGAGCTGATACGGAACAAGAATGCTATCAACCTGGCAAAAGCGCAGCTTCTGAAGGTAATGGGTGTTTCGCAGGACAGTGACTTTACTCTTTCGGACGAGCTGGTTTACCTTTCTTCAGAAATGACAATGGAAGAGGCTGTTGAAGCTGCTTATCGGAGCCGCCCTGATTTATTTAGCCGAGAGTTTGACATAAAGATGCAGAAGGAATTGCTCACAGTTGCCCGCAGCCGATATTGGCCGGTTATCAGCGGCTATTATGAAAATACCTGGGCAAAACCCGACCCGCGTAGTTCGATGGATATTGATTGGGGCCACGCCTGGCAGGCCGGCTTTATGGCGACACTGCCTATATTTGACGGCTTGTCTCGCGAAGGTGAGATAATTGCGCAGAAGGCACGAGTTAGACAGGCGCTGATAAATTTAATTGATGCCGAAGAGACTGCTTTGTTTGAATTGACAAAGGCGCTGCTAAGTATTGAGGATGCCCAGGAGTTTGTTGAATCGCAGTCGTTGAACCTTAACAGGGCAAAAGAGGGACTGCGACTTGCGGAAGTAGGTTACAGGCAGGGCACAAATACGCAGGTTGAGATGATCGACGCCCAGGCTGCCTTGACGACGGCCAGGGTAAATCATTACCAGGCTATATACGCACATATAATTTCGAAATTGGATTTACACAAAGCAATGGGAACTCTCACGATGTTTGAAGCTGCTGAAGCCGAAGGTCAGGCCCAAAATCTCGAATCGCTCGCTGCAGAGGAAAAGGCTTCAGTGGCACTTGATAAAACAGAATGGGGGCCGACAAAATGAAAGTAATCAGAAGAATTTTATTTCTACTAATAGCATTGGCAGTAGTGTTTATTACATATTGGTTTGGTTTTTATGCAAAAACCCGCTTGTCTGCAAATAGTCTGGAGGAGGAAAAGACAGTTCCTGTTGAGGTCGAAGTCGTAAGCGCAGGCCCTATAGAAGAGACGATAGAGCTGACCGGCTGGATAAAAGCAAACCACATTGTGGACATAGCGTCCAAGGTGGCCGGACGAGTCGAATCCTTGCGCGTTCTTTCGGATGGGAGTGATTTAGTTGCAGTCGAAGAGGGTGTGTCGGTCAAAAAGGGTCAGCAGCTTGCAGTTATCGACCACGATGTTTACTTAGCTCAATTGGTGGCAGCTAAGGCCGGCGTTAGAGCTAAAGAGGTTGAGCTGGCTGATGCCGAGCGTGAAAAGAAGCGCGTCATTGCCTTATACGAAGGGGGGTCGGCTACAGAGCAGAGCAGGGATAAAGCTATGACCGCTGCCGAATTGGCGGCGGCAAGTTTGAGCTTAACCAAGGCCAATCTGGAGCTTGCTCAAATAAATCTGCGAGAATCAATGATTGTCTCGCCTATTGACGGGATAGTAACGGCCAAACATATTGACGAGGGTAATCTGATTAGGTCGGGGGACCAGATTGTTACTATTGCTGATATGAAGACGGTAAGAGTAATTGTTGCCGCTGCCGAAAAGTACGGTGCCCAAATTACTGTTGGGATGCCTGCCAAGCTCAGAGTTGATGCATTTGCCGAAAGGACATTTGATGCCGGCGTGCATTCAATCCATCCGGCTCTCGATGCACAAACCCACACCATACAGGTCGAGATACGTCTTGATAATGATGGATTACTGCTGAAGCCGGGTATGTTTGCCAGGGTAACTTTAATTACAAAGCGAAAAGACAATGTAGTGGTTATCCCGCGTGATGTTGTTCTTGGAGGCAAGATTGATAAGCATTATGTGTATGTGATTGAAGAGGCAAGTGCCGGCAAAATTGCTCGTAAACATTTTGTTGAGATTGGAATACAGCAAGCGGACAGATATGAAATAACTAATGGTTTAAAAGCGGGCGAGACGCTTGTGGTTAACGGGATGAATTATTTAGCCGACGGGATGGATGTCGAGGTTGTACGAATAGAGGATATCAAATGAAACTTGCTCAGCTTTCCGTAAACAGGCCGGTAACCACCTTGATGATATTTATTGCAATGGTAGTGTTGGGCCTGGTGTCGATGTCAATGCTGGGACTGGACTTGATGCCGGACTTGGAAATACCGGCTGTTTCAATTTTAACAGCATATCAGGGGGCGGGGCCCGAAGAAGTGGAGACATTGATAACCGAACCGATGGAGGATACTCTGAGCACTATTTCCGGAGTTGACGAGGTCATTTCGGTCTCCAAAGAGGGAATGTCAGCGGTGACGTTGAGGTTTGCCTGGGGTGAGAAAATAGATGAACATGTAAACGATGTGCGTGAAAAGATTGATTTGATTAGGGACCGATTACCGGAGGAGGCGGAAAATCCGCTTATTTTCAAGTTTGACCTTTCAATGATACCAATTGCAATTATTGCTTTTACGGCTGAGGACAGCTATCCGGATTTGCAGGATATAGTTGATGACGAGATAGTTGACCCGCTCAAGCGGGTCGAAGGGGTGGCTTCTGTTACAGCCGGTGGCGGTTTGCAGCGACAGATTCGGGTTGATATCGACAGGGACAAGCTGGCGGCTTTGAATTTATCGGTTACAGAGATGAGCTTAGCTCTTGCCGCTCAGAACATTAGTACTCCCGGCGGTAACATAAAGACCGGCTACAAGGACTATCTGTTACGCACGCCTGAGGAATTTTCGAGTCCCCGGGAGGTCGCGGAAGTTGTGATTGCCCGCCGTAACGGAATACCTATAAAGTTAAAAGACGTTGCCGAGGTAAGGGATTTCTTCAAAGAGCGTACGTATGAGGTGCGCATGAACGGCAAAAAGGCAATGGCAATATTTATTCAAAAGCAGAGCGGCAAAAATACGGTGGAGGTGGCGCGGGCGGTGAGGCAAAAACTTGACGAGATAAAGAAAAATTTGCCGCCCGATGTTAAGCCCAAGATGGTGATGGACAATTCCGAGTTTATTTTGGCCTCTGTGGCCACTTTGCGTAACACAGTTTTTTGGGCTGTTTTCTTTGTTTTTATAGTGCTCCTTTTTTTCCTCCGAGACCTGCGGGCCAGTATTATTGTTGCCGTTGCAATTCCAACGTCGTTGATAATTACATTTCTGTTGATGTACTTGGCTGATTACACGATTAACACCGATTCATTAGCCAGCTTAGCTGTTGCAGTTGGTCTTGTGGTAGATAATGCCATCGTTGTTGTTGACAACATCAATCGTCATCGTCATAAAGGCCAGCGGCCAAAAGAAGGCGCCGTTTTCGGCGCAAATGAAGTAGGCGTAGCTGTAATTGCTTCGACACTGACGACCATTTCGATTTTTGCGCCGATTATGTTTGTTGGCGGAATAGCGGCGATTGTATTTGGCCAGTTTGCGGCTATTGTAACAATGGCTATGGTGGCTTCGCTGTTTACCGCCCTTATGCTCGTGCCAATGTTGTGTTCAAGATTTTTGAAGGTACAAAATCCGAAATCATCGAGGTCATTTTTAGACTTATTTTACCGTTTGGGGGAGACAGTTTTCACGAAAATGGAACAACTCTACGTCAGGTTCCTGAACTGGTCGCTGAATAATCGCAAAACGGTTTTTATTTCCTGTATTCTTTTATTTGTTTGGAGCATTGGAATTGTTGGGTTTATCGGCACTGAATTTTTCCCCGAACAGGACCAAAATCGAATATCGGCAGAGTATGAGCTGCCGATAGGTACTCGTTATGAGCGTACCGGGGTCGTAGCGCAGCAGTTGCAAACAATAACAGAAAATAATGTTCCTGAAAAGCGGGATAGTTTTATTCGTTGGGGTGTTTTTGGTGAGGCCGGCGGCGGAAACATTGCTTCAGAGGAAGAAAGCTATAAGGGTATTCTATTTATCAGCTTGAAACCCAAGAGGCAGCGCGATGCTTCGCCAAGAGACCTGATAAACAGGCTTCGTAAAATCACGGACAAGGTACCGGGGGCTACTATTCGCTACAGTGCGGAGGACCCACTTATGGCACTCATGTTTGGCAGCAGCGGACAATTGACTGTTGAACTTTACGGCCACGATATGGATGAAGCGAGAGTGTACGCTCAGGCCGCTAAGTCGGCAATAGCTGCTATTGAAGGTGTGGAGGATGTGCAAATCAGCCGAAAAGAGGAAAAGCCGGAGGTCAAGGTTATCATTGACCGCGAAAAGGCATCTAATTTGGGGCTTGATGCCAGAACAATCGGTAACCAGATAGAGACATTTTTTGCCGGCAGCACCGCGACGAGGTATCGCGAGGGTGGAGATGAATATGATGTAGAAGTCCGGCTTCAGCCGAAAGACCGGGACAGGATTGAAGATTTGCGAGATGTGCCCATTAGTATGCCCGGTGGTAATCAGGTTAGCCTGGCGAATATCGCTGAAATCCAGCAGGGCCTGGGGCCAACAAAGATAGAACGAAAAGACCAGGCCCGTTATATTACGGTTTCCGCTGAAATCAGCGGCAGAGACCTTGGTTCAGTGGCGAAGGACGTTACCAAAGCGCTTGATAAGATTCCTGCACCGCCGGGTTTCGGCTATAAATTTGCCGGAGCTGAAAAAGAAAAGAAAGAGGCTTTCACGCTGTTAGTGACTGCTGTGGGTTTGGGAATGGTATTGGTATATATGGTGATGGCTTCGCAGTTTGAGTCGTTCCGTGACCCATTCATTATTTTTCTTTCGATACCCTTTGGTATTGTCGGCGTCATTATCGCATTGGCCTTAGCTTCTCAGGCGATGAGTGTTGTCAGCTTTCTTGCGCTCATAATGCTTGTCGGAATTGTAGTCAATGACGGAATTGTTCTTATTAGTTATCTTAACATACTGCGACGACGCGGGCTTGATGTCTATTCGGCAATAATCGAGGGGGGACGCAGCAGATTACGCCCTGTGGTATGTACCAGCTGCACTACAATACTGGCTCTGACTCCCCTTGCTTTGTCAAGAGGGGAAGGTTCCGAGATTTGGGTGCCGTTTGCCGTAACGATAATTGGTGGGTTGTTTGTCGGGACCGTCATTACCCTGGTTTTGATGCCGACTCTTTATAGTGTGTTTGAAGGCCTTAAGACTTCGGAGATAAGAGGATAATTATGAAGGCTGTTTTGATTGTGCACAATGCGGCGATGGATGAGGAAGTGAATGAAGCTCTCGAGTCTGTCGGCATTGACTGCTATACTAAATTCCCGAATACCTTAGGCAAAGGCAAGGCAAGTGAGCCGCATTTGAATACCGACGTTTGGCCCGGGATAAATTGCGGCACCTTTGTTGTTACCGACCAGAGCAAGGCCAAAAAAGCAATGGAGAATGTCCGCCGGATGAGAGAGAAATGGGGCTCGGAAGGCATAAAGGCGTTTATGTGGGAGGTCGATGATATTACCTGATTGGGCCGGACCGCTCTATAAGTTGTTTTTGGGGTGGAAGTTAACAAATAGTGGATTTTTTTAAAAATTTTCTGGTAAGACCATCTCTAGAAGTAGATAATAAGTATAGATTGCGTTTGTGCAATGAAAAGGGTGGGTATATGATTCAAAGTCGCGGTGGATTTTATCGTATGAGAACAAATCGGCGGTGGAGGTGCGATGACGTTTTTCTATACGAGTTTTTAACTGTTCGCGAAGCGGCTAACAATTACACGTAGGTTTTGTAAAGTTCCGCTCCCGCGGGAATGGAATCCCTGTTAAAACATGGGGCAAAGGCGGTGAAATTATGGAGACTACTGCAAAATATAAACCGAATGTTGAAATTGCTTCCGACCCTGAGACTCTTGCCCAAAGAAGTATCGAGCTTTTTGTTGCAGATGCGCAAAAGGCGATAAAAGCAAAAGATGTCTTTTACGTGGCCATATCGGGGGGGCATACGCCCAGGCGTTTTTTTGAGCTGTTATGTGAAGTGCCGCAGGCGAGCTCTCTGCCCTGGGACAAGATACAGTTGTTCTGGGTTGACGAGCGATACGTTGGCGCCGATTCTCAATGGAGCAATTACAAGCTGGCTGCCGATACCTTTTTGACTAAAGTTGCCATCCCCCAGGAGAACATTCATCGAATCCCCACCGAGTATGACGATTTCAAGGCTGCGGCTGACAACTACGAACAAACCATTCGAGAGGTCTTTGGCCTCGATGAAAGCCAGAGTCCTGAATTTGATTTGATTATTCTTGGGATGGGTGCTGAGGGTCATACCGGTTCGCTGTTCCCGAATTCCTATGCACGTTTTGATACGGAAAATTTGGCGTGTGTTGTTTATGTTATGGATGGGAAGCTTAACAGGATAACCTTGACGCATCCGGTTTTATGTGCGGCCTCTCATTTAGCTATTTTAGTTTCCGGCCAGGAAAAGGCCGGCATTCTGAAAAAGGTTTTGACCAGCGAGCCCGATGAGGTGCGGTATCCCATTCACGCCCTTTGGCCCATTCTGAATAAGGTTACCTGGCTGGTTGACAAAGAAGCGGCAAAGTCCCTTTGATGGCTTGGCCATCAATTGTGAGGATTTTTCCTGGTTTTGAATCTATTCCGGGACGATTAGTTTTGAAATTCGCTATGTTGTTGGAAGCAAAGTAGATAATTTGTTCCACCATTAACCTTGCTGCAACGTCTCATCTAAATACTTGTATATTCGGTCTTTTGTTCCGAGAGAAGAAAACTGCTTGCCAACTACATCTGTAAAGCGAGCTAAAACTTTGCTGTTAATCTGTGTTAGGTCCTCAAAGATTGACAAACTGCGGAAGTCACATCCCCATTTTTCGAACTGAAGCACGGTAATGGTCGCATCCCGACATTTAGCGTCATTATTGACACCGAAAATAAATAAAGGCTGCTTCATCCCGTTTACTTTGCAATCAATAGTATATATTCTACGGGGATCGTTATCGGGATCTGTGTAGTCAAATACACGCCGCTCATCCGGGATCCTGTTTTCGAGCAGAAGCCGGAAGTCCTCGAAAAAGGTTGATTTGACACGCTCTCGAGTCAAATATGCAATATCACTAATTTTTACAAGAGCTTGAACAAATGAAAAGAGACCATCACCAAAAGCTTCATTAGGTACCTCTAAGCAAAATTCACCTGACTCGTTAACAACGTTAAAATTGAGAAGTGTCTGATCAATAATGCTCTTTCGAGTTCCGTGGGAAACATCGATATCACTGTAGCTCATGTGCATAAATGTATGACCTTCATCCGTAAAAATCCAGCGATTGGCCAGCCTTTTCAGTATAATTACAAAATGATCACCATCATCAAACATAAAAGGCGTATAAACAACAAACCGCGTCAGACCTTCTGGTTCAACATCGATCTCTTCACAAACCTTCCGTTTAAATTCTTTTTGGAGTTCAGCGGCATTCATTTTGGATCTCCTTGAAAATCAAAAAGCGATGGTTCATCACCAGGTACTGAAAAGCCGTTTGTTCTTACGAATGTTCGCAGCGCTGTGTCGAATGAAGAATATTCGTTTGTAATTTCCGCGTAACCATCTATGCTCAGTCCTTCTTCCTGGTATCGTTGTGTTGCCCTATGAATGTGAAAAGCATTACGAAAAATGCTATCAGGAAGCCCTTTAGATTTTTCCAATTTGTTCGTATGTTGTGGATGTTTACCATTATACCTACAGAGATTAAACTCTGTTCCATCTTCGTCCTGAAAGCTAAGGATTATCGAAAAATCTAAAGGGTTTATCATATTATGCCGTATTATAATCCGAAACATATGTCCATTCTCACCCTTAATCTCACAGTCACGCTGGGTAAACTTGAAATTCGATTTCGGACGTGGCCGAAGCCGAGTTTCCCAGTTTCTTGTCAACTGTTTCGGCTCCTGCAATAGCTCAGCAATTTCTTCGTCCGTGAGAATTCTCACCATACGTTTCTCCAGGGCCTACTAATTTCTATCAATCGGCGTTACTATGTAGATCTCTTGAAATTTTACGCTCATTAGAAATAGGCCTCTACTTGGAACAACCTGGTAATTCGCACTTATACATCGCCAGCTTCTTGTACGAAATATCACACTATTATCATAAAACCAACGTTTCAGTAAAAGAAAAATTTCAATAGACTTTTTGCAAAACTATCAAATTTTTTGCTTTTTCCTGGTTTTGAATCTATTCTGGGATGATTATTTTTGTGCCCGGTTTGAGTTTATTCACATCCTTTATTATTTGGTGGTTGGCTTCGAGAATCTTTTGCCATTTATTTGCGGAGTCGTAATATTTGCGCGAAATCTCGGAAAGAGTCTCTCCTTCGCGTACGATGTGGAATTTTTGGGTTTTTATCTTCTCGGTTTGTTCATATATCGTTGAATCCGGCGGTTTTGATTGATTGTCTTCTGTGCTCTGTGCGGTTAAGCCGTTTGTCGAAAAATTATTTGTCGTGGCGGGGTATTCCTGTGGAGATGGGTTACTGCGAGGGTCCGGCCCTTCTGCTTTCGGATTCAGGCCGGGGCCGATAGAGAGCCAGAGCATAGCGGCCATTACCAGTACCAGGCCCACGAGCATTCCTGTTTTCAAATCTTTTTGCATTTAAGAGCGTATAGGAAGAACTGAACTGTACACTATTTTTTTCAATCTGCTATGTAGAAAACTTTACCAAATGTCATTGCGAGGCCCAAAGGGCCGTGGCAATCTCTTGCGTAATGTGCAAAAAAACCATCGTTATGTTTGAGATTGCTTCGCTGCGCTCGCAATGACAACCTCTGGCCTGGTGTTTTCTACAAAGCGTTTTCAATTCCTATTTGCCTTTTTCTTTTTTTGTTTTTGTGCCGAGCAGTAATATTGGAGCGGCTATTGCGATGGACGAATATGTGCCTATGATGATGCCTAAGCCGATTGCGAAGGTAAAGCCTCTTAAGCCCGGGCCGCCAAAGATATACATTATCAGCACAACTATAAACGTTGTGAAGGATGTCAAAATGGTCCTTGAAATAGTCTGGTTAATACTGTTAGTGATTACCTGTGGATTGAGGGAGCGGGCCTTGCCGCGGTTTTCCCGGATGCGGTCGAAGACGACAATTGTATCGTTAAGCGAGTAACCAATGAGTGTCAGGAAGGCGGCTATCATTGCCAGGTTGATTTTGAAATCTCCGATTAAAAGAGCTTCGCCAATTGATGTTCCCGCGATATAGGTACAGGCGCTGACAGCGCCGAGTGTGATGCAAACATCGTGCACCAATGCTGTAATGGCGGCAATGCCGTATCGAACGTTTCCGAATCGAACCCATATATAAGTTACGATTGCAAATAACGACAGGACGATGGCAATCAAAGCCCGCTGCTTTTGTTCTGCTCCC
>JABUBO010000542.1_pt1 | contig 12335 bp, 8 predicted proteins | sample 7240361 | NCBI WGS metagenome assembly JABUBO01 (sample SAMN07256346, study PRJNA390944) | subsurface metagenome | isolation source: Methane hydrate marine sediment | place: Pacific Ocean: Eastern North Pacific, ODP site
CTACTGGGGGTGAAGGTAGCGGTATAGGTGCCGCTATCATAGGAAACACTGCCCGATACACTATCCAGAGTAAAGCTACTGGTAGTAATAGTAGATTCAGCCATCGCCTCGCTGAAGGTAACACTTACCGTAGTATCAACCGCTACACCAGTGGCATCAGCTACAGGTAATGTGCTGGATACCGTGGGTGGCGTGGTATCCGGAACACTCACTGAATCCCCAACCCAGGTTGCCGGTATCTCCTCAGCCAGGTTATTTCCCAGCATGCCGTTGGATAGGCTTATATTACTGCTGTCGCCCTCAGAGCCAATAACATGGAAGTGCAATACCGCCAGATACCCGGAGCCACTCACCCCTGCATAGCCCTCAACATTCTGAACAACTCTCCATGTCCCCGAGCTAATCTCGTTCAAGGCACTAACCGGTATTGTTGTTGAATCTATCAGCCCCGAGGTTACACTATCCAGCTCAAGCACCGAGGCATCAAAGGAGACATCATAGTTACAGGCATCAAAGTCTGTGACCTCAGTGATACTGACATTAGCCGTAAAGTCACTATCGGCGGCTGCCGTATCGGGGGCATCAATGCTAACGGTAACCTCCGGTTGCGCCGCTACCGGGACCACGGCTCCACTACCCACAAGCAGTGCCATAAGGGTTATTATGCCCAGGATTTTCATTATTCTGCTCATTCCCTGTCCTCCTTACATCACTATTCTTCCTCTCCCCCTTTAGAGGGAAGAACTAGGTCTTAGCAGAGACTGGTGCCCTTCCAGACTGCTGTTAAGGTTTGTCACCTTTAATTGGTGATGATTAATCCAGACCGGCAATTATCCTCTCTACCTTGGTAATGTCCAGAGCATTGATATTGCCATCTTGATTAGCATCAGCCCCAGGTGTTTGGGCATCCAGCCCAGCTATAACCCTCTCCACCTTGGTGATGTCCAAAGCATTGACACTGCCGTCTTGATTGACATCTCCCGCATAAACAGTGGTAAAGCTCCATGAATACACTGAGGCCAATGGAATGCCACCAGCACTAGTAATAGCTGTGCTCAGCGTGGCGGTATAGGTAGTGTTGCTCTCTAGCTTGGCGGTGGGGGTGAAGGTAGCCGTATAGGTGCCACTATCGTAGCTCACCGTGCCTGAAACTGCTCCACCGTTACTCAGAGTAAAGCTGCTGGTTGTGATAGTATCTTCATCCATAGCCATATCAAAGGTAGCCGTGACTGTGGTATAAGTGACCACATCAATAGCACCATCCACAGGTGATACGCTGGACACTGTGGGTGGGATGCTTATGATTATGGTGGTAAAGCTCCACGAGATTTCCGCGCTGGGATTACCAGCCAGGTCATCAACTGCTCCAGCCGGGATAGTCACTGTATAGCTGGTGTCTAAGGCAAAGTCATCGTGAGCAATGGTGATAGTATCTGTTGCCTCACTCAGGGTTGCCGATACACCGGTTACCTCGGTGGTGTCGGTGGTGATGGTAATATCACCCAAAGCCCCTTCTAGGACATCCTCGCCAAATGTTGCCGTTACCGCTGCACCAACCAGCACACCAGTGGCATCAGCCGCCGGTGAGACGGTGGCTGTTGGGGCTGTGCCGTCGTAGGTGATGCTGAACTGCGTGGCAGCCTCGTTGGGATTGGTGGCGGCATCCTGTGCCACACCAGCGGCGATATCCACTGTTACCGCACCGTCAGCAGCAGGAGTGACATCAAATGTATAGACTGTACCACTCACCGCAACGAAGGTGCCGGCAGTACCGTTCCCCACAGTGATGTCACCGACCACAAAGCCGGTAACGGTCTCACTGAAGGTGGCTGTCATCGGAATCGGCGAGGTATTCGTTGGGTCTGAAGCAGTGGAAGTAATCTCTACCGTTGGTGATGTTTCGTCTGGAGCCGTAACCGTCAGGTCAAGCTCGGTGCTGGTACCGGGGCTGAAGGCATAGGTCTGGTTTGCCACACTACCATCGGCATAGAAATATATAGTATCCCCGGTCTCAATGTCACCCTCTCCAGGGGCGACAAGCAGCCTGTCCCCGAGAGGGTCTGAGCTGCCGTATTGACCCTCTACCGTGGTGGTAATGCTGCCGTACTCCACTTCTCCCACCTCAGCCGTAACTACTGTCCCCTCCGGGGCTGGGAAACCACCTATGGTGACTGTCCCATAGAAGGAGTGTGGTATAGGCGGTATAGCGTAGGCTGGGACGGCACAGAGCAGCAGCGCCAGTATTACCAGCGGACCGATTAGCCATCCTCTCTTTCTTTTCATTTCTTCCTCCCCAATTTAGTATTTGTATTTCCCATCCCCACCACCCAGTAAATTTATGGGGGAGGGGGAGTTGGGGTCCCCCTCCCCCATCTTAGCTTGAGCAGCTATGCTCTAGTCCGGCAGGCTGTTAGTCAAGGTCTGGTACTAACGGGAGCATGGTAAAGCCTGCCAGAGTACAGTCATTCTGCATCCAAATCCAGTAGCCCTCGCCGACTACCATATCAACAGTAGCATCGCCCTCACCAGCCGAATAGCTCCAGGGCGTGGCATTCATCGACGGGCTGATTACCTGTGAGTAGCCGGGCAGTCCGGCACTATCCAGCAGAACCGAAGCCACCGCGTCGTCCACTCGCTTGTTGGACAGGTTCGCCAGACCAATCAGGTTCCACCCCGGAGACAGTAGCTTGCTTGGCGTGTCGGTTTCGTTGGCGGCATACTGCAGCACCACGCTATCGGCAACGTTCATCTTGATGTAGTAGGCGCTGCATGGAGCTAAGGAGCTGGTACCTATGTTAACCCAACCTCCCGCCGCCGGGTCCCACTGGTAGCCGTATTCCATGTTGGTGACATAGTCCGGCATCAGCTCAGCAATGGTATTAGCCGTGGTGATAAGCAGTGCCGGCGTGGAAAGGGTATTCCAGCCAACACCCAAGCTTACCCTCTGGGCACAGTAGTTGGCGTTATCAGTGACTACAAATGCCTTGGACTTATGCAGCCACGGGCTGTAGGTGACAAGGCTACTGACCTTCTCTCCCAAGCCGTTAGGGTTGGTGGTGGCATGATAAGGTCCACTGGCGTCACCATACCAGTTGTACTGGCAGTCCTGAGCAAAAGTATTAATAGTTGACTCTGCAAAGATACTGTACTCAGCATCGTTGTCGTAGATGTCGTTGAACTGCACAGTATTAATGTCAGTAACCGTGGTACCGCCATCCTCCTGTAGCCAAATAGCATAGCTCGCGGTCGCGCTCTGAGCTCCGGCACACCCGGTAATGGTGTTGTTCTTTATCACCAGGTCGTCGTGGTTGGCGCTTAGGTAACTTCCAACCCGTATCCCGTAATTGTAGCCGCCGGTGATGGTATTGCGGAGTACATTGACACTATCAGTCTGCTGGTTGATGTACATAGGCAGTTTGCCGTCAGTTATGATATTGTCGGTGACGTTGGCGGTTACATAGCAGCTATTTGTACTGTTATAACCCTCTATGGATATGTTGATGCCATTACAGTCGGTCAGCTCATTGCCGCTTACGGTTGCCCCGGTTATTGACATGCTGCTAGCGCTGGCTTTAGTCATCAGGTTGATAACGGCAGAGTCGCCTCCGGCCAGGTAAAATGCGCAGCAGTTATTAAATTTGTTGTTGCTTATGGTGGCGGAGGTTATGGTATTAGCATTTGCGTCTTGATTAGGAGCAATGACAAAGGCGACTACAGCACCCCACTCGTTGTCTTCGATTTCCTCCGGGATTATGTAGTTGAAGGTGCAGTTCCGCACCGTGACATAGTCATACCCGTTGTTATAGATAGCTATGTCAAACTCGTCACCACTCCTCAGCCGGTCAAAGGTGAGACCGTCAATGATTATCGGGTTGGCCGCGCTGCCATCGGTGAACACATACATCGCGAGGTCTTTTTCGGGGAAGTAGAAGCCAGTCAGCGGCTCGTCTACAGGTCTAATCGTGGTGTATAAGGCGCTGGTCGCCGAGGTGAGCGTAATCTGCTTGTTCAGGCAAAGCGTAGCATCCACCTCGTATATGGCTGGATCATCAGCGGTGCCGCCCAGCTCCACCGTGTCACCGGGGAAAGCGGCATCTATAGCTGCCTGTATATGGGCGCCGCCGTAAGTACTGAGCCAACTATTAGCGGCAGGTGCATAGGTGCCTATGGTGTTACCGCTGGCATCTTTGAGCACCACCCCCGGGGCAACATATACCGTCCAGGTAGCGTCGGCAAGGTCGGGACTACCGTATGTCTCTGCCTTCAGGGTATGGGTTCCAGCCGAGGTAGGCATGTAGTATGCATCGTCGGTGCCAGCCGTCATCAGTACGCCGCTGGCGCTCCACAGGTCTCCTCCTGAAGCGTGAGCAGTCGTGTGGAACGTGCCGGACCCGGTGACTACGCTGAGCTTTACCGTTGGCTCAGTGGTGGTAATATGCTTTATGTTTCCGTGCGCGTCCTGCGACTCGATTATCAATGCGCCGGTATAGGCGTTTACAATGGTGGCGTCATCGGAATAGGCACCAACCTTGCTGGCAAATGCCAGCTTGCTCGCCGAAGCTCCCACTATGGTGTATAAATCCGTCGCCGAGGCTTTTTTCTGTCCATCGGTGCTCGTCCACATGTGGATTTGCTTGGTGCCTATAGTGGTAGGGTTGGTAATTAAGCAACCGGTCTTGAAGTAGATGTAGGAGTCCGTGTCACCAACCTCTAGCGTCTCCCTTGTAGTCGCCGTTACCGTCCGGGCAGCGGGATCAACAGTGACGGCACTGCAGGTCTTGTCGTCACCTGTCGAGGCGTGATTGTCGCCAATTATGATATGCTCCACAAGTATGTTGTTGGGCAAGTAGGTTCCCACAGGAAACTGTACTGTTACCGTCCCCGTCCCGTCTGAAGGCACCTCGGTGGCAGGGTCGAAGTCAAACTTGTAAGCGACACCGTCGCCGGCAAGCAGTGAGGTAGGATAGGTAGTAGGAGAGGTGACGTTGAGAGGCGCGGCATCGAGAATAGTACCATCCACAGAAAACGCCGAGGACAGGACAAATGAGGTGTCCTGGCTCGTTGCCAGCTTAATCATGTAGGTGTTGGCGGCTACGGCCGGGGTCAAGATGTCAGCATCAACCAATATCTGAAGAGTGGCTGCCGTGCTGGCTGGGATATCCACTGGCGTCGTTACCTTCACCCGGTATCCGGCTACCGTGGCGTCTTGGGTGCACGTGACGTAAGCAGCCCCCGTCCCCAGTGGGTCACCCGTCGGGTCAACCTGGTAATAGGCTGCAGAGGCGTCTGCGGCGCCCAACTCAAAATCATAATCATCTTGAGTAGTGATAGGCCCCATTGTGGAGTCCATCCCGTCGGGGAAAAGCACGGTAATGGTATCTACCCCGCGGCTAAGGGCACTGCCGGTGGTGAAATGGATGGTATACTGGGCGTTGTTGCCAGTATTGTTACCTGTCTCCGCAAACTCCACCCAGACACTGCTGACATCGGGGGTAGCTTCAACCTTAGCCGCCGGCACTGCCGCCAGCATCAGGGCAACTGCCACAAACAGCGCCAGCCCTACATGCCCTAAAATCCTAAATTTACCTTTCATGTTAATTTGTCCTCCTAAAATTTTTATTTTCCCTTTCATGTAACTCATGTAACTATATCCTCCTGTTAAGATTGGATTCAGTCTCAGATAGCCGCCAATTCTAAACTTTCTCACATTACCATCACCTCCTATGCTTAGGCTTTATATTCTCCCCTGAACATTACTCACCTCCTGTTAAGAATTTATTCCCCTTGCTCAGTGAGCACCCCGTTCAGGCTGCTTGATTTCCTTATTTATACGACCATTACTTAACCCTCCACTCTTTTAGTTCAACGGTCACTTTTTCCCCTCTGCCTCCTGCTTCTTTTTCCAGCACATCACCAGCTCTCGGATTGCACCATCATAACTCTGGCCGGGACGCTTAACTGAGTCCAAAAACTCCTTTGTCTCCTTGGAGACGCTGACACTGGCCCGCTTTCTGGTTTTCATATCTGCTCCTAAGACTTCGAAAAGATGTCCAAAGATACACTGCACTTATGAGCCATCGCACGACTTTCATGCCGCCATTTCCTCCCCGATGAATCGTTAAACATCAACGCCTCCCGAACCGTTATCTATATATCTAGAGCAACCGATGGCACAATAATTAACACTCTTGGCAACATCAACTTTTTACCACACAATAAGACTATTGTCAACATTATAGCACTAAAGAATACCTTTGTCAATACCCTTAGGCAAAATATTTTAATATTTTTGAAAAAAGTTTCAAAAGAATACTACTGGCAACATCAACTTTTTACCACACAATAAGACTATTGTCAACATTATAGCACTAAAGAATACCTTTGTCAATACCCCTAAAGGGTACAAAAGTACTATTTCGGACTGGGCCTGAGCATCTGCCACGGGATAGTAACCGAGCATGGTGGCAGGATATATGTCGAAGGCAAGTTGAGCGAGGGAGCCATCTTCTTTGTTGAATTGCCGCTGACAGCCCAAAGGCGGAGGAGAGTAGCGCTGTAGAGCAGGAGAGCTTGCGAAGCTAGTTGGTTACACAATTCATCTTATTGTTGAGGGCAAGGGAGCATTATACTGTGAGCTCTCGCAGGGCAATATCTTTATGTAGCCCATTGAGCTGAAGCGAGTTGCCACAATCTATCGGCAAGACTCAATATGTAATCTCGGTTCTTCAATTGTCCTTGCCACTCAGAAGAAAGGGCATCAATTCCCAAGTAGGCGCCAGAAATGGCCCCAGCCATTGAGGCTATGGTATCAGTGTCTCCTCCCAGGCTAACTGCGTAAATCACTGTCGATGCAAAGTTCTGGGGATGAGATAGGAAGGCAAATATGGCGGTGGGAACAGAATTGAAGGCCTCAATACCATGTCCCAGTTGATGCACTACCTGCTTTCTATCATCAGGGTGCTCGAGAAGAGTGCCGAATCTAGCTATTTTGGCGCGGTAGATGTCTTCCGTGGTGAAGTTCAAGAGGCGGGATACAAAGGATAGCGCCTCTACAGGTTTATCGGGAGTCTCAGCAACCGCAAGGGCTATTGCCATAGCCTGCAGGGCTGCTCCTTCCATGCCCAAGATGTGAGAGTGGGTGATCAGACTTGACAAATATGCCACCTCTTTGAGTTTGGCGTGATCGTTCCAGAGGAGAAGACCTATCGGCGCTACCCGCATAGCTGCCCCGTTGCCGAATGAACCACCCTGATAGACATGAGCTGCCGCTTTATCCCACGCCTCACCGCCCTTTATCAGCCTGAATACTCGTGGTGGTCCAGAACCATAGCCACGCCACAGCTCCTTCGAATAGTTATCGATAAAACGCTCAGCCATAAAGCTTGTCTTCAGCCCCCTAAGTTGATAAAGCCTGAGTAACCCTCGGGTAATATCAGTTGAGTGTTCTACTTCAATACAATACTCGGGAAGTTCCTCTTTGAACCATATCACATCAATGTGGCGAACCGTGTTCAAAATACTTTGGGCGATAGAGTTGGGTAGTTCCTGAAGTGTGGCAATTTCTGCAAGCGGTATATCCCGATACTTTTTATTCCTATCGTCTGCTGTAACATAAGTATCATATCCCAGCAAATTACCGAGTTCAAGAAGGGCACCTTCAGCCTTCGTATGCGTATCAATGGGTTCAATGGGTATTGATATTAATTCATGACCTTCGCGTTCTGCAAGTTTCTCGGACTCCCCTTGTGTATCTGACTTTAACCCTGCCTCAATGACTTCATAGTCAGAGAGAGGTATTCTCCTCATTGCCCTGCGTAGGTCTTTACCTAGGTTATTTTTATCCTTAATGAATTGCACTACGTTCTTAGCCGAGTCTAAAGCTACACCCTTCGCGAGATTCAGCTTCACTTCTAGCCCAACACGATGGGGGAAATCACTCGTTTTATCATAGTAATAACCCCGTGTGATTTTACCCGACCCGGCAAAGAGCTTTTGCCCACTCACGAATGCAACGCAAGGTTCCCCAGGTTGGGCTTCTTTAACTGCTCTAATGGAAGGGGACTTGGGTTTAACGCCAAACGAACCGCGATTGACAACCCGCTGCCAGTTATCGCTACTAGCGACGAAGAGCCAAGCATGTTCAGAGACACTCGCGTTCTCGACCATCACCCTCTCAGATACTCTCCCCCTTGTTTTTGCTATACTTCCTCAAGAATCTTACCACCCTGTCAACGTCAGCAACGGTGTTCTCCCTAAGCCTTCTTGCTACTCCCCTTGCTGTTCTTACATCCTTATCCAATTGGTGCCATGTCTGCTTACCAATATACTCAGCTATATCACCTGGAACATTTTCATACCTTGATAGGTATCCTCTGCAGACAGCAATGAAGTTCTCAAAGGAATACGGATGAAAGTAGAGCTTGGTATCAAAGCGGGAAAGCAGTTCTGGGGCTAAACCTTTATCTCTATTAGTAGCGGCAAAAACGCTAAGACTAATCTTTTGCCCACCGTGCTTTCTATACTTCGTTTGCAGGACATCCCCACTCTCCACTACTGATAGAAGGACTGCTGTAGCGTCCATTCTTACTTTATCAAGCTCGTCCAGTATCAGGATTTTTGGCTGATAGGTAAGCAATGCATCAGTAAGCCCCGGGCCGGTTACTGTCGAGCCTGTAGCTGGATATGCTCCACTTAGCCTGCCTAGCTCCATCAAAAAGAGGCTCTTGGCTGTAGCTGGCGGCCCTATCATAAGATAATGGCTCCCCTTTCCCTCCCTGAGAGTAAACTTTATCTCATCCTTTACATCGTCATAGCCAATGATGCAAGCAAATAAGTCATCGGGGAGCCCAAGCTCCTGCCCAACCGGGGTTCTAGAGGTGGTTACATTACCCTCAAGGAAGTCCCTTATCAGGTCCTTGCCAGCTAGAGCATAAGCGGTTGAACTGTTTGAGCTAAAGGTAATACCAAGTAGTCCAGCATTGATAAAAGGTCTCAGCTTCTGTGATGGAAGACCAATAGTTTGTGCCTCTCAGCCCACTATACCCGATTTTGATTTATTCCTGAGGTAGTCAATATCGTTGTTCTTCTCGTAGGCAAGGATATATCTTAGCATCTTTTCCCTGGTAGCATCACCCGCTAATTCCTCCAGCTTTGTTAAAAAGCAATCTTGATGAGCAAACTTATCAGGCTCATAGCTTGGCGTTGGTATTTCTATAGCCTCGTTATCGCCAATAGCCTCATAGCAGATAATGCAATATTTCTCTTGGGACTCCTTTAACTTCGTATCGTCCATCTCTTTTGCTCCGGAATCTATCAAACTACCTTGCACCCACCTTTATTCTCAAATATTAGTCCGGGTTGGATTATTCTATTTCTATAATGTTCTCTTTTGTAGATGCCTCACCCAAAACTACAGACTAAGACCCCACCACTCTGACGAGTTGAATGCTTTCAGAAAAGCATTACTAACAATCACAGGTTGATGATACTTATAGTCTGTAGACTCATAGTATACACCAATATACCATTCAGTCAAGTACTTGGTTGAAATGACAGATGAGTAAAATACAGAAGCAGTTTGGAGATAGAATAAGAGAGCTACGATTATCAAAAGGCTTGTCCCAAGAGGAACTTGCGTTTAGAGTTAAAATACACCGTACCTATATTGGCGGAATTGAGAGAGGTGAACGGAATCCATCTCTAAAGAATATCGCGGCCATAGCAAATGCTTTAGGTGTAACTTTATCGGAATTATTCTCGTTTAGGTCACGAGAATAATGAGTGACATTTATTGAGAAGAATCTGGCTGTCGAAATACATAAACCACCATAAGGAAATCCACTTTATCCCACTTCCAGAACTTCAAAGCTGTGTATTTGCCCTATGGTTGCCGACATTTTGCCGACAAACTGTTTGACATCCAGTGGCACGGAATAGCATAGCCAGATATAAACTCTGGCTTGACCCTAGACAAGACAAGCCGTTATGCTATCTAGCGACACTAGGTGGTACAGCTCTCTTTAATCTTCGGAACCGAGGGTCGTGGGTTCGAATCCCTCTAGGCGCGCCATTTCATATCTCCCCAAAAACTGACAGGTTTAACAAGTTATGATTCGCCAATGCCACCCACAGGATATCAACAGAATATATTTCATTATCAATGAGGCAGCCAAAGCCTATGAAGGCGTTATACCGGCTGACTGCTATCATCAGCCCTATATGGCTTTGGAAGAACTGGAGCAGGAAATGAAGCGGATGACCTTCTTTGGCTGGGAGGTAAACGGGGAGCTGGTGGGGGTGATGGGGATTGAACCGATTAAAGATGTCACCCTTATCCGCCACACCTATGTATTACCAGAGTGGCAGAGACAGGGAATAAGCAGCAAGCTCCTCGGTCACATTAAAGGGCTGGTTACTACCTCCCGCCTGCTGGTGGGGACATGGGTTGATGCCCGGTGGGCAATTGAGTTTTATCAGAGGCGCGGCTTCAGCCTGCTGCCCGACAAGGATGAGCTACTAAAGACCTACTGGGACATCCCCCAGCGCCAGATTGAGACCTCGGTGGTGCTGGGGATGAATGTACGATAAAAGTAAGCAGCTAATCTATTATCTCCCCCACACCCCATCCCGATTAAAAAGTTCCACCAGCTTTACCGGTAACAGCTTATTGGTTAAATCCCCGTCGCTTTTAATATATACCCTTATATAGTTATCGGTGAGACCAGACCAGACGCCATCGCCGGAGCGCTTTTCCCACAAAACGGGCATAGTCTTGCCCAAAAATTGCTGCCTGAAGTTCTGAGCGCTTTCTTTGGCTAAAGTCAGCATTCTCTGGCTTCGCTGCTTTTTAATTTGAGCCTCTACCTGGTTTGGCATAAGGGCAGCTTGAGTTCCCTGACGCGGTGAGTATGAAAAAACATGAATACGGGCAAATTCCATCTGCCGGCAAAGCTGATAGCTCTGCCCAAACTCCGCCTCAGTCTCACCGGGGAAGCCAACGATAATATCGGTGGTGATAGCTGCCTGTGGAACCATATCCCTGATTAAGGCTACCGCTTGCTGATAATCACCGGCGGTATAACGCCGTTTCATCCGGCTAAGCACCCCGTCACTGCCACTCTGCAAAGAGAGGTGAAAATGGCGGCATAGCCTGTTATCAAGCCACAGCCTGATAAGCTCGGGGGATATTTCCTGGGGTTGGAGAGAGGACAGCCTCAATCTAGCTACACCGGTCTGGGTCAAGATGTGCTGTAGTAATCCGCTTAGACTGACCCCTTCATAGTTATATGAGCCAAGCTTGGTTCCGGTTAGCACCACCTCTTTATAGTCCTCGGCAACTCTGCCCTTGACATCAGCAACAACCTGGTCAACGGGGGTGCTTTTCTCCCCACCCCGCACCAGGGGCACAATGCAATAGGAGCAGAAGCTATTACAACCATCGTGAACCTTGATGAAGGCGCGAGTCCTGAAACCAGCATGGGTTGTAGTCGAACTTCTCTGACCATGGAGCGGGCTGCTCAAGCGCCCAGACTCCTCCAGCAGCGGTAGTAGATGCAATTTTTCACTGTTATCCAGGACAAGGTCAACCCCTTCAATCTCAGCCTGCAGGCTGGCAGCCACTGCCAGTTGAGCGAAGCGGTCCATGCGGTGGGCATCCTTGCGGCTTATGTAGTCGGTGGGCTCAAAGCCCTTTACCTCACCAGCAAACTTGGTTTCATGGAGCTTGGGGTCAAACAGGGTGATATAGTCAATCCCGGACTTACCGGCAACGAGACCTTCCCAGCTGGTAGTGACATTCAAACCAAGCGGGCACAGAATCCCAAAACCAGTAACCACCACTCTAGTATTCATACTTGACATAACTAGAAAAACAATTCCTCCTATCTAATTAGCTATGAATTGTTTCCTGAAAAATTAATTAATCTATTTTTGCACAATTTCGGCTTATCTGCAAGCCTGGCTTTGGTTTGACCGGCGGAGAATATCAAAATATAATGCTCGTGTGCACATGGATGGAAGCTTGGAAATGCCAAAGATTGCCTTAGATACCGTGGGCTGTAAGCTCAATCAAGCCGAGACCCAGCTTTTAGCCCAGCAGTTTGCCCGGGCGGGGTATAGGCTGGTATCGGCGTCTGGCAAGGCTGATGTCTATATACTCAATACCTGCACCGTTACTCATGTCGCCGACCGCAAGTGCCGTCGCCTGCTTAGACTGGCACATGGGCGAAATCCTGATGCCCTGGTGGTGGCTGTTGGTTGCTATGCTGAACGAGCCCGCCAGAAGCTGGCTGAGATTGAAGGGGTTGACCTTGTCCTGGATAACAGTGAAAAATTGC
>JABUBO010000543.1_pt1 | contig 12322 bp, 10 predicted proteins | sample 7240361 | NCBI WGS metagenome assembly JABUBO01 (sample SAMN07256346, study PRJNA390944) | subsurface metagenome | isolation source: Methane hydrate marine sediment | place: Pacific Ocean: Eastern North Pacific, ODP site
ATTTGAGGCGATTTCTTCGGGAGCGTCATGAACAAGTATGCTGCTTTGAGGTATACTCTTGGACATTTTGGAGCTGATTTCCACGTTCAAGTCTGCGTTTTCGTCAAAAATTTTTTCTGTTGTCTGTGGTCCCTGCAGTCCAATAAGAAGAGGAGTGTGAATACATGAAGGCTTTCCCCACTTGAGCTTCTCCGCTGCATCCCTAGCCAACATGTGAGCTTTCCTCTGGTCTATACCAGAACAGGCTACGTCGATGTCCATCTCGAAGATGTCCGCCGCTTGCATGCAAGGATAGAATACCCATGCAGTTTCGATGTCGGTCATGCTTGTTTCGCGTCCCATAACGGGTAAGGCGCGCCATGTTCTCTTAACTGAGACGCTTTTTGCTATTCGGATGACTTTTTCCCAGTATTCAACTTTGTCTGTTATGTCGGATGCCCAACGGAACTCCACTTTGTCTGGTGTTAATCCTAGGGCTGTGAAGATTTGTTTCAGGTATTCGCCGCAGGTGCGGATGTTTTCCATGTCTCCGCCTAGTTTGTTGTTTATCCATGAGTGCCAGTCGGCTAGAAAGATTGTGAATTTGAATCCGGCGTTTACCATGTCTTTGATTTTTGCTGAGCAGACCAAGCCTATGCCGATGTGTAATAGTCCAGAGCACTCAAAGCCCCAGTAAGCCTTGGGGCTATTATTGGTCTCTAGTAATGTGCGGATTTCTTGGGGAGTTACAACCTCCGCCGTGTTCCTCATAACTAGGTCGATTCTTTTTTGCAGGTCCAAGTGAGTTGCCCTCGTATCAACTCATTTTATTCTATTAACTTAAAAGTTCTTGTCGCGAGCGCCTCATTGTAAGAGGAAAAAAGCACTCGCATTAAAGGTTTTATGTGGTTTCTTCGTCATCAAAGAAGAACAGGTTATCTATTGTCGTTTTTAGAGCCTTGGCTACGTCATGTGCAAGCTTTAGCGAAGGATTCTTACTCCGACCTTCTTTGCCAAATCGTCTTGTGTGAGATTGTGTCTTGCTCGTAGTTCTTTGATTCTTGTTCGCATCAGGAGTCGCCTTTTCTGTTAAAGTACCACCGCAACACAAGAAACGATACACTGAATACGAGAATTGACGCGTTCATAGCGGGCATTACGTCAAGACCGGATAATCCGAAGAATTCCTTGTCGACAACGAGTATTAGTAGAATTGCGATCATGAAGTATAAGCCGATATACAAGGAATAAAACGCTGCTTTTCCGGTGATTCTTTGTGTTCGTTCGTCTTTGCGGGGATAACCTGATTTCCGTACCCGAAGGATGAATATTACGGCTAGGGCAGCTATTAGAACCATTATGATTGGCCACAGGAAATCCGTCATCTTACTTTCCCTCCTTTTTCTTTCCTGAAAACGATATTTTATTAGCAGTAGTTATTATTCCGATTCCAGTTATACCCACAACTGTTGCAACGCCTGTATGAGTTGTTCCCACGATTGGTTCTCCAAAAGCCATCAAAAAGGCGCCTATCAAACACGTTGCTACTCCTAATGCGCGAATGATGTTTTTCCAGTTTTTCATTGTTTTTCCTCCGTTGTTTATTTATCACATTTTATTATGTATTTCTAACTCTATGTTAGATATAGATAACATCTAATATTTAAGAATAACGGTAAACCATACACAAAACAAAAAAAGCGCAAGTATCGCGGGCGTTGTGTCCCACGTCACTAACTCTCATCCTCACAGCTGGAGCTAAAACGCTCTTCTCAGATGAGCTCTCTCAAACGTGGGTTAGTTTTTGCCCGCGCCCACCGTGTCCCATGCCTGGGTATACCCTTCGTCAACAGCAGGTGAAAGCCACCATCCTCTGTCGGGTCCGTCTGCATGAGCCCGCATAAGGTTCCGGCGGGATTATGCTCCAGCAGACTATCATCGCAAATAAGGAGAGAGACGCGCAGGAACATAAAACTTTGCTATTCAATAATTGGGACGTTTTCACTTAGTTATCTCTATAATTTTTTGGAGGTCTATTTCGAATGCACCTGTCGGATTCTCCAACTCAAAATTGTTTAGGACTTCAGGGTGAATCTCTCCCACAACACCAAGTTCTGTGCCATTGACGTAAACAGCGGCGGCTCTTCCATGCAAGAAACTCGGATGGTTTGTCTCTTTCACAGTCCAGTTTTTCAAGCCGAGGTTCGTCAACAAAGATTCAAGAATGGATTTTATTTCAGTAAAGTTGGCGGTTGGATGAGAAGAAACTGCCGCAACATGTATTCTTCGTTCTGTGTAGGTCTCAGAGTCGTCATCAAGTGCTATTACGTCAGAAACTTCAAACATTCGCTGAGGAAAAACGTGGTGTTTGCTGACTGCCAAGTTTTTCATTAGGCTAGGCAACAAATCGTTCCGTATTATGGAATAGTCTGTAGAAACAGGGTTCGCCAAAGTCACTAACCCTTCAGGTTTTCTTCGCATCTTCTGGTAGTGATCAACCTCGTTGGTAAGAACAAAATTCAAGGCTTCCGCAAAACCTAGCCCCACCATTATCTGCCTAACGTCCGTCGCTACCTCGCTGACCCGATGTTGTTTGCCCGTAGTAACTGCCGCTGGCTTTGTAGGCTCCAGCCTGAAAACGCCGTAACCAACAGCAACCTCTTCAACCAAATCAATCTCATGCAGTATATCAGTGCGGTAGGCGGGAATCGTAACATCCAAAACCCCCTTTTTGACCAATTTTGCGTCAAGTCTAGACTTTTGCAGCGCATCTATGGTTTGAGCTTCTGAGAAATTAAGACCCAAACGTTCGTTGGCGTAATCTACGTGTAACTTCATCTGTTGAGGCGTAAGGTCGGGAGTAACCATAATGTGATCAGAATATTCAACTTGAACCTGTTCTATGCTGCCGCCCATGTCTGCTAGGGCTGTAACGAGAACGTTCAAACTTCTTGAGACGGCGTTTAGTTCAGTGCCGGTGACGTCGATGAACAGGTTTCGTGTATTCTCATCTACTTTGGTCAACTCACCGTTAATTATGGGCGGAAAAGAGAGAACTTGCCCATTTCGGTCTACAATTAGGGGATATCTGGAAGCCCAGTCCACTTCACTTTTGTATGCCATGCCTTTTTCATGTTTTTCCAAGACTTCCTGCGGAGTCATTTCTTCGGTTTTGTCTAACGGAACGAACTTGATTTCATTGGGAGCACAAGTAACATATGAAAATGGCGGTTCAACAGCATCCAACTTGTGCACTCCAATGGAAGCCTTTTTTCTGTCTCTACCTATCATCCAGTGGAGAGCCTCTTGCATCTCCATAAGCTCCCTGATGACGTCATAGTCAATGTTTAAGCCTCGAACAACAGCAGAGACAACATATGGGCGCACATCGGCTACACTCTTGTCCACTTTTAATACAATGTTTCCTTGCTTCACCTCGTATTTGGGTAAACCTGTCTCCCAGCCCATAAGCCCCCGAAAGGCTCTAGCCACTCCACTGTAGCTACAAAAGTCCACACGATTCGGGTTATACTCGATTTTCACGTAATCCGAGCCGACCTCTTCTGTGTCAGTTCCCAGCCACGGAAGCCATTTTGCCATCTTTTCCACGGTGAGGTCTCGCCCAACATAAGAAGAGAAACGGTCTCTCTCCAAGGTTATCGTTGGCACACCGGAGTCCTCCTTATCCAACCTAAATCGTTCTTGTACAAAAGCCGTATATCTTCAATTCCAAGTTTGAGAAGTATCAAACGTTCCAAGCCTCCACCCCAAGCCAAAACAGGATGCTTTACGCCAAGGGGAACCAAAACCTCTGGACGAAAGATGCCCATACCACAAAGTTCAACCCAAGTTTTCAGTTCTGGAACATACACTATGGACTGCAGAGAAGGCTCAGTATATGGGAAGTAGCTAGGCCAAAACTGCACCTTTTCTAGCCCAAGTTTCTGGTAAAACTCTTTCAGGGTTCCCATCAAATCTCGCAGGGTCACCTTCCGATCCATAATTATTCCTTCAATCTGATGGAACTCCGCAAGATGCTTGTAGTCCAACTTTTCGTTACGGTAAACTCTGTCCACTGAAAAAACTTTGACTGGAGGTTCTTTGTGTTCGGTTAAGTAACGAATGGTTGTAGCTGTTGTGTGAGTCCTAAGCACTAAACGTTTAGCTTCTTCTGGACTCCAAGAGTATTCCCATCCCCTTGAACCGGTAGTCCAGCCGTTTTCATGTGTTTTTGCAACTGCATCCACAACGGCTTTTTCTGGGAGCTTGCCCTGTTTTGGTTGAGCCAGATAGAAAGTGTCTACCATGTCTCGGGCAGGATGGTCCTGAGGCTGGAATAGGGCATCAAAGTTCCAAAAAGCTGTTTCAACCATGTCTCCGCGAATCTCAGTGAAGCCCATCTCCAAAAAGATTTCTTTGACATGTTGAATTATCTGCTGAACGGGATGAATTTTTCCAGGATAGCTTACTGGACCGGGGGCAGTCACGTCGAAGCGTCTAAGTTTTACGTTTCTCCAGTTTCCTGTTCTGATAAGCTCTGGCGTTAACTGGCTAATTTCTTCCTGAACTATAATTCCCTTCTTAACTAGAGTCCAGCCGTCATCAGTTAATTCTAGTTCTCGGAGGGTTTTCTCTTCTATTTCCACGAGTTTTCGTCCTTTCAGAACCGAAATGCTATTTTGAAGTTCTGGACTCAACTCCTCGACGATTAAAGAACTTTTTTTGGTTAAGAGTTGCAGAAGTTTCTCATCCTCTCCGAGCGAAGGCTCTTTCAAAGATTTTAGGGTTCCTTGCTGTATTGTTGCCCAGCCCTTGCGGTTAAGCCATCCCAAGGCGACAGAGAGAAACTTTTTTTCTAAGTCTGCTTCTTCAACAACGGAGTTAACTTTGGCTTCTCCGCCAAGCTTTGTTAAAGAGTTGAGGAGGCGTCTTTCTGGAAGTCCCTTTGTTGCATGGTAGTTGCCTTCCTCGTTTAAGGATACTAAAGTCTGTTTTTGTTCATACGTTACAATTAGCTTGTTTTCTGTGAGGGAAAGGACGGCTCTCATAACTGCGGCGTGAGCCAAACCGCTGATTTGTACTATCTGATTGACAGGCGCTCTTCCTTTCAGCTTTTCTAGGGCAAGCAATGTTTTGTGTTCATTTTCTCGAAGTTCAGGCACCTACTTCTCCTCCTTGGCACCTCTAGTTTAAGTTACGGAATGGAACTTTGTTTAGCTTTATTGGCAAGAAGGCTTTAAATGTTTCAACGTTGGGTGCAAACAGACAAGCGTCACAGGCGCTTTCGACCTAGTTGACCCCTAATATTTCTCTTGCTTTGTCAACAAGTTTCTCTCGTTTTCTCTGATGATCCTCAACAAACTGCATAACAATCTTTTTTGTCCGAGCTTTATGCTCGCCACAGAGTAGGCTTCCGCATTTACAGCACTTGTATGTTTCCACCATATCTTTGTCGTCTTCAACAAAATGGCACATTTCAATCTCGTATATGGGACAGATTTCTGGAACTCCCCCTAGCTTCTTCTGCTCTTCTACAGTAGCTCTTCCGCCAGTGAAAGCACTTGAAATCTTCTTGCCAATACTTTTGAGGCTCTCGTTCAGGGTGAAGTAGCTCATGGGGTTCCGTTTAGACATCTTCGGAGAACCATCCAGCCCCTTCAAAATCTTGTGATACGTAGAAGAGGGGGAAACAAACTTGAATTTGCGGCGAAACTTGTTAGCCAAATCTCTAGTAAAACGCAGGTGAGCGTCTTGATCTACACCTACAGGAACCACAGTTGGTTTGGGTCCACCAAAATCTTTGAGTTGCGGCATAAGTATGTCTCCCGCCTGCACAAGGGCTGAAATGTATAAACCAATATGGCGTTCACCATAGATTGCCTTCATGGTGGCTAATGTTACGCCAGCGCCAAAATGAATCGCCAAGTCTCGGACTCGCTGCTCTTTATACTGCCTGTAAATGTGACCTTTTTTGGGGTCAAAGCCTAACGCCAGCAGGTCTGCAACGTTGCCAACAGCGATTTTTTTGGTCTCTTCAAAGGAAAGCCTGTTGTCTTCGTAAGCTTCTATGTCTGCGATGGCGTAGAAGGCTTGGGCGCCCTGCTGCTGAAAATAAATGATTTCTTTGGCGGTCATGAGGGTTCCTAAATGAAATTCTCCTGTTGGCTTAATGCCGCTCATCACCGCAAAGTCTCCGCCCTGCTTCATCGTTTCGAGAACACGATCGAAGTCTCTGTGACCGAAAATTATGCCTCGCCGCATGTACATGTTTGGGTTGGGTATCTTAGAACGTAGAGAATCAAACTTTTGTATACCAAATTCTTCGTAAAGATGATTGTAGTCTTCAACCACAGTTGCTCCCCAAGGATCAAGAACAGGCTTCTTGGCATCTACAGCAGTCAAGTTTTGTTTCACCTTTGCTAAACCGTAGAGTTTATATGTTTAAAGGTTTTCGAAAGAAAAACAGCCATTCAGAACAATAAGTAAGTATCCTTAACTCTTTTAACTCTCCACATGTTTAATGAAGCTCGTGTATGAACATGTCAGTCCCTCAGGAAGATCTACAGAAATATCAACTCGCAGGCAAAATCGCCCGAGAAGTCAGGGAAGAAATACACAGAACAGTTAAAGAAGGAATGCCCATCATCGACATCTGCGAAAAAGTAGAGGGAATGACTAGAGAAAAGGGGGGCAAACCAGCTTTTCCATGTAACGTTTCGGTTAACGAAATAGCTGCACATTACACGTCGCCCCCAGACGACAAACAAACAATACCAGAAAAATCCATAGTTAAAGTGGACATTGGGGTTCACGTTAACGGTTACATAGCTGACACGGCAACGAGCATCTGTTTCGATCCGGAATACGATGACATGGTGAGAACAGCAGAAGAAGCCCTAGCACGAGCTGTGGAGATACTTCGACCCGGACTTTCCATAACTCGTTTTGGCTCAGAAATTCAAAAAACAATCAAGACAAAAGGATTCAAACCCATTTCGAACCTCACAGGACACTTGATCAGACGATACATAATACACGCAGGAAAGTCTTTACCTAACGTCTTTAACATATCCACATCCCGAATAAAAGAGGGAGAAATCTACGGAGTTGAACCCTTCGTAACAGTTACAAATGCCACAGGCAGAGTTGAAAACATAAAGGAAGAACATATCTTCCGTTACTCAAAAAACAAGTCCCTGAAAAACCCTTACGCCAAACAAATTTTGAGTTACATCAAAAAGAATTTTCTGACCCTGCCTTTCACAGAAAGGTGGCTAAATAAATTTGCCTCCTCTAGCAGCTACAAAAGCGCCTTCTCAGAGCTTCTTTCGTCTAAAGCAGTGATAGGCTACCCCGTTTTTGTTGAGGCAAGCAGAAAACCCGTGGCTCAAGCCGAATACACGGTTCTGATTGAGAAGGACGGCTGTGTTGTGTTAACCTGACATGGTTAACTTTATTTCTTTTTCTTAGCTTCCCGATATATTGCAGTTATTGTCATTGTTTCGTTGCATTTCTGGCAAGGTCCTATTTCTTTGAAGATGTAGTCTTCTCTCTGAAAGTCTCGGATGTTCTTGAAATCACATTTCGGACACTCTAGCGTTGTTACCACTTTTGGCAGCACAAGGACTGCGTGCATAGGTTTTCCTCTCGTCTGCAACAGCATATATGTTGAGAAGGCTAGTCCACCGAAACCAATAGCCAAGAAAGAGTATGAATCTAAGGCTCCACTTTGGTTAATGAACGAGTCAACTGCAATATAGAGAGCACTCAAAGACAGAATAAAGGCTATCAGAATTATCAAAAGAAGAAAGGGAGAAAGTTTCCTAACAGAATTAACGTTATCAGTCATCATTTTCACCTACTGTCCAATTCCTATAGTATTTCCAATTCCAGCTATTATGACATTATCGCCCTTCTTGGTCCTTTCTAGAATCAGGCGCTTTATTCTTGTGATCACATGGTCAGCTGCATCGAAAATTTCTTTTCGCATCGGAGAAACCGCGTCTCCGAGATCCTGCTTGATGATGATCGCGTTCACAGGAATCTTGTTTTTAAGTATTGCATCTTCTATCTTAAACTGTTCGACTCCAGGTCCACCGATGGCAGCGCCAACTCCCTCAGCCACTTCCCCTGATTTTTCTCCTTCAAGTTTCAGCGCCGCGTCTATCATGATGATTGTGGCAATCTTCCCCTTTTTCTCCTCAATGAGCTTTCTTATTCCTTCTCCAGGTTTACCCACGTTTCCTCCTGGACCTTTAGCCTTCAAAACATAGGCTGTTCGACCTTCGATAGGTACTGTGGCCACAACCACATCGCGAGCTACGTCTCTTGTTTTATATCCACGCATTAGTTTGGCGGCGACTAGAGGTCCAGCGCCATCACCGATGGGTTGACCAACTGCGAAGGCCCTTAATGCTTGGGCATATGCCTCTGCTTGCTGCATGATTAGGGGCAGTACCATCTGAATTTGCATGATGATGTAGAGGCTTAACGTTTTTTTTCCAAGAAGATAGAAGTGTCGAATAATCTTGTAGATCATGTGTAAGGCCATGGCAGCCTCCAAGCTGTTCTCTAGATTGTTCAGTTGCGCTTCATCAGCTTCAGGCGCCATGAGCCTCACTTCATCTTTGAAGCGGACATCTCTAACATCAAGGACATGTTCCAACTTCCAGACTATGCCAGAAGGATCCATGCTCTGTGGGGGTATAGCTATGTATTCCAGAAATTGATCAACTCTCTCAGCAGGGTCGCTTACAGGTTTCCCTATCTGCTTTATCGTCTCCAGAGCTATCTTTCGACCATCGTCTCTTATGAGTTTGAGACGGCGCAGATGAGTTTCAACATCTCTAAGCATCACCATCATTTGAATACGTTGACTGTAAAACATGAATACGAGAAAGACGATTATATATCCAAATTGGAAAATCCAGGAAATAGGATTGTCCCCGCCAGATAAAAATCCTGCAAATTGTGGAATCATTAGTAGTCACACACCTCAAGGTCACATAGTTGGTAATAAATTTTGAGTATTTCTAAGAACTGTTTTCGGAAAACATTATGCCGATAAGGCAAGAATGTTTCGCAGAACAGATTAACAGGTTTATTTGAATAAATGGGAACACAGTTGTGTTTTTGGCGTTATTTTATCCTAGCTGTGCAGATGCAAAGAATTAGCTGCTAATGGGTGTTTGTTTAGAAAATGTTTGTGATTTAAGTAGATTGCCAGCTTTCCCGGCTTCACATGGCCGAAGACCACACTAACACCGGAAACGGAGCGTGGTTTAACTTCTGAGTTCGGAATGGGATCAGGTGGGTCCCACACCCTATGGCCGGCAACCTAACTACCATCCGCACTCTTTGGTTTTTTAATGTTTCGTTTGTTGTTCAAGAAACGTATATATTGTGAACATGTAAATTGTTGTTGGAGAGGGGCCGTAGTCTAGCCACGCTCTACCTTTTGATGGGGCGCTAGAAAGGGATGACGACAGTCGTACCGGCAAACGGTGTCAACCGTTAAGGGCTCCAGAAATAAGCATGGGTTTGCTGACCATACTCTGGGATGAAGAGATTCTGGAGCGAGGAGAAACCCGTAGGGACGGGGATGAACTGTTCCGGGTAAAGGTCGTCGGTTCAATTCCGGCCGGCCCCACCACCTCTTTCAATCATTCTTTGGACTTGAGACCAAATTCACTTCACAGTTCTCGATGCGGATGTCGTTTTTAGTAGATAGAATTGTCTTGACTGCTTATTTGAAGACATCAATCTGTTTTATGTTTCAAAAAAGTAGCTATGATAAAAGCAGACAATATGATTAATGCGGGTATAGCAATTATGTTAATAAAAGGTAGAAACAGTTGCGTAAACTGAAGCAGTTGCGAGATGGGAATCACTAGAACGCCCAGAGCAATAATTGTAAAGCCGCTGACTAGTGGTAGTGGTGTCGGTGTTGTCACCCTTATTGGAGACGGGATGAAGTATTCTTCTGGAGTTGCTTCAATTGCTATAGGGGCAATACCTAACATACATTAAACGAGGAATCATTGCGCCTCATACATCCCAAATCATTTTGTTGGTTGACGAAAACAATGTTGGAGCAACTGTTGCAGTTATCCATTCTAAAAGACCTGAAATGAACAAACAATTAACGGCTTTATGTGCACAAAAATCCTTTTCGCTGTTTTAGTAGCTTCTCAGCTTTCTTGGTTATCAACTCCCATGTGCGCCTAACATGCTCTTCTTTAGTTGTTCTCTGAGCGATGCAAAAACGGATTACATATTTGCCTTTGAGGATAGTATGGGTTAAGAGTGTCTTGCCTGTTTGGTTGATGCTTTTAAGTAGTTGCTTGTTTAGGTCATTTAGTTGTTTTTCGGACTTGTTTTTTGGGTTTAATCTGAAGCATACTAGACTAAAATGCACAGGTGCCATAAGTTCAAACCGCTGGTCGTCCTCTATCCACTGTTTCAGCATTTGCGCCAATCGAATATGCTCACGGACCATGTTTTGGAGTCCTTCAACACCGTAGGATCTCAGAACAAACCATAGCTTAAGTGCTCGGAACCGTCTGCCTAAATGGATTCCCCAATCGCGGTAATTGTTGACTACACTGTCCACGCCCGTCTTGAGGTATTCAGGGTGTATCTCGAAGGTTTTCTTGAGCGTTTTTGGGTCTTTTACGAAATAAGCTGAACAATCGACGTTAGTTAGCATCCATTTGTGGGGATTGAAAACGAACGAATCTACATGCTCTATTCCGTTCATCATCCATCTTTTTTCTGGCAGTATAGCCGCTGTGCCTGCGTATGCTGCGTCTACGTGGAGCCATACGTTGTGCTCTTTGCAGATTGCTCCAATTTTGTTCAAAGGGTCTACTCCAGTGGAAGAGGTTGTTCCTAATGTAGCACATACGCAGGCTGGTTTTAGTGCTCTATTTTTGTCTTCTAAAATGGATTTTTCAAGCTTTACAGGGTCCATTGCAAAGTTGTCGTCGGCTGGAATTAGGCGTATGTTGTCTTTACCGTAACCAGCAATTTTTGCGCCTTTCACAACACTTGAATGGGCTTCTTCTGAACAATAGACTGTCAAGGGTTCAGTGAAGCCTTTATTGTTAATCTGAAATTTTGACGCTTTTTCTCTAGCGGTTATTAAGGCAACTAAAGTGGAAATGGAGGCAGAATCTTGTATCACACCTACCATGCCCTCAGGCAAACCGATCATTTTTCTAAGCCATTCCATTGTCACCTCTTCTAGCTCTTCTGCAGCTGGTGACGTTTTCCAAATCATACATTGTGCTCCAAGTGCTGCTGTCAGAAATTCTCCCAGAATTGAGGGGGGACTGTTGTTTGCTGGGAAATATGCGAACCAGTAGGGGTGTTGCCAATGGGTAATTCCGGGCATGATGACGTTTTGGAAATCCTTGAAGATGTCTTTCATTTCTTCTCCTTTTATGGGAGCCTCTTTTGGAAGTTTGGCTTTGATTTCTCCTGGCTGGATGTCGGGATGCACGGGATATTTTTCGATGTTGTCCATGAAGTCGGCGATCCAATCGACCATTTCGTGTCCATGTTTTCTAAACTGTTTTGTGTCCATTTTTTGCATCTCAATGTTTTGTAGTCTGTTAGAGGAGTTTGTAGGTGTGGATATCAAATTTTTGTTTCGTTTATTTGTTGTGGACACTTTTAAGCAACAAAATTTTAGAAAATTCTAATCTATAACTTGTTTCTAAGGGCTGAGTGTGGTTGTATGACTAAATTGAGTTCGCAACAGGTCGCCGATTACTTCAATCGTAGCTACAACGCTGTGGATGGGTTGTGGTTTATGAAAGTTGAAGAAAAATACGGATTCGATGCTGCTTTAGACTTGGATAATGAAGTTTGGAAGGTAATGCCCAAGATTCAGGCTAGAATGATTAAATCGTTTTTGGGGCTAGAAAATGGGTCAGACGCTCTTTTTGGGGGTCTTGTAACAAAATTTGAGTTGGAAGGCTTCAAATTTACGGCAGAAAAGACCGAGGATGGATTTAGAGTAACAATAGCTGATTGTCCTTGGCATAATTTGATGATTAAAAGTGGGAGAGACCATCTCTCTAAGATTGTTGGAAAAACTATTTGCAGTACTGAATATCAAGTCTGGGTTTCTGAACTTGCCGAAACAATGAAGTTTGAACTCAAATCTCAAAAATGCGGCGAATCAAAAAATTGTATACTGGATTTCGTGCAGCAGTAACCTTTTTGCTTCTGATTTTGTGACCACAAAAGTTGCGAATTTCTTCAAAATGTACCTAGATTTCGCGGATTTCGCAGCTTAGTTTTTTGATTATTTCTTCTGCTTTTGTGGGGTTTACTT
>JABUBO010000544.1_pt1 | contig 12313 bp, 10 predicted proteins | sample 7240361 | NCBI WGS metagenome assembly JABUBO01 (sample SAMN07256346, study PRJNA390944) | subsurface metagenome | isolation source: Methane hydrate marine sediment | place: Pacific Ocean: Eastern North Pacific, ODP site
TTCCTGGCGTGGGTGCGACGATGACGCTCCAATCTCCGGTGGTGGCATCCGCCGTTGTCTCCAAAGCAGTCTGCTCGACGCCGTTGAAGTAGACCTTTATCTTCGCTCCTGCATCTGCTGTGCCGGTGACGGTGCGCGAAGTGGTCTTGATTACCGTTGGATTGTCGATGTTCGTCGAGACTGTGACAAGCGATGGTGCACTTGGCGCTGTGACATCAACCTCGAACCTGAAGTACACGTTCTCCATCTGGAGGTTGTCCCCTGCCACTACACGGATTCTGTAGAAGTTCTCAGCTAGCTCGGTTGGGTACTCGTTCTCAAATGTAAACGACTTGAACGTATCCTCCGCCGGGTCCGCTTTGAAAGTTAAGTCAGGCATTGGGGTACCGTTGTCCCAGCATAGCTGAATCGTGTAACCTGAGTTGTCGCCGGAATCGAAGGAATCATTATTCTCGACTCCCAGTACAGTGTCGGCTATGGTCAACTTGATCGTCGGTGTATTGTCCTTGAGTATCGCTCCATTTTCCGGCGAGGTTATGCTGATGCTGGGCTTCGTCCCGTCGTAGGTGACGTTCTCGTTGTCCTCTGTGCCCACGTTGCCGGCTTTATCTATGTACTGGATACCTATCTCTTGGGTCCCTTCGCTCAATGTTATCGTCTTGCTGTAGTAGCCCGATGCTGGGGTGGTAATGGTCGAGACCGTGGTTCCAATGCGGATCTTGACGGTCATTCCCTCCTGAACCACCAAAGATCCCATGAAGTTGTCCTGAGCGGTATTCTCGATGAACCAATTGGCCTGTTTTGTCTGTATTCCCGGAGCAGGGGTAGTGGCCGCGTCGGTTGGGAATCCTGTGATTTGCGTGACACTCGGGGTGGGCGGCTTTATTCTGTCCACGGTAAATGTACCTGTGTTATCATCGCCGGCGTTGCCGACCAAGTCCTCGAACTGCGAGCCTATGACGTAAATCATTGCTTTGTTATCGCGCTCCGAGTTGTCGCCCGTCGTATAGGTGCCAGTCCAAACCGTGTTGTCGGCGTTCGGAATCATTGTTATCTGGGTGTTCTCGGGAGCGTTCCTCTCGGCCACCATCACGTTCTCAAGCTTGGCGAGTGACTCGCTTGCTTCAAGTGTGATAGTCACCTCTACGTTGTCCGCGACCCACGAGGGAGACGCAACTATGGTCACAGTTGGCGAGGCATTGTCGATTGTCAGGGTGATTTCTTTTTGAGCACTCAGGCCCGTAGTATCGGTTGTCTTCACGTATATCGTGTAATCTCCGCCAGCAGAGGGTGTGGTCACTGCGAACGGGAAGGCGAGCGACGCACCGCTTGCGATCCCCACGTTGTTTTCCCATTCCACGTAGGTGCCAGGTGGGGCAGTGCTAGAAGCAGCGACGGACTGACTCCAATTTATCGGATCATTTTCCGTTGCGGTTGCAGTAGCTGCAGTCATCTTCACGTTCTCGTCTACCGCCCTGACGACCTGGGTGTTATCCCACACGTCCACAGTAGCAGCCGCTGCCAGCTTGAGAACCGTGCCTGCTGGGTAGATGATGTTTTCTGTTGTAATCGCTGAGTCCACAACTAAGACATTGTCGTTAGCGCTGACTGTGTATATTGTGTTTGTGGTCGCCCCCGCAAGTGCCACAAAAATCCGGCCAGTGTTATCACTTGGTGGATCAATCGTGTTTTCGGCGTTAAGGGTTGCGACCCTTTCCTCCTTCAACCTAACCTGGTTATCGGCGCCAATGCTAACGGTAGTCGCATTAACTAGAGCGACTAGGGTGTTTTCCGGTAACCTAACCATGTTGTCGGTGCCCCGCACTACCCGCGTTTCGGCAAGAAGCCTAGCCGTGCCATACGCGGAGTTCAGAGTTACCTGTATGTCTGCAGCCACGTTTTCGTTTTCTGCAGCAGCGATACTGTTCTCGAAGTCCCCCACAGCCGTCACGCTACCGGTACCGATATCCTTGACGAAGTTTTCAATCTTGGCACTAAGGTTTTCGTTAAGTACCCCAATTACAGCCGTCACGGGCACCCAGCGGATTGTGGTCCCCTTTGGGATGATCACGGGGGTACCTCCTGGGGCCTTTAAAGTGGCGCCAACGTCCAGCTCTATAAGCGTCCCCGCTTTAAGCGTTACGACATTGTCCTCTAGGGTCACTTCATTATCCTTGGGTATCTTCATTACCGGTGCAAATGCCGTGAACCCAGAGGGAACGACTATCCAGACGTTGTCGATCGTGGCAGGGCCCGCATTCTGAACCGTTATGGTACGCACCATCGTTGTGTTGGCCTTAACCGTGTTATCATCGATGCTTACCGTTGCGGTGTGCGTTGCGCTAACGCTAGTTGTCGATATCGCAAATGCCATTGAATTTATCATTAAGACTGCGATCACTAATGCTATTTTCTCTTTCACCTATCCATCTCCTTTTTTATTGCGAGCTGAACTCTTCAATGACCCCTATTTAAGAGTTTCGAGCCTTAAAAATCCCCTAACCTCAAAGAAAAAGCTTTAAATAGCTCTGATGACTACGTTGAACGTTAATACCTTCATCGACGATTGTCGTGGCAAAATTAGGCCCTATATCTCCCGGCGATTGGCTCCAGCCTCGCGATGACCTCTCTGCTCACCGTTTCGAACCTCGGGGCCGAGCTAAGCAAGGGGGCTAGGTCACGCTTCCACCCCAACTTGACCCGTCCAATAGAATCGCTGAACTTTTTGATGCTGAACCTCTTTTTATATAGGGAGAGCTTCCGATCGATCATCCTCAAACTCGGCTCTATGCCCCTGTTCAACAAAAACCAGACGTCGTAGAGGTCCCTGGGAGCCGCCCTTATTGATAGTGCCCTCACCTTCTCCGCGAGGATCTCCTGAGCTTGCATGCACTGCGCCGTAAACGGGGGGGTGTCCGGGTAGGGCGATGGGATCGTCCTCCATTCGGGCCTAAGTATTACATCTCGCCTGATGCTTACATCTATCGCCACGCCGCCAGCGGTGCGCTCCTCACCCGTGTAAAGTGGTCCATGATACTTCAGCCTGCACTGGTATCCCCCTGTCCTCGCCCGCCCTTGATTTATCTTCGCCTCCATACCTACCATATTTAGCTCATCCGCCGCCGCCTTTAGAGCTGATTTGACCTCAACCAATTCGCGCGTTGCGGTGAAATCCAAATCCTCTGAAAAACGGGGCGAGTCGCGTGTCAGCTTGAGGCATGTACCGCCCTTGAAAATTAGGGGTGCCTCGCGCTTGTAAAGCCTGAACAGGAAAAGCGCCTGGGCATAGTCCCTCTCTTGGGTAAAAAGCGGCACGCCGTTGGCGCTGGCGAACGCTTGGAGTTGCTCGCGCGTCATCATCCGACCCGCCTCCAGTAAATGAGCTCTCCCCTTCCGACATTGACGTTCAATAGCCATCGCTTGTTGTAATTTCCGAATCTCGGTCTAGTGGGATCTAAAAGGGAATACCCCTTGCCGATGCGCCTTTGGAGAGACTTGAATAACTTGGGGGCCAGCTTTATGCCCAGAAGTTCTATCAAAAAACCGAGCCTCTTGAGCAAAGATGCGTTCTTCATTTTTATTGAATACTCGATCAGCTTTTCGAACGAGATCTCCTCCCTCGCGGCGTCCAGCGCCTTGCAAACTTCGCTCAACGACACGTACCTAGGAAACGAAAGGCTGTCCACTATCGCCTTCTCTCTCTCGGCCATGCAAATGTTGTCGATCCTCGCATAGCCGAAAAACCTATCTCGGCTTAGTTGCACGAACTGAACTCTTACGTCACCTAATTTTTTCTCCCTCTTCCTGCTGGTGGTGATGAGGAAAATCGCCCTCGGTACCTGTTCAGTAAGCTTGTGGTAATTCAGGGCGGTCCACAGACTGACGTAGGAGGGCCATACCAAGCTGCAGGCGAGCACAAGCAGGTCTTCCGTCGGCGAGCCGGCCAACGTGAGCAATTGGTACTTCCCGCCTGTGAGCCCTTTTACCCACCCTTTCCGCTTGAGGGAGTGAACTATCCGGTACGCGGCGTTCCTCTTGCAGCCCAAGAACCTGCAAACTTCGGTGGGGGAGAAAATCGTTAACCTTTCCGCTGCTAGCTTCGAAAGCAGCGCTGCCTCCCGCTTGCCCAAGCTTTTAGAACTTTCTACATTTTTCTTATGCATTATGTAAGATTATTGCATAAAGTTCTATTTAAGCGTTTTGCGCCTTAAAGAACCCCAACTTCACTAAAAAAAGCTAAAAACCTGGATGACCATGTTGGACGTTAAAAGTCCAGTCAGCGGTTTACGTGAGTCAGGTACGCTGGGGTAACGTAACGTTTTATCACATCGACGGCCAAACGCGAATTCTTATGCACGCGCTCGGCGTCCTTCCGCTTTCCTTCGCCTGTCTGCTCTCTTTTCCGAGCGTTGTTTCTGCCTCTTGGCGTGCAACGGCCCCCTCAAAATCACCCACGCGACGCCAGCTGCTGCGATGCCAGCCGCGCCCACCGTTGCCACTAATGCTATTTTCTCCGCCGCACGCTCGGGAGTGTAGGATATGTTATAGCTTCGAAGCGTCGGCGTAAGGGCACCCACCCCTTGAAGCGTCGCCCGAACCTGCAAATAGAGCATGCCGTGGGTCGGGCTCTGGATGGCGTTCGACTCCAGCTCCTCCCACTCCGACCAGTTCAAGCCATCGGGCGACGAGCGGGTGGCGAAGGAGATCGAGGTGTTCTCAGGCAGCGCCGCCTCCCAGCTCAGCATCCCCCAGTTTTCCACATGACCCAGCTCAAGCGCTTGGCTGGTGAAGGTGCCAACGCGAGGCGACCAAGGCACGTAATAAACGATGAGCTCGTGAAGCATGGGAGTCACCTCGGAGTCGGTGGTTGAGAGCTCGACGCGGTACTGGAAGTAGCGGTTCTCCAACGGCAAGCTATCGCCGCTCGGGTTTTCGACCCAGTCGGACCACGTGGAGTTATCCGCGCTGCTCCTCGCCCAAACACGCAGCGCCGTTGAGTATGGCTTTTGCGCCTCAAGAACGACGTGATCGATGCATATTGTTGTTTGAATATCATCAGTGTTGTCCGCGCCCTCGTACTTGATCGAGATGCTATCCTCCACTAGGTAATCGCCAACATTTGTGAGCCTGTGGGTGATCTCTCCTAGAGCCGTTGATAGGTCCTCCGCGAAGTTCTCCCACTCGCTCGCGCTCCGATTCCAGACGCTGACGATCACGTTCTCGTCGCCGGTTGCGTTGTAGCCATAGATTCGGAGGATAACATTTTCGTAAATGTTCTTGACACCTGCGATGCGGTGTTCCCAGCGAAGGGTGTAGTTATTTGCCTTTGTGCTCTTGACCCGAATGTAATCTATGAGCAAATCGGTCGCACCCGTTGCCTCGTTGTCGCAATCGACGAACTTGATTCGCACATTATTACCCACGCCACCCCCGTCTGCGATAAACTCGTTATCGAGCAGCTGATACTCCCAGAGCTCCCAATCCATGGAGCTGCCCAAGCGCCTCCCGCGGTAGTTCCAATTCCCCGCCTTATTTTTGACCATGACCCTGAAGTTATCGTTGACGTTGCTGAGCTTGTAACGAATCTGAAGTGTGTAGTTGGTGCCCAAAGGTAAGTCATCGATGCTCTCGTGGATCTCCAAGTTGTAATGCGTCCTTGGCACCGCGTAGGTGACTTCGAGGTAAGGATTGTCGACATCGGATTCTTTGGAGCGGTAATAGATGGCCCTCGCTGTGTCATCAAGATTTTCATTCCCGTGCTGGATGCTGAAACTCACGAGGTTATCACCCCCGAATTGATCCTGCACAAAGTCCGTAACCATCCATGAGAACCACTTATATCCGTCTATGTACGCCGTGCCGAGATTCTTTACCAGGTTTGGTTGAGTATTCCAAGTTACGGTGCCCTCGGTCCAGCTATCGTCGGTAACCGACCAACTTTGCACGCGCCTCATTTCATCTACTGGATTTGAATAGGAGTAAACTCTGAGCCAGAGCTTCGCCTCGGTGATCGCGACGTTCGTTGGAATTCCTGAAAAGTCAAATTTTAGAAATGCCCGCCTGTTTGCGCCTGTTTGAGTTCGGGTGCCCAATCTAGCCGAGTTGGTGGACCCATACATGATATCAGGAGAATCATCTCCAACATACGCGTCATCGCTCGGGTTAATTTTCTCAGTCGCGGTCACTTGTACGGTGTATGCTTGCGCGTGTAACGTCGAGTGCGCCCCACCGTCGGTCGCGCTCTGCTGATCTTCGAAGTCATCGACGGCCCCCTTGACGCTGGCGTGAGACACTACGTATTTGTACTGGTTGACCGAGGCGGTGCAATTCTCGCTGATGTTCTCGTAGACGCCATCCCTACGACTCGTGCCGATGTAATCCTCCAATGGATTTTCCTTGACCAATCTAAGGTTGTCAAACAAACCATGAATGGTGGTTTTTTCTGGGTGAATTTTATTCATCAAAACTCCAGCGCGTATCGCTTTCACGGCAAACGTTGTTAACCCAAACTTGTTCCTGATGCTCTCGTTGAGGTTGCACACTTGCTCCGGGGTCCATGTCTGCCACCCGGGGTACCCCCCATCGATGTATTTCACGGTGGCGTTATCCGTCGGCATTCCTGCGTTGGAGTGGTAATACCTGAGTTTATAGGTCGTGGGGCCGCTTGTGAATTCTACTTCAACGATCACCATGCGCAAATCGGCACTATCCTTGCCTCCGTGATATTGATATCTCGCATAGTACCTCAAAGTGTTAGTTGCAGTTTGATCTACTGTCCCAAAAGTGCTGGACGTTTGTTCAGCCGCGCTACCCTTGAAACCTAAACCACCTGACACCTGCTTCACACGGCCCGATGCGTTCCCGTCCACATAATCCTCATGGGTATCCCAAGTCCCACCCGTATTTTCATCCCCCAAGTACACCAGCGTCCAGCCACTTGACGTGGCGCCGAACTCAAAGCTCGGGTTCGAAAGGACTTGCAGGGACGGCAGCACGCCCAGCTTACCCCTGTCGTCAATCAAATTCACCGGCTCGGCGCTGACGAGTCTTTTCTTGTCAAGCGCCCCAAGAGGCTCGCTCCTATCCCAGCTTATCTGCTGCCAAGTCGCAATCGTGCCTGCATCGAAAACACTCGAGGTAAAATAGCCGCTCTCCCTATACCTCGGTGGTGCATATACTAAGAACCCAGTTGAGTCGGCATGCCAGTAATACACGTTCTCGCCCGCGTACCCTAGCCTTTTACCGTTGTTCTTAGACGGCCCAAACGGAACTCCTGTCAGCACCTCCCATGAGTTCGAGATGATGCTGTAACGCCAGAAATTGTCCGCCGCGTTATCACCATTGCCATCGCCGCCCTTCAAAACGTAAAGGTAATCGCCGCCATCCCAGACCATCGAGCCACCGTCATCGACACCATCGCTCTCTGTCGTGTTTGGGTTCTCGTTGTAGGGCAACATCACCAGTTTTTCCCATCTATTCTCCGAAATTACAAAACGTGTAAAATAGCGTTCCTTATTGGGGGATAGGTTCTCGGTATAGGCGCCCGGTAAGAAATAGATGTAATCCCCTCCGGTCCAAACCAAGCTCGACCCATCGTCGGCACCGTAGGGCGGCGAAACCTCGTTATCAGAGTACAGCTTCCCTATCTCGGTTATCGGCTCTGTGCCCCATTGCTCGCTGAGAATGCTATAGCGATAAAATTTTACCCCACAACCACGCCCGCGATTTTTGCTTGTGGTACCAATCCACGCATAGATGTAGTTCTCGCCGTTAACCCTTGCCCAAACTAAAGCATCCCCTGGGCCTTGATGCCATGGCGTGTTCTCGAGACGCTCCCAACTGTATGGATTGTCGACCGAGAAGCGCCAGAAGCCGTAACGGGGCTCATGCGTGGTGGGATCGGATGGATTGGATGTATCATCGTAGCTGCCTCCCGCAAACACATAAATGTAGCCGCCATTGTCCCACGCCATCGAGCAACCATTTTTAAAGTACTGATTCTTCTCCTGCCACTCAATCGTTGGGTCGCTCCAATTCTCCCAGCTCTTGGTCGCGGTGTTGTATCGTCCTATCCCAACCTTGACGTCGGCCCAGTAGCTTTTGAGGATAAATATGTAGTCTCCAGCACCGGTCGTGGTTATGCCATAAGTGCTCTTGTATGGTGTATTTTCTAGGGTGGACCACTCGTCGCCTGTGCTCGCAAGTTTCACATCCCCGGGATCGACGGTCACTACATTGTCGTAGTTCAACCATTGCCCAAAATCAGCTTTTGTGGTTTGCATCCAGTTCTCGGGAGTGATCTTCAACCTTACATCACCAGCAACAACCTCGACACCATCCAGCCCTCCGGGTGAGCTGAAGTTATCGTCGGTAAAAACGTCCAAGCTGGCTCTGGCCGGAACCGTCGCTAAAAGCAGCACCGCGAGCATGAGTACGAGCGAAATAAACCCCCTCATGAGCTCCCCATGCCACGATTTGTAAATCCGCCGGGAAACGCCAACGGGGGGCTTGCCTGGCGTGTGCAGCGAGAGCGCTCGAACAAGGTCACGCCGATGTGCCAGGTCACGATCAACATGGGCACAAACAGCAAAGTGTTCAATTCGCCCGCCTAGCCTTTGGGTGTAGGTTGTTTAAAAGGGGGAAATTCTTGGCATGGCGAATCGAAAAATTAAAATTCACTCCGTGATATGAAGCAGGGGGGCTATACTCATGACCAAGGAGAGTTTGTTCGTTGCGTTCGTCTGCCTTTGGCTAGCATGGATTGCTCTAACAGGTTCACTCGATTTCCAAGAGCTCGGGGTGGGGGCGATCGTCGCTGCCTTCGTGGCCGTGGTTTCCTACGAGCTTCTCTTTCGCGGGGGGATGCGGGAGAAATTTGAACCAAAGCGATGGGGCTACGCCCTCGCCTATGTACCCGCATACATCTGGGCCGAGCTGAAGGCGCATGCAAGCGTCATCTATCGCATCTTACACCCACGAATGCCCATTAAACCCGGCATCGTGCGAGTACCGACTGAGCTCAAGAGCGACTTCGGCATCACCGGTTTGGCCAACGCGATCACGATGACTCCAGGTACGCTCAGCGTGGAGGTCAATGAAGAGAAATCCTCCCTATACGTGCACTGGATCGATGTCAAGGCAATCGAGCCCGAGGAAACCAGCAGGCAAATAGCTCGGCCCTTCGAGCGCTTCCTCAGGAGGATATTCAGATGATTCTGCTCGGGGTGCTTATCATCGTCTTCGGCTCATGCCTCTTCTGCGCGCTCCGCGCTGCTCTGGGCCCCACCGCCCCCGATCGGGTCATCGCCATCGATGCCTTAGTCGTGCTGATGATCGGTGCCCTAGTGCTGCTGGGCGTCTACTACCGCGCCCCGATCTACCTCGACGTTGCCTTGGTCTGCGCCTTCCTCGCCTTCTTGGTAACGCTCGCCATCGCAAAATATCTTGAAGGAAGGGGGATCGAAACTTGATTGAAATAATCGCTTACATCTTGCTTGGTATCGGCGCCTTCTGTGCTCTCATTGGGGCGATGGGAATCGTGCGCTTCCCAGACGTTTACAACCGAATTCACGCAAATACCGTCGTCGTGGTCGGTGGGGTGATTGTGACTCTTATAGGTGTGAGTGTGCTCGAGGGGCTCAGCTTGTACACCTTAAAAGCTCTTATTATCGCCCTCTTCCTCTTCCTCACAAACCCGGTGGGCTCCCATGCGATCGCTCGGGCAGCCCACAAGTCCGGCGTCAAGCTCTGGCGTCGAAGCGTAGTCGACAAGCTCAAGGAGGAGAAAGCATGAGTGAAGTTTATAGAGGTGCGAAGTTCACAGGGGTGTGAAATTGAGTCTCGAGTTGCTGATTCAAAATGCCCTGCTCGTGCTCCTGTTCGTGTTCGCCCTAATCGCGATCGAGCTCAAGGACCTGCTCCACTCGGTGATCGTTTTAGCCGGCGCGAGCACCTCCCTCACCGTAATTTTTTACATGCTTCAGGCCCCCGATATCGCAATCACCCAAGCGGCCGTGGGGGTAGGGGTGGCGACCGTGATATTCGTAATAGCGATAAGCCGCACGAGGAGGGAAGAATAGATGCAGCGAGTGCTGGCATTCGGGATGGTCTTGGCGATTGGCGCGTTGCTTGTTTTCACCGTCAGCACTAACTTGTTACCATTCGGCTCTTTCCCCGCCCGCCAGATCGGGGAAGATCTCGAGAACAGCATCGGGCAGCGGATTTTAGAGGATGCTCCCCAGCAGACGGGTGCGGCAAATGTGGTTACGAGCGTCGTCTGGGGTTATCGTGGCTACGACACGCTGGGCGAGGTGACGGTGCTCTTCACGGCTGTCGTGGGCGTGGTGATGGTGTTCAGGGCATTCAGGAGGCGAGAGTAATGGCAGGAATGACGGTGATCGTTCGAACCATCACGAGGCTCCTCTTCCCGTTCACTTTCCTCTTCGGCGCCTACATTGTGCTCCACGGCCACCTGACTCCCGGAGGGGGTTTCCCGGGTGGTGTGATCATCGCCGCCTCGGTGGTGATGCTACTCCTAGCCTACGGCATCGAGCGGGCGGAAACGAAGGTTAGCTTCCTGCAAGCTGAAGTGCTTGAAAGCATCGGGGGGTTAGCGATAGTCGTCCTCGGCTTGCTCAGCCTCTTGCTCGGCGTCGCATTCCTGCAAAACAAGTTTCCGCTGGGGGAGCTCGGGCAGCTTTTCAGCGCTGGCAACTTGCCCCTGCTTTACCTTGGCGTCGGGATAAAGGTCGCGGCTGGCATCCTCTTGATCTTCTACGCGATGCTGTTCGCTTTCAGAGGTGACGAAAAATGAACGAACCTGGACTTCACAGGGGTGTGAAATTCACAGGGGTGTGAAGTTGGATTTCAACTATGTCATCGCAATGCTCCTAGTCGCGCTCGGGCTCTACTGTTTGTTGCTCAAGCGAAACCTGATCAAGCTCATCATCGGCCTAGTCGTGCTGACCGATGGGATCCACCTCTTCCTGATAAGCCTTGGATATCGCTCAGGAGGCGCGGCTGCGATCGTCAGCGGGGAGATGTTCTCGGATCTCCCTGGATTTGCCGCCCAAGCCGTCGACCCCATCCCTCAAGCACTCGTGCTGACCTCAATCGTCATCAACATCTGCATCCTCGCGCTGGCTCTCTCGCTCACCATCTACGCCTACCGCCACTACGGCACGCTTGACCCATCGAAGCTCAGGAGGTTGAAGGAGTGATCCCCCACGCCCCAATTTTAGCCATCCTGCTCCCGCTGTTCGCTGCATTCCTGATGCCGGTAATTGGAATTTTGTCTCGCCGGCGAGGCATCAAACGCGCCCGGGAGTGGTTTGCGATCGCTGCCGTGCTTGCGGAGTTCGCGGTCGTGGCGAGCATGTTGCCAGCGGTGTGGGGCGGCCAAGTGCTCGTCTATCAGCTAGGAGGGTGGCAGCCTCCCTGGGGGGTCAACCTTGCCATCGACGGGCTGAACTTGCTCGTTGCGCTCATCGTTGCCGGCATCGGCACACTCGTCATGATTTATTCCTTCGTCTACATGGAGCGCGATACCGGGCTCGACCAGTATTACACACTCTTTTTACTCATCGTGGCTGGGATGATGGGCGTCGCGCTCACGGGAGACATCTTCAACCTCTATGTGTTCTTCGAGATAATGTGCATCTCCTCCTACGCCCTCGTGGCGTTCAGGCGAAAGTGGCAGTCGATCGAGGCAAGCATCAAGTACATGATCGTCAGCTCATTGGGGACCTCGTTTATCCTGCTGGGCATTGCACTTCTTTACGGGCTCGCGGGCAGCCTCAACATCGCCGACCTAGCGCAGAAGCTCGGCCAAGTAGCCCCATCAGCCGTGATTGTGCCGCTCGCCCTCTTCGTGACGGGACTCGGCATCAAGATTGCGGTGGTACCCCTGCACATGTGGATGCCCGACGCCTACCAGGCCGCGCCCTCGGCCGTGGCCGCCCTCTTCTCGGGGGCTACCGCGACCGTCGGAATTTACGCGATGGTGCGGGTGGTCTACACATTATTCGGGGCTTTCGCGATAGGAATCATGCTCGCTGCCCTCGGGCTAGTGACGATGGTGATTGGGGCGCTAATGGCCCTCGCCCAGCGTGACCTCAAGCGTCTCTTGGCTTACTCAGGCATTTCCCAGGTCGGTTACGTCCTACTCGGAATCGGTTTGGGCACAGTGCTGGGGATCCAAGGCGGGCTCTTCCACCTCTTCAACAACGCCATTTACAAGACGATGTTGTTCATGATCGCCGGGGCAATCATCTACCGCGTTGGAACCTCTAACATGGACCAGCTCGGGGGGGCT
>JABUBO010000546.1_pt1 | contig 12290 bp, 11 predicted proteins | sample 7240361 | NCBI WGS metagenome assembly JABUBO01 (sample SAMN07256346, study PRJNA390944) | subsurface metagenome | isolation source: Methane hydrate marine sediment | place: Pacific Ocean: Eastern North Pacific, ODP site
AGACTGAACGGCTTGGCACAGGCGGCCTTGACAAACTCCTGCTGTGGGACAAAATCTTTCGGATACCTTATAACGACCGGCTTATCTTGACCCAATGCAAATTCCAGAGCCAGTTTAGTTTCAATCTCGTTGGCAGGCCCTGTTAGTACCATATTCGGCATTATCCGCAAAAAGCCAATATCCCAAAGCCCGTGATGTGTTGGTCCGTCCGAGCCAACGACCCCGGCCCTGTCAACGCAGAAAATGACCGGCAGGTTCTGTAACGCTACCTCCTGGAATATCTGGTCGAAGCTGCGCTGCAAAAAGGTCGAATAGATACAGATTATCGGTTTTAAGCCGCTTCTGGCAAACCCTGCTGCAATATCTACAGCCGCACCTTCAGCGATACCCACATCGTAGAACCTGTCAGCAAACCTTTTGCGAAATTCGACTAAGCCCGTTCCGTCGCACATCGCTGAGGTTATAGCCACGATTCTGTCATCCTTTTGAGCTAATTCCGTCAGATGTTCGCCGAGGACAGTCTGGGTAAAACTACGTCTGCTTGAGTCCGTAGCCGATTCAACAGCATCCCCGTTCATCTTGAACGGACCTGTCGAATGAAATTTGCTGGGCCCCTGGTCTGCCGGCTCAAAACCTTTGCCCTTCTTCGTATAGACGTGCAGTATTACGGGATGATTCATCTGGGCCAGCGCCTTGAACAATTTTATAAGCGAGCCGATATCGTGGCCGTCAACAGGACCAAAGTACGGAATATTCAGGCTCTCAAACATCTGACTGGCCGGCAGGGCCATCCTGATACCTTTCTTAATCCTCTCAATCGCTTCCTCGACACTTTTGCCTATAAAGGGCGTATGCTCTAAGATATTTCTGGTTGTCTTGCGCAAATCCTCGTAGGTCTGGCTAAGACGAACTTTGGAAAAGTACTTTGCCATTGCTCCTACAGTTGCGTCTATTGCCATTGAGTTGTCATTGAGCAGGATTAGTAATTGCCTCTTGACGAGTCCGAGATTATTGAGTGCCTCGAAGGAAGTGCCGTTAACAATACTGGCATCGCCGATCACCGCCACAATGTTATCTTTCTTTTTTTGTTGGCGCTGGGCTATCGCCATTCCGATTGCTGTAGCTATCGAGGTCCCTGCATGTCCGACGGCGAACTGGTCATATTCGCTCTCGGCCGGGTTGGGAAAGCCGCTTATCCCTTCTGCACGGCGAAGATGCTTGAACTTATCTTTCCTTCCGGTGATGATTTTATGCGTATAGCATTGATGGCCGACGTCCCAGAGCAGCTTGTCCTCTTTGAAATCAAAAACGTAGTGCAGAGCTAATGTCAATTCCACTACGCCGAGGTTGCTCGCCAGATGTCCGCCGGTTTTGCTGACCGAGCCGAGAATAAATTGGCGTATCTCCTCTGCCAGCTCCTTGAGCTGAGGTACTGACAGTTTCTTTATATCCGCCGGACTATTAACCCTGTTTAGAAACTCCACTTTTGTGTCCGATTTTTGCATAATATTTTCAATCAAAAACGCTGATACCTTCAACGAAATCTCAATTTTTTAGAAAAAATTTTAAGCCTTTTTACTATAACAGCTTAACCTGCAGAGCACCATTGAAAAAACAGGATTTTTCGTATCAAACACGCAGATAGCTCTAATTATAAGGGGGGGTATAAACAATTTATTACTTTCTATTTACAATTGATTATTGGGAATATGGTATAGGATTTCGTTGATTCCCGCTTTTGGGCCTGTTGCCAAGGTTCAAAAAGAACGTTTTTAGATTGCCGCGCGATTCTTCGAATCGCTTGCAATGACCTGAAAACGCACTTTGCGTCGTTGCGAGGAATGTAATGACGAAACAATCTTAAAAATTCAAATTCTAAAACACAAACCAAGGCGGAGGTGCAAAATGTTAAACCAAAACACGCAAAATAATATGGATTTCGTGAACCTGTCCGAGGGCGTATCGTTAATCAGTGTGGGCAAGGGAATGTACAGAATGGTCGATACGGAGGATTTAAGACGATTGAGCCGAATCAGATTAGAAATGGAGATGGAAAATAAGGTAGAAGATTTCAGGCTCATACCTTTGACGCAGGGCAAATTCGCTATTGTGAGTGCCGAGGATTACGATCGGTTGGCGCAACACAAATGGTGTGCCGTGAAGGGCAGAGATACTTTTTACGCCAAGCGGGTTAGCAAGGGGAGAGTGGTTTCCATGCATCGTGAGATTATGCGGGCTCCGAAAGGGGTGGTGTGTGATCATAAGAATCATGATGGTCTTGATAATCGCAAAAGCAATCTTCGGCTCTGTACGAGCGCCCAGAACCAATACAACAAGATGGCCAAAAAAGGCTGCTCATCAAGATACAAGGGCGTGGTTAGGAGAGGTGCTTATAAAAGATGGCGTGCGTGAATTGGATTTAATAGAAAGCGGATACATCTTGGAGATTTTGCCGACGAGAAACAGGCGGCGATTGCTTATGATGATAAAGCGGCTGAGCTTTTCGGCGAATTTGCCTACCTTAACTTCCCGGAAAGAATAGAGCTGCGAAACTGGATGCGAAAGATTATATGGGCAGCGTGACAGCAGTGCACCCAAGATGAGTGGGCAAAGCGTACAAATAAAAAAAGGCCGTAAGCGCGAAGCTTATGGCCCGTTGGTTCGTAATTAGGAATACATCGTAGTAGAAAAAACTTTGAACGAACAGGCAGCAGAGGCGGCGGTCGGATTTGAATCGGTGAATGGTATTTTTTTGGAAAACAATCCTGCTGTATCGACTGATGCCCGAATATGTTTGTTTGCCCCCCAGCAAACCAACAAATCAATACAGCAAGGATTAACCACGTTGCTATAAAAGGAATAATCCCTATTATCATAACGTATCCCCAAAAAGACCAACTAATTGTATCGGCTTATGTTCAATTTATTCCTTAATCAAACTGACCAATTCTCGGTGTCATTTTCTTTGTTTCATTCCCGAGAAAGGAGGGCGGAAGTCCATACAATCACCCGGGTGGGCTATGCCCTTTTTCGATGCAGTTTGAAAGTCAAGGTTTTCAATACTGATATGCAGCTTTTGTTGAGGAAGTGCTTTGGATGCGTTGATTAAGGCATATTGCTCAGTGTGAAAAAAATTAGAAGTGAAATCAAATGCAGAGTCGGATTTTTTTAATTACTTTGTTCTTTCCAACAAGGCCATCGCCAATAGCCGCAGGGTGTCAGCCTTTTTCCCAAAAGGCTCCAATATCGCCACCGCCTCATCGGCCAGCTTCTTCTCTAATTCTCTTGCCTTCTCAATTCCGACCACCGCCGGGTAAGTACACTTAGCCGCCTTTGCATCTTTACCAACTGTCTTGCCTAACTGCTCACTGGATGCATTTACGTCGAGGATATCATCAGCAATCTGGAAACCCAGACCGATTTTGAGGCCGTATTCGCTCAGTGAGTCTATCTGTTGCTTTGCTGCCCCGCCGCAGATAGCTCCCATCGCAGCGGCACAGCGGAACATCTTGGCGGTTTTGTTGGTGTGGATGTATTCCAAAAGTTCTTTATTTCCCCGTCCATTTTCCGCTCTCAAATCCGCCATCTGCCCCCCAATCATTCCGGATGGGCCGGCGTCCTGTGCCAATTGAGCAATGAGTTTTATGGCAATAGTCGGCTTGTCAATCTCTTTAGCCAGAATTTCAAAGGCAAGGGTCAAAAGAGCGTCACCAGTCAGAATGGCCGTTGCTTCATCGAAGGTCTTATGGCACGTCGGAAAGCCGCGCCGAAAGTCATCGTTATCCATTGCCGGCAAATCATCGTGAACAAGCGAGTATGTGTGCACCATTTCAATTGCCGCGGCCGCAATCTCCGCGTTGCGATTGACCTGGCCGCTGGTTAGTTCACAACACCACAGCACCAGCACTGAGCGCAAACGCTTGCCCGGCGTCCCGAGTGTGTACTTGAGCGCTTCTTTCAATTCACTGTTTATCTGCTGGAAGCCTAAAAGTCGCTGCAGAGTATAATTAACAAATTGTGCCTTCTCTCGAAGTAAAGCGTTGAAGTCTATTGTGGAACTATGATTTTCGATTTCCGACGGTCTCCCGATTGTTCACTATTGACAATTTAGTATTGATTATCGATTATTGAAAATAGTAAATGGTAAATAATAAATAGTAAACAGTAAATTGAAAATGATTCTGATTCTTGGTGTTACTGCATCGGGCAAAGGTCGATTGGCTTTTGATTTAGCCCAAAGTCTGGATGCTGAAATAATCAGTATCGACTCGATGAAGGTCTATCGACGCATGGACATCGGCACCTCCAAGCCGCCTGCCGAGGCCCGTCAGCGCATCAAATATCATCTTATCGACATAATCCAGCCGAGCGATTCTTTCAGTGTAGCTGCCTTCCTGGATGCCGCTTCAGAAGCAATAAAACAAATAAAGGGCCGTAATAAGTCTGTTATCGCCGTCGGCGGAACCGCTCTGTACATAAAGGCCCTGCTGTATGGCCTTTTCGAAGGCCCGGGAACCAATCAGAAAATTCGGGCTGAACTGAAAACGCGGGCAGAAGCAGAAAGTCTGGCGGAACTCTACTGCGAATTAACGAATATTGACCCCGTAGCCGCCGAGCGTATCAATCCCAACGATTCCAAGCGCATCATCCGGGCTTTGGAGGTTTACCAGCTCACGGGCAAACCCATCTCAAGCCTCCAGAAGCAATGGGACAGGCGCGACGTGAAACACGACTGGACGATAATAGGTCTGCGAAGAGAGAAACCCGACACCAGCGGCAGAATAAACAAAAGGGCAAAAAAAATGATTGTCGCCGGCCTCGTCGATGAGGTCAAATCCTTGTTAGCTGAAGAAAAACCTTTGAGCAGACAGGCCGGATGTGCTATCGGTTATGCTGAGATAATCGAGTACCTGAATGGACACATAAGTTTGGAAGAGGCAACAGAACTGATAAAAAAGAACACCAGACGTTTAGCCAAGAACCAGCGTACCTGGTTCAAAACCTTCAAAAACGTTCGTTGGCTCGACATCGAACCGGATGAACCACCCGAAAAAATCCTCTCCCGCGCGAAGATATTATTGAATGATATTTTAACTTAGACGGTTTGAAGTTGTCGCTGGGCGCGGAGGACGGTGGCTGTATCACCCAGGACAAGCTGCTTTATCAAACTGCTTGGAACCAGGCTAATTCCCATATTGAAGATTTTCTCTTCAACCATCGAAGCAATCGCCCGTGCCGTTGGCTGGCAGAGGTCATACTTTGTTACCAGGCCCTCGACTATTCTGGACTTGTCCCATCGGCATCTGCTGTTGGTTCCCTCGGTCCCGGCAAGCAGCTCGGCATCTGTCAGCTCCTGAATATCAATCGAGACAACCTCGGTTCGGGAACGCTTAAGCCTGCGTTCGAAATGGTGCTCACTTAGACCAATGGCGGCTTCTTCATAGCTGATGGTCGTTAGAACCGCCTTGATTATGGAAAATATCTCACTACTGGTTACGCTGCGGCGGTTCTGTCGCTGATAAAGAAAGTATGTTACCACCTCGGCAAGCTGTTCAGCGATGTAAACATCCGCCTGTCCAATCTTACCAAGAGCGTTGTTGATAGTCCCTATCACTTTGGTGTGCGAGTATTCCTCGATGCTGCCATCGGCTTTTATGACCTTAAGCTGCGTTTGCATCACCTTCTTTTTGCCTCCATGCAAAAGTCGCCAATAAAAAGTGAAATGTTGTTCTTTTCAAAGTATGCCTAATTTCCATCTTGCAGAACCCTTGTTACCAATCAAAGAGTATCTGCCGGCCGCTGGGCTCAGTTTCGGTAATTTTCTGACTGACTTCCTTAATCAATTCACCTGCATCCCTGAAGTCACGATAGACACTTGCAAAACGAATATACGCCACCTTATCAACCCTGCGAAGCTGTTTCATTACTCTTTCACCGATAATAGCTGATGAGACCTCCTTGTCGAAATTCCGGAATATATTTTCCTCAGCCTTGTCGGCTATTTGTCGAATTTGCTCTGTCGAGACAGGTCTTTTATAACAGGCCTTTTGCAAACCGCTGATGATTTTCTCTCTGTCATAAGGAACCCGGGAGTTATCTTTTTTCACCACGTAGAGCTTAAAACTTTCGCCTATCTTTTCATAGGTGGTAAAACGCCTTTTACACATCAGGCATTGACGCCGGCGCCTGATTACTCTTCCGCCATCGCTTGAACGCGAATCGACAACTTTATCTCGGTCTTCCTTGCAAAAGGGACATCTCATTTCGTATCTCACATCTCGTACTGCATATTGCCGTTGGAGATACACTTCTAATAACAATCCACAAGTCAGCTTTCCGCTTCGAGCGAACTTCAGACGGGCGGATACACTCTTCGAAGCTCATCAAAACAACACTACATATAGTTAATGTATCTATTCTACACCCAACATATAGTATGTCAAAAAAAAACTTGATAAAAGTGGTCAATTTGTTTGAATTAGAAATTGTTAAATTTATTTTGCCGCTCTTAATTTATGGCTTGATAAACACTAAGGAGAAAAGGCGAGGAAAACTCACAGCTTTTTTGCCGGTTTTTTTATATAAAAAAAGGCCTCTGCGCAGAGAACGCAGAGGCCAACTCGGAAAGAAACTTATATGCACCCCCCTTAGGTCTGGTACAAAGCCTTCACGTAATGTGAAAGCGTTGTTTTTGCTCCTGTCCGCATCTTATAATTAAAGTATAATATAAAAACCTTAAAGAGACAAATCGATACAGCTACTTTTTTGCTTTTTTTTAACAGCCGATAAAACCGTGTGCACACAAAAATAACAGCGAAAAAAATCCGGTCGATGATTGAAAAACAGAAATTGAAAATCATATCTGTCGTACGGGCCTATAACTTGTAAACTTATTTACTTGTTTTGCCTTGTTACTGTCTGGTTAAATCTCTTCGATTTTGGCCTTTTTTTTCAGCCCGTCTATAAACTCATCGATAGCTTTTCCTCGAATCTGTTCTTGAAGCACGTTCACTATCTCGCCCTTTACTTCTTCAATCTCGGGCACAGCGGCCGGTTTTCTGTCGTACACCTTGGCTATATGAAAGCCGAAGCGGGTGCGAAAAACGTCACTAATCTCCCCGTCGCCCAAATTAAAAACTACGTCCTCGAACTCTTCTACCATTTGCCCTTTCATAACATAGCCTAAGTCACCACCACTGTCGGCGCAATCGGTATGTTTATCAACCACCACCTCAAAAGATGCACCGTTTTTCAATTCATCATGTGCTTCTTTTATCGAGTTATAAGCAGTCTCTTCGTCCGTCTGCCAGTTCACATATTTTACTATATGGGCCACTCTGGCTTGCTCTCCGGATTTGAACTGTTCCTTATTTTCCTCATAGTGTTCCCGGATGGCAGCTTGCGACGGCCCCGGTAAATCTTTGCAGGCTTCGTTCAGCCTCTGCTCGACTCTCATTTGCATCTCGATGTGCTCTTTGATATCTCCATCATCCTTGAGGCCGAGTGCTTTGTAGAGTTGCTCCGGGTCTGCGTATTGCTCTTTCAGCTTGGCCAAAGCGGATTCGATCTGGGCTTCCGGAATTTTTTCGCCGTTCTCCTTTGCTTCCTGATTGATTAATATCCTTTCAACCACGTTTTCTCTGGACCAGTCCAGCAGTTGAGCCTCTTGCTCTTTGGGGTCCTGCTCGGAAAACACTCGTTCATAATCCGGCCTTAAGCGTTCAACTTCCTGCCGTATCGCCGCATCTTCAATTTTTTCGCCGTTAATGATTAAAGCCATTTTTTACCCTTCGAATTGTGTAAATAGTTTTCATATTGCATTCAAGAAAATGTTCCCTTATTCAGACATCTATCTAACCGCCTTTTGCCTTTGCGTACCAGTCAGGGTCCTGTGCCAATTTTTCCCTTGTCTCTAATGTCATCATCTCAAAAGCCGGGTGAGTGCTCTCCCACGACCGCTCGCGAAATGGGCTTTGCCGCATCTTTTCTATCTCCGGGGCAACCTCATCAAAATAACTGCCGTAAATATGCAGTGAATCGCTTATATCGACATACCTGCCCACACTCACCGGCTCACCTCTGTTTTTGGCTATGCCCTCGGCAATTATTCTTTGAAGGTCGGTGAGTGCATAGACATTCATAAACCATGCCTTGTATAGGTCTCTGCTGCGCCAGTGTGTATTCATATTAAGCGAAAGCCGGCCCGTTTGGTTTGCTACCAGCCGGCACCATATTCTCTGAAGGCAGGGCGGGTCGTCTGTCACTGGGTCTGCCGTCGGCATCCAGGTTATCGCCTGAGCCCTGCGGCTGTGCCCGGCCTGAGAGAGGTAGTCGATAATGTACTGAATCTGGTTTACTTTACTGAACGGCTTCGGCGAGTCAACGTTTCGTATATCTTCCACCGGGCAATACGAAAACAATCGTTCGTGATATGTATAGGTCCACTTACCCGCGGCAGGGTCAATCCAATGGTCGTGGATGCCGTTGACTACTTCCTGCCGATACGATTCAAGCTCCTCAGGCCCACCGGGAAAGTTCTTGTGAATCCTCGGTTCGTTGAATGGGTCGGTAACGGTAATGATAACGGTTGCGTCTCTGCTCGGCGGGTCTTCGGGCTTATCGTATTGAGTCTTGACCTCGAAGCCATTGTCCCAAACTGCTAAAACAGCCTTTTCCCACACCTCCGGCAGACAATCAGCAGTTATCGAAATCACAGGTATATTAGCAATCGACGCAGTGCTGCTCATTTATGTATTCCTCAACGAATCTTTTCGATTTATCCTTATTTCAAATTCCCAAGGTCAATTTCTTCTTTGGTTATATTGTACATTTTGTGGTACCGCTCCGGTATGTCGGCGAGCATCCTCTTGGCCTCGAAAGCGTATTTGCTCTCCGGCCACCTCCGAATTATCTCCCTGCAGTGGTCAACCATGTTCTTGTACCCTAACCTTATACCCGGTAGCCGACCCATCTTTCTTTCCTGAATAGCTAGGTTAAAGAGTCTTTTCGCCTGAATCTCCTCTATCTCATTGAGCTTCTTAAATTCGGGCTTCGGCGGCGCAACCGGCGTGGTCTGTTGCACCGAAGCGGTTGTGGTTGGCGGTTCTTGATACTGCGGCTCGGCTCGTAATCTCTTGTCGTCCTCTTCCCACTGGTTATAAATGGTCTTTTGGGGCTCTTTAGGTTCCGAATCAGTGCCGGACGTAAAAACAGAAATCAGGATAATCACACCCACAATTACAACGGCAATCCCTGCTATTTTCAGCCAGAATGTATTCATAATTATCCCACCCCTTTTCCAATTGACAATTGATTATTGACTATCGATTATTTATAATCAATTTTAGTCTATAGTCTTAATTTTTCAATAGAAAATAATCAAATATCCGCTTGTGGCGGAGTAAACGGTTAATCGCAAATGTTCACAGGGCTTATAGAAACAATTTGTACGGTAAGGTCGGTTCGTCAGAGCGGAGGCACAATGCTGCTGACCGTAGATTTAGGCGAGCTGGCCAGCGACGGCAGAATCGGCGATAGTATAGCCATAAACGGGGTCTGTCTGACTATTACCAGCCTCGAAGGCGGCCTTGCGACCTTCGAGCTTAGCGGCGAAACTTTGGCAAGGTCAACTTTAGGCAAATTAAAGCCCTCATCGCAGGTCAACGTCGAACGTGCTATCAGGGCCGCGGACCGATTTGGCGGACACTTTGTCCAGGGGCATATCGACGGCACGGCAACTATAAAAGCAATCGACAAACGCGGCCGATTTGCCGATATAAAGTTCGCTGCCGGAGCCGAGCTGCTCGATGCGATGATAGCCAAAGGCTCGGTGGCTGTGGATGGGATTTCTTTGACGATAGCCGGTATCGACCGGAACAGTTTCACCGTCGCTCTGATACCCGAAACCCTGAACAAAACTACTCTAAGCCAAGTAAAAATTGGTGATGAAGTAAATATCGAAACTGATATAATTGTAAAGACGATAAAAACACAGCTTGAGAAGATTTTACCACAGACCCAATCGCTAACAGCCGAAAAACTAAAAGAATTAGGCTTTTAAACAGCACAAGCTCTGTACTGTACGCTGAACGTTATTATGAAAATTAACGGCAATAATTCGATAGCTGAGCAGATGGTCATCGGCATAACGATGGGCGATGCCGCCGGTATCGGGCCGGAGATTATCGTTAAAGCCTTAGCTGATGCGAATATTCGGCGGGCTGCGAAATTCGTTATCTTCGGTATGAACGAACAGCTTTGCTACGCCGCCGACGCCGCTGAGATTGAGCCTTTCTGGGGCCGGCATCAGCACGAAAAAATCAGTCGCGAGTATCCGTATAAAGTTGTTGTCGCTGATTACGATGAGTATTCCGTTCCCTCTTGGGTCAAAGGTCCGAGCAAATTAGCCGGTGAGGCATCCTTAAGGTTTTGCCTTGATGCTATCGATGCCGCGCGAGATGGTATTATAGATGCCGTAGTAACCGCGCCCATCAGTAAGACAAGCTGGAATCTGGCCGGCGCTGAATGGCCCGGCCACACTGAAATGTTAGCCGCTCGCTGCAAATCCAAACGAAAGGTGATGATGTTTATCGCCGGTGCGTTAAAACTGGCGCTGGCAACAATTCACGAGGCATTGTTCGACGTCAGGAACAAGTTTACCATCGGCTGTGTTTTCGAGCCGATAGATTTATTAGATACCGCATTGAAGGAATACTTCCACATTGACAAGCCCAAGATCGGCGTTGCCGCGTTGAACCCGCACGCCGGCGAGGGCGGCCAATTCGGCGATGAAGAGCATCGGATAATATCGCCTGCTATTTCATTAGCACAACACCAGGGCATAAACTGTCTCGGTCCGTTTCCGGCCGACACCCTCTTTTTGCGGGCTGTCCACGGCGAATTCGACGGCGTCGTCGCAATGTATCACGACCAGGGTATGATACCTGTAAAGCTGCTCGATTTCGAGCATGCGGTCAATGTAACCATCGGAATACCGATTATAAGAACATCACCTGCTCACGGAACAGCTTTCGATATTGCAGGTAAAAACATTGCCAACCCAGCCGGTTTGAAATCGGCCATAAGCACCGCAATACAAATGGCAAAGACAAAGAAGGCTCGTGAACTTGCTCACGCCAACACAACGAACACCTAAAGCCAATGCAGACAAAAAGGCAAATCCAGCAGTTGCTTGCCTCGGCAGGCGTCCGTCCGAACAAACGGCTTGGCCAGCATTTTCTCATCGACCTGAATCTGATGCGACTGTTAGTCGATTCAGCAAATATCAACAATAACGATATTGTGCTTGAGGTCGGCTGCGGCACAGGTTCTTTAGCCGAGGCCTTAATTGAAAAAGCGGGTATGGTCCTTGCGGTTGAGCTTGACCGGACCCTGGCCGAAATTGCAAAAAGCCGGCTCGCAAACGCAGAAAACATCGAGCTTATCAATACCGATATTCTTGAGAATAAAAACACCCTCAGCCATACTGTTACAACCGCATTAGAGTCGGCTCGTAAAAAATATCATGGGCGAATCCTGTTAGTGGCAAATCTACCTTACAACGTCGCCTCGCCGACAATGCTGAATCTGGTTACAGGTCCGAGAGCAGCAGACGCTATGTACGTTACCGTCCAAAAGGAGGTTGCCGACCGAATGACAGCCGTCCCGGCTTCCAGTGATTACGGCATCCTGAGTATCTTGCTGAGCGCTGCCGGCGATGTAAAGACTATCCGGGTTTTAAAACCGACGGTCTTTTGGCCTCAGCCACAGGTTGATTCAGCAATGGTCAGCTTTGTCTGCGACCAGGCAAAATTAAAGCGTATTGAGAATATGGAGTTTTTCCGTGAGGCCGTACATTTTTTTATGGGTCATCGCCGTAAGACCCTTATGGCCTGCAGCAAATTGGCTCGCGGCAAACTCGCAAAAGTTGACAATTGGCCCGAAATCTTTGAACGATGCTCCATCAACCCAACCCAACGTCCCGAACAACTCGGCGCCGAAGCGTACATTGCCATCGCAAACTTGTGCCGCGGCATTCTTACGAGTACCTGACTCGAAAATGGATTACCTCATATTTGATATATTCAATCAAATTTTAATCTTGCAGGAAATTTAAATTTGATGTATAATACAGAATCTGGTAATATAGGGTTAAAATAGTGCAAAAATGCTCAACCTGTGGAACAAAAGGCTGTTCTTGTGCATTTTGCAGAACAGCAGCAGAACGTTATTAATAGAAAGTTGAGGGGTGTTATTATGGGCAAACGAAGAATGGGATTTACTTTAATCAA
>JABUBO010000547.1_pt1 | contig 12287 bp, 12 predicted proteins | sample 7240361 | NCBI WGS metagenome assembly JABUBO01 (sample SAMN07256346, study PRJNA390944) | subsurface metagenome | isolation source: Methane hydrate marine sediment | place: Pacific Ocean: Eastern North Pacific, ODP site
TAGGGGGGGTGAGATGATAGCAGGGGCTATCACTCCTTGGGGGAAGCGCTGGTGCTATTTTGACACTAAGCCCGGGGGTATTATTGTCGAATTCGTGGAAAAGTGAGAGCGGAGCAAGCTCGAGTAGGGACCACCTCAACCTCTACTTTTACCTCATTTTCCTCCCTTCTATTTTTACTGTATAATTGGCATACAGCTGACCAAGTGAGGACAACGTCTGGGCAGCTATATATGTTATGAATGTCGGCGTATGTAAGATTAGTCTCCGTTTACCTGAAAATCAATCTCTTAAGGGTAAGCGGCGGGTGTTGAAATCCATTACCACCCGGGTTGGAAACCAGTTTAATGTCTCCATAGCTGAGGTTGACCATCAGGATTTATGGCAATTAGCTACACTGGGGATTTGTTGCGTTAGCAATAATAAGCGGTATACTAATGAAGTCCTGTCAAAAGTAGTGGACTTTATTGCTGGTAGTCGGTTTGATGTGGAGATACTCAATCATGAAATTGAGATTCTGTCTGTTTCGTGATGAGACCTATGATGGATACCTCAGCTTTCCTTCATTATATTACAGCTCAACCTACTTATAGCGGTCAGATTGCTCATATTGAGCATATTCCAGCCCGTGAAGCGAACTGTGCTCAATTAGACAAGCCTCTAGTTAGTGGTCTTCAGGATTGCCTCAATGAGCACGGGTTATTACCTCTTTATACTCATCAAGCTGAAGCCATAAATTATGCCCGACAGGGCAGGAATGTGATGGTGTCAACTTCTAGTGCCAGTGGCAAGACCCTGTGCTATAATATTCCCGTCTTGGAATCAATTTTCACTGAGGGGGGTAGTCGTGCCCTTTACCTGTTTCCTACCAAGGCACTGGCTCAGGACCAGTTACGTAATTTAAGGGAGCTGTTTTGCCCTAGTTTATTCCACGTAGAGGAGTTTGCTACCTTTGATGGCGATACCCCTCAGGCCGAGCGAGCTGGGATAAGGAAGCGAGCTAGGGTAATACTTACCAATCCTGATATGCTCCATATTGGCATACTACCCAATCATCAATCTTGGTCAAGGTTATTGCGCCACTTGAGGTATGTGGTAGTAGATGAAGCCCATATCTATCGTGGCGTTTTTGGCTCTCACGTAGCCTGTGTGCTGCGTCGCTTGCGCCGTCTGTGTCAACTTTATGGCTCAAACCCCCAATTCATTTGCTGTTCAGCTACTATCGCTAACCCTAGTCAACATACGGAAAGATTGGTAGGTTTACCTTTTGAGATAGTTGACAATGATGGCTCTCCTCAAGGTAGCAAGGACTTTGTCTTCTGGAATCCTCCAATCATAGACGAGGCAGGAAGTGTTCGGCGTAGCCCTAATAGCGAAGCTACAAACCTATTTACTGAGCTGGTGAGCCGGAATATCCGCAGTCTAACCTTTACCCGTACCCGTCGGCTAACCGAACTTATTTATAGCTACTCAAGGCACAGGTTAGCCCAAGCTAACCCTGCTCTGGCAAAACAAATTAAGCCCTACCGCGCTGGTTATCTACCGCAAGAACGCCGTCAAATAGAGCAAGAGCTCTTTTCCGGTCAACTTCTGGGAGTGGTGGCTACTACCGCTTTAGAGTTAGGTATAGATATTGGTGACCTGGAGGCTACAGTGCTTACCGGCTATCCGGGGAGCATTGCTAGTACTTGGCAGCAAGCCGGCAGGAGTGGCCGAGGTAGAGGTGAGTCTTTAAGTTTTCTTATCGCTCTGGATAATCCTCTAGACCAATATTTTATGCGTCACCCTGATTTCTTTTTTCAAAAAAGCTTTGAGAATGCCTTAGTTAACCCCAGCAATCCCTATATTTTAAGAGCCCATCTTCTGTGTGCTGCCTGGGAGTCGCCACTAAACAGCGATGATGAAAACTTTTTCGGCTCAGCCTTAAGCCAGGAAAGGGCAGAGCTTGAGAGACAGGGCATACTCAGAGAACGCAGTGGCAGGTGGTATCTTTCACCGGCTATCGGCTACCCGGCTCAAGGCATCAATATTCGTTCCACTTCTGGGGGAAACTTTGCTATTATTGATACCTCAACTGACTCCTTACTGGAGACGGTAGAGGCTAGCGTTGCTTTTTCTCAGATACACCCTGGTGCTATCTACCTCCATCAGGGAGAATCCTATTTAGTTACCAAGCTTGACCTGGCTAACCGCACCGCTTATGCCGAGCCAACTACTGTCCCTTATTATACCCAGGCTAAGGAAATTACTGATTTGCGTATTGTCAGGGTAACCTGTGAAAAAAGCTGTGGGCAGGCAAAGGTATACTTAGGTGAGGTAGAGGTTACCACTACTGTGGTCGGCTTCAAAAGGAAGGCCCAATTTACTGAGGAGGTTATTGGGGAAGAGCCTCTAAATCTACCGCCTCAACATTTTCCTACTGTTGCCCTATGGTTTGACCTGCCACCTGAGGCTATTGCCCGACTGGTTAAGGCTCAATTAGACTTTGCTGGCGGCTTACATGCTACTGAGCATGCTGCTATTGCTATCCTTCCCTTATTTGCCCTGTGTGACCGTAATGATATTGGTGGCGTATCCACTCCCTTCCATCCTGATACCGGGAGAGCCCAGATATTTATTTATGACGCTTATCCCGGCGGCATTGGCATCGCTGAGAAAGGGTTTGACTTGGTGGATGAACTCTGGCAGGCTACACTGAAGGCGATTACAGAGTGCCCGTGCCAGGAGGGTTGTCCCAGCTGTATCCAGTCACCTAAGTGTGGCAATAATAATAAACCTCTGGATAAGAAGGCAGCCCAGATGCTGCTGGAGGGACTGGTGGGGCAGTAGAAAAGTCGTTTGAAAAATAGCTCCCTGTCCAATGAAATGAAAGAAGTAGAATCAGTTACTGAAGGACATTATAGAGATCAGGTTGTGCAATATGATCCTGATAGAATACTTGAGCTATGTAACCGTTTAAGTGTAAAGCTCATTAAAGAGAAAAAAACTATCATAATGGGTAATTGGCCAAGCAGAACAGGTAGTCTCGCACAACAAAAAGTCTTTCATATCACTCATCATAAGATAGCATTACTAGCTATGATTGGCATACAGAACCACCCTTATGCACACGGGGAAGTGCCTAATAACAGAGAATTTATCGCTCTGGTGAATAATGTTTCCACAATCCGTAACCCAATTGATGCTAAAAAACCTCTAGACCGGAAAGAAGCATTATTTAGCCTGTTTGTTCGTTTAGCATATCAGCAATTCCCGTTTCAAGAGAGTGTTCATAATGTATTGCCAAGGCACCTACTTCTATATCTCTATTCAAAAGTGAAGTCTCCTCCAATACAACCTGATACTGAAGCATATAATCATTTTGGATTACACATCATAGATTATATGACAATAGGACTTGCCTTCTATGCAGCGTCCTTAGAGCATCCCGTTTTCCAGCGCTCATTCATTGAGAATACACCTGTTAAGAGCATTAGAAAGTACTTAACGCCGGAAAAAATTGAGAGATTTCTGTTAAGGACTGCTGCCGATTTCAATACTTTTCGCGACCTATGCATGCAGGAGATAAGTAGTTACCCTGATGGTGGCACTTATAGATTCAATCCTTTATTTGATCGCCCTATCATCATAAGAAAGGACGGAAGCTTCTGCATTCCCGTTCCAATACTGATCCCCTACGTAATCACAAAAGGGCTTTATTATGACTTCATGGATTTCTTCAGTAGTGACACTGGTAATCAATTCACTGAATGGTTTGGTTATGCCTTTGAACATTATGGAGGCTTGCTCTTAAAACACACCTTTGGGAAGCAAAATGTGTTCCGGGAGCCTGTTTATGGCAAGGAACATAAAAGAGGACCTGACTGGACTGTTATTCAAGGAGATTTGGCTATTGTTCTTGAATTTCGTTCCGGGAGGTTAAACAAAAAAACTAAAGTATACGGTGATTATAATGACATAGCAAATTTAGTCGAACGAAATATCCTAGAGCCTCTGAAGAAATTCCCTGAGAAAATTACAGATATAAAATCTGGATTAACTGGTATTCCTTCAACTCAGAATATGGAGTTTTTCCCCTGCATCGTAACTTATGAGCCACTTTACTCTAACCAACTCTTTGTCGATATAATTCGGCAAGAGTCGCAGAATGAAGGTATCCATGAGTTCGATTTCGAGCTGATGTCCATAGAAGATTTGGAATGGTTGCTATCATGGGCTGAATATGAAAATCCCTTTGAATTCCTGAAAACTAAAAGGGCAAATCCAGAATGGAAAGTCATGAGTGTAAGGGAGTTAATCGGGATAAAAATAAGGGAACAAAATATGAAGGACATTCGGAATCCTCTTCTTGACAGGGTATTCGATAAATTTTGGCAACAGACGGTTCCAGAATTGTCACAAGCGCCTAAAAGTGATGACACAGGATAGGAATAGGAAATCATAGAGAGGCGAAGCCTCTCTTAAAAATCAGTTCCCCTTCCCCTTACTAAGGGGAAGGGGATAAAGCGGGTTCCCAGGAAAATCGAAGATTTTTCTGGGTGCTTAAAGGGGATAGGGTTGCTAAGCATACTCAATCTGTTGGAAGAAAGATGATTACCATAAGCATAGACCCAATAGCCTTTCACATAGGCTCAATGGCGGTTAGGTGGTATGGCATTATTGTTGCCCTGGGTGTTGCCGCAGTCATCTTGTGGATGACGCGACAAATAATAAGAAAAAGGGCTGACTTGCCTAGCCCTCCTGACCCTACTGTGACCATCCTCGCTATTCTCTCAGGGGTTGTAGTATCGAAATTATTCCATGTTATTGATAGATGGGATTATTACAGCCAGAACCTATGGGAGATTTTTAGCGGTGCTGGCTTAAGTATCTACGGCGCTGTCTTAGGTGTCAGCCTGTTTTTCTGGATTTATAGCAAGGTAAAGCATTATCAGTTTGGGCTCTTTGCCGATTTGGTAGCGCCAGGTATCATATTAGCTCAAACTATAGGCAGGGTAGGCTGTACTATAAATGGTTGCTGCTACGGCATGCCTACTTCTTTGCCCTGGGGCGTGGTTTATACCCATTCTGATAGTATTGCCTACTCTGCTAGTCAAGCTCTTCCTCTGGGAATGGGTCTTCACCCCACGCAGGTTTACGAGATTATATTTTGCCTAATAGGTTTTGCCATATTACTCAGATTAAGAGGACGGCTCAAGCCTGACGGCTCTCTGTTTCTTGTCTATTTTACTTTATACTCAGCTTGGCGGCTTGGTATTGATTTTCTGCGAGAGGGGACACCTTTCCTCCTTGGCTTACATCAGGCTCAATTTATAGCCATAATAGTCTTAGCTATCACTATCCCCATACTTGCTTTAAGGACACGTTGGGTTAAGGCAGCAAGTTAAATAAAGGGAGGAAACGAAAGCGAGTACTATGTATCATGGAGAGCAATGAGTTATGGTGTATTTGCCAGTAGGGGATGGGTTCAAAGACTCAAAGTGGTGCCAGGGAAACAGTGCACTTACCGAGGGTGCAACCTAGGGGACCAGCGTAGCTTCCATTGCCTGCCCTAACCAGATACCATAGCCGATAACTGCCGAAATTACTGCGGCGGCGATAGACACCCCCCACCTTGGCTGCCTCCAGCGGGGACGGGTTACGCCTTGGGCGGTACTACCTACTCCACGAATCAGGTCCTGTAGCAGCTGGTTCTTGAATTCAGGTGAGGGAGCTGCCGATTGACATACTGATTTAAGTAGTTCTTTAATTTCGTCTTCGCTGGTGAAATCTGCCATTTCTCGTCTCTGTTATTATAGTCGCTTTTACTTGGTGTTATCCCTCACTTTGTGTAGCCAGCTTGGCTCGTAGCTCGTTTCGAGCCCGTGTCAGTAGTCCTTCAATTGACTTCGGTGACCGTCCCATAATTTGGCTTATCTCCAAGACTGGCATTTCTTCAACATACTTAAGTATGAGCACCTGCCTATAATGCAATGGCAGGCTGAACAAGACCTGCCTGGTGACTTCGTGCTTCTCCTCAGCCGCAGCAGGGTCGGGGACAAGTGCGCCAACATCACCGATTTGGTCAGGCTCTAAGGCTGTAATCGTCTGGTACTTGGCTTGTCGCTTCTGGCGGCGGTAGAAGTCGGAAACCTTTTTATTAGCGATACTACACAACCAGGTATAAACCTTGCTCTGACCGCGAAACTTGGCTGCTGATTTCAGAGCAGCGACAAAAGTTTCTTGAACGATATCCTGGGCCACCTCGTGGTTTCTGTCTACTTGGTTGAATACCAGTGCGTAAATACGGTCGGCATAGGCATTGTATAGCTCGGTGACAGCGCTAGGGTCGCGGCGTCTTAGGTCTTTTACCAACTGAGCATCATTAGTTTTTAAAATAGAATCTACCATTTGCGTATTATACACTGCCATTATTTTATACGGTTGTGCCATGGCTTACAAGTCTCCCTCCGCACTAAAGTTTAATAGGGCTGGCGGTAAAAGACAACTTTGAAGACAGGATATTTGTGCCTGATGATACCTCCTGATAACTTCACTATCACTAGTTGATGCTGTGGGTGAGGCGGTTCACTTCACCGCTACCAATTAAGTCAGACTCGCCTTCTGCGGGATAATAAATAGTAACGTTTTCTAGTAGACTAACTGTTTTCGCAAACACTGCTCCGTAGACTACAATGTTTTCCAGTGTAATATCGCCCTCAGGGGCATATAATAGCGCCTTTATATACTCGCATTGCTCACCTTTTTGAATGTCACCATTGAGAGCAGCCACCAATGGTATGTTATCCAGTTCAAATCTAGCCATCTCTATTTTTATATCACCGTCTTGGGCAATAAAGTTTCCTGTCCCAGTGAGGCTGGCCCCGGCTTCTATTTTGATGGTCAGGTTACCATCCATCTTGTCTAGGCCCTCAACGTAGACAGTGCCGCCCATTGTTACCGTAGCCTCCTCATGAATTTTTAGGTAGCCGGTGATATATTTCGGTCCCAGATTATGGGTGCCTGTGCCCAGCACCAAATTACCCTCAATAGTTCCACCGCTGAGTGCCTCTTGCTTATATGGTTCAATATCTAATAGAGGGAACTCTAGAGTGCCGTATTCTGTGATTGTCCCGGTAACCTGGCTGTCTTTAAGTGTAACCGACCCGCCAGCATAAACGTCGCCATCAATCGATGAGTCTTCAAGGTAGAGGTCACCGCTGGTAGCCGTGACTGAATTCCCGAAGACGCCTGGGATTACCTCCACATAGGATTCAATTGTAGTACTAGAGTTGCTATCGGTAGTAGCTGTGGAGGTTATCTTATAGATATTGCTACCTAAATATTCTGCAGTAACATTTACCGTTTTATCGTTTACTATGAAGGTCTCTTGTAAAAGTTCCCCCTCATATTGCCCTGGATTGTTACCCAATTCACACAGGGCATATTCCACGCCAGAATCGGCGGCATAGGTCTCCAACGTGTTCCTCTCAATCACTTGGTGATAGTTGAGGCTAGTGCTGGCTAGGTTGAGGATAGGCACCACTAGCAAACTACCCAGTGCCAATAAGATTAGAGCCATTATCAGGGCTTGTCCCGACTGTCCATTCTTAAGTAACTTCATTTTTTACTTCCCTTGCCTCGTTATACTGGGCCGAGCCTTTGCTTAACTTGGTAACTTCTTTCGGCAACGGCTTCGCCGGTAGAAGCTCTTACAGTAAGCTCATAGGTATTAGAGCCCAAATCAGTAAAGGTAGTCTCGTCTACATCAATGTACTCAGCAACCATAGTCTCTTTAATCAGAGTGTATGAAGAGTCGTAAACTTGACGCTTTAGCTTGTTGCCATCAAATAAGTAATCAACAATGTAATCGTTGTTCTGGTCGGTATCAACCGGGATGTCAAGAGTTAGGGGAAAACCGCCGGTACCATCTAAGATTACATTCTCTGCCATCTGAACATCGTGCGAAATGGAGTAGCCTGCATTCTGCACCTGGCGCAAGACAACACTCCGCTCAGTAGTCTCTTGGGAATTTGTCACTAAGGTTGTTATAGTCATACCCATAGCTACGATAATGACGCTCATTATGGCTAACCCGATTACGAGCTCAATTAGAGTAAACCCTTTCTCCTTTCGTTGAATCAACTCTATCTCCCTACCCTGTAGTCTGATATTGTTAGCAGTTGCTTGCTATCACAGTTAATCACTACTGTTATACTTTGAAGTTCAAACTCGCCGCCGTCTGGGCTAATAATAGTTGCAGGAGTGCCTATTTCAACAGTATAGTCTTTAACAACCAGTTCATCAGGAATAGCAATTAATTGGTAGCGTTTTTCAGGGTCATCAGGGTCGTAATCTGCCGTCGGTATATAATCTTGAGCCCTGATGTATTCCCATTGCGATTTGGCCAAGCTCTCAGCCACTACTCTTTCTTGGCTTATCGTTCCGGCTCTGAATGTAGTTGCCAGCCCGCTGAGGAGACCAACAGCGGTTATTCCCATAAGAGCCAAGGCTACCAGTATTTCGATTAGTGCAAACCCCTTCTGTCTCTTCATCTACCCACCTTAACAATGGCACCAATGTAAAGCAATGCCACCCTTATGATATATCAATTCTCGCTCATAAGCTTGGCTCTTACAATGAACAAAGGTACTGTATTGGGATAGGAATTTAGTCATGCCAGAAACGTACTAGCACCGAAACCGTCACCGATTTGGTTAGGCTCTGAGGCTTTAATAGCCTGGTAGCTGGCTTGTCTGGCTAAGGTTCAAGTCAATCCATGGGGGGCAAAGTGCTAATTTTTCTGGGTCTGCCTTGTTTTTTGCATTTTTTGGCAACAATATCACTAACTATGGTCAAGTTGAGCCGTAGCTTTACCGGCATCTATTTGCCCTCTACCCACCCCAGTGATGCTAATTTCCTGACAGCCAGTCTCAATGACTGCACGAACCTCGTCATTGAGCCTACCATCGCCGTTAGCATCAGTTACCACATTAAAAAGCAGTGCTGCCATTCCGCTGACATAGGCGGTGGCAAATGAAGTGCCAGTTTTATACCCGTAGCCATTATTAGGCAGGGTGGAATAGATATCGAACCCGGGTGCTGCCACATCTACCCAATCACCATAGTTTGATAAAGGAGCTAGGTTGTCGTCTGGCTTGATAGCAGCCACAGCCACACAATTCTTATAGTAAGCGGGATAGACCGGCGATTGACTGCCGTTGTTACCAGCAGCGGCTATGATTACAGTTCCGCGGCTCCATGCGTAATTTACCGCCTCTTCCAACTGCGGTGAAGGCTCTTTAATTTCAAGGCTAATATTGATAACGCTGGCACCATTATTCACTGCCCAGATAATCCCTTCGGCTAAAGCTGATGCCTGACATCTACCCATGTCGTCAGCTACCTTGACATTTAATAGCCGGCATCCGGGGGCTACCCCGACAATACCCGTGCCGTCGTTTTTAGCGGCGATAATCCCGGCTATATGGGTACCATGTCCATAGCTATCAGCAGGACTAGAGTTATCAGTAAAGTTAGCTTCAGCAATTATCAGACCATTAAGGTCTTGGTGGTCGGGGTCAATACCGGTATCAAGGATTGCGACGAGGACATCTTCTGTCACTGTCGTGATTTGCCACAACCGAAAGATGTTAATCTTACTCAGTGCCCATTGCTTGTAAACGTATGGGTCATTTGGCATTGGAATCTCGGATTGATTAACTAGAGTGTATTGCCGAAGCCCAGCGTCATCTAATGAGCTGCTTTCTACCAATTCCGGCTCCACATAGGTACTATCTTGAGTAGCTACCTCAACTTTTGCCGGCAGGGTAGAACACACAATGCTCTCTGCATCATTCGCCAGTGTATAGCCAGCGCCTGCCTGTAACAGTAAGGCGATACTGATAGCAAATAGCACTGGAATTACAAATTTTTGTGCCTTCATCGCCTACCATCATTGTCATACCCTGAGCCTCGATGGAATAGCTCAATAGTCACATTGCGAGCGATGAATTGGTAACATGACCTTAGTCGAGTATTACTTTAGTCTTAGTACTTTTGAGGGATTTCTTCGCCCACTAGCGACTAATAAGTAAAAGATAAGTTTGCCTGATGGTGATTTTCGTCAATTCTTTACGAAACCTTTATCAGGTTTTTATCAAAATTTTATGCCTGTCTTTGTGATTATCTGGTAGATTAAGGTGGTTTTAGATAATGAAGGTTGTTACTAGGGTAGTTGCGATAGCACTGGCTGTTGTTATTGGCGGCTTCCTCTTTGTCCATTTCTCACCCGACTACGATGTATACATGGTGAGGAGTGAGAGCATGAAGCCAGCCATCAATATGGGGGATATGGTAATCACCGGTCCGTTAGGTGGACTATTGGGTAGAGAGGTAAGACCGGGAAGCATCGTAACCTATCAGCGTGGGGAAGAGCTGGTCACCCATAGGGTGCTGTCGGTTGATGGTAACACCTTGGTGACCAAGGGTGATGCCGTGGAAGACCCTGACCCATGGTCAGTTACTATATCCGATGTCAGGGGAGTGTACCTATTTAGGATTCCCTATATCGGTTATGTATCTAGTTTTATCCGAACCAGGCTTGGCTGGTTCTTGGTAATTGTTGCCCCAGCTACGGCACTGGTTGCCCTTCTTATTAGGCAAATACGCAAAGAGCTGCGAAAGAATGCTGAAAAAGTAGCTCGGGAAAAGGAGGTGATGCCTACAGGAACAGCAGAACTAGATAGAGCCACAAAGACAGACTAAAAAGTATAGATAGAAAGGAGTAGAAGAAGTGAAAAAAATAATTGGTTTAGGAATAGCGGTAGCAGTCATAATCGCCTTGGTTACTACCGGCACCTGGGCTTTGTTCAGTGATACTGAGACCAGCTCGGACAACGTTTTCCAGGCGGGGACGATTGACCTCACCCTCGGCGAGAGCGGTGGAGCACCAATCACTTTGACGAATATGAAGCCCGGAGATACCGCTTCAGGAACTATGACGGTGACAAACGTGGGTACCCTGCCCGGTTCTCTCTATGCAAGTTCCTGGTATGTGGAGAACGACCTCGATACTTACGACCCGGATATGTCGGCTGACGACGTTGCCAAGATGCTGCTGATAACCGCTTTCACCGCAGATACCGTTGACATACTGGCTGCGATTCCTGAGGTTGACGGTAACGCCGGGAAATCGGTATATGACATGGTGAATGACCCCAGCGGAGGCCCCGTAAGTGGATATGGCGACCCAACAGGCGGACACGGTTGGTTCTCCTACGATACCAACATGACAACGAGCGAGAATCACGTGTACTCCCTGACCATCCAGTTCGATACTGCTGCCGGGAACGATTATCAGGGCGATGGCATCACCTGGACCTTTGAGTTCCTGCTTACTCAACAGCCGTAAGCCAAGTTTAGTTGGGAACTTTGATAGCCGGAATGATGGGATTACGCTCACCGAATCATAGGTAAAGGGGCTCAGAGTCGGCTCGCTGCTGGCAATCTATGATGTCAGTAGTGAGTTAGTCATATGTGGTTTAGTGTTAAAGGAAAACGGTGCGTGGCTGATGAAATTCGAGGCGATGGCTTGGCATTGGCTTTGCTTTCGCTTTGGAGCAGGTGTAATGAATAGAATGCTGAAAGAAAGGAGGTGCCATAGGTGAAGAAAGTCTTAATTCTTGCCCTAGCTCTTGTACTTCTTCTGGGTATAGCTGCCCGTGGCACCTTCAGTCTTTTCAGTGATACCGAGACCTCGTCTGGTAACACCTTCACCGCCTGGGTAGAGGTATGCGCCAAGTTTAATGTCTTCGATAAGTCTGATGCCAAAATCTACAAGTATGACGATACCGGCGATTTCGTAGCTAGTTTTGACCTTTCGGGGGACAGCGGGTTCCCCGTTGGCGTAGCTGCTGTGGGAGGTTATGTTTATGTTGTCGACCACCCTGACCATATGGTCTATCAATACACCTGTTCTGGGGACTTGGTGGATGTCTCTAAAGACCTCCTCAAACTTGATGGGCCAAGTAGCATTGGGAACTCAGAAGGTTTAGCTATTTATGGCGAGGAAATGTGGGTGGTTTCGGGTAACGATAAGAATATATACTACTATCCACTGGGTGCAGCGTTTCCTGGCCCTGGTACCCTAAACGCTGCTCGGGAGATTGGTCTTGATAAGGCTAACAAAGGAGCCGAGGCACTAGCCATCGACAGCAGTTATCTCTATGTGCTGGATTACAGCACGAGCACGCCGAAAGAAACTCGGTTCTATCAGTATCGACGCTCCGATGGCGTGCTAACCGCCAGT
>JABUBO010000548.1_pt1 | contig 12286 bp, 19 predicted proteins | sample 7240361 | NCBI WGS metagenome assembly JABUBO01 (sample SAMN07256346, study PRJNA390944) | subsurface metagenome | isolation source: Methane hydrate marine sediment | place: Pacific Ocean: Eastern North Pacific, ODP site
AGCGGGGGAAACGGCGCCCCACTTCCTAGATAGGCTCCCCATGCCCAAAAAGGTGAAAGAAGGTTTTTATAGACTCTATAGAAAAATTAGTGATAGTATTCCCGTTTAAATTTGTGTGATGTGCGTCTCTTTTTAGGCCGCGATTAATAAGAAGAAAATGGAGGTGAGCGCGTTGGCTGAGTGCCCGAAGTGTGGTGGCGAGATGGAAACGAATGGCGAGAAGTGGGATCACAACCTCGCGGTTAAAACTGGGTTATTCAGGGCTACTAGACCAAAAATGCACGTGTGCAAGCAATGCGGGTACATCGAGTTTTACACGATCTAGCAGTTCTTCAGTTCTCATTGCCCACCCCTCGCCTCAAATTGGTAGGTAAATCGGTATGTAAAATGGTATAGAAAGATTTATATACTAAAATAGGTAAGTTTTTATGCATAGAGGGATGGAAAAAATGAATGGCGGAATTGTGGTAAGAGAGTCTAAAGTTAGGATTACAGAAGTTGGCGCTAGACACACGATTTACCTGCGCAAGGATTTCGTTACGGACAGCACCTTCCCGTTCAAGCCAGGACAAACGCTGGTCGCAAAGATAGTCGGAAAAAGGGTGATCATTGAGGGGCCCGATGGGGGAGGCAGAGAGGAAAAAACCGGCAGAGACAAGACACCATGAGCGAGCCAACGATTTCGTTCAAAAGCGGCCCGAATACTTTCGGTGACCTCTCTCCCAGAAAATCACTTCACGAAAAACGACAGAGAAAACTTGGGGGGCAACCACGGGCGGCCGCAAAGGGGATGGAATGGAAAAAAGCATGACAAAAAAAAGAGGTTGAGAAATGTCAAAAAATATTTATTGCAAGATTATTTGTGGCGATAGCAGAATCGAACTGAAAAAATTAAAGGAAAAATCCGATTTGATTGTTACTTCGCCGCCTTATGCAGATGCACGAAAAAAACATTATGAGAGTATTCACCCAAATAAATTTGCGGAATGGCTATCAACTTTTCATGATTCTTTTTATGGCGTGCTAAAATCAAACGGCAGTTTCGTCCTAAATATAAAAGACAAAATAGTCAATGGAACAAGGCACAGATTTGTTTGGGATACAATAACAAAACTAGAGGAACTTGGCTGGAAATCAATAGATGATTATATTTGGCGCAAGATTAATCCAATGCCTGGTTATTGGCCTACACGACTTAGGGATGGGTGGGAGTACTGTTTTCATTTGGCTAAAGATATAAGACCATTCATAGATCAGAAAGCAGTAAAAATACCTATTGGTGGGTGGACAGAATCAAGATTATCTCATTTAAATGGAAAAAGTCGAAAACGGCATGATTCGGAGAATAAAAGTGGGTTTGGTAGGGATTTGAGAAATTGGGTTGGAAAAAGCACTGTATTGCCCTCAAATGTAATATCACTAACAGTGGTTGGAAAAGATTATGGGCATCCGGCGGTGTTTCCACTTGGTTTGCCTTCTTTTTTTATCAGACTCCTAACAAAAAAGGATGGTTTGGTAATAGACCCGTTTGGTGGTTCTGGAACTACGGGGGTGGCATCAATAAATTTACATAGAAACTCAATCTTAATTGATAACGACAAAAAATATTGCGAAGTTGCATATGAACGTATCATTAAAGAAGCAAGTATAAACGGGAATGAAGTTATTAAAATCGGTTTTTAGGTTTCATGTGTTATGAATTGAAAAAAACGTTCTTTGTTCATGTTTCCATCTTTGTCAATGATCCCTAATCTCATAAATTCTTCTTTTAAAAGTTTGGTGGACTCTGGCCTAAACTTCAGAGAGTAAAATGGAAAATGTTTGTCTACGAGTTTTATGGATTCTCTATATATTTCTCGTGCGCTCCGCCCTGTCACATAGGGGTACAAAAATCCAGGCAACCATATTTCACAATTCTCAGAGTATGGGTGTCCGTCTTGAGTATATCTCACCAACCTGCTTCGCCCATAACTGAGAATTTTTCCTTTATTTGGTGTTGCTATGGCAATAACGCACAGATAAGGGGACGTAAGATTTTTCTCGGTTGTTGCGATATTTTCCAATCTTCTTATAACTCCCCCAATATCTTGCCCCCCCACAGTGTCTGCTGACTTTTTGACTGATATATATAACCTAAGATTTTTGTTGTACCCTGGCGTTTTAATATCCGCAACAACGTCTCCCTCCCTAACACCATCAAAAGCTTGAATTATGTTGGAATTCCCAGTTTTTATCGAGGCCCTCATCAACTCTACAAGCAAATACTGGTAAAACACACCAATTCTCATTCTCAGCCTTTGCATCTCATGTGGTATTGCATCCATATCGAATATTTCTCCTAGATCAAGTTGGTGGTAAAAAGATGTTCCTAAAATTGGGTCAGTCCGCTCTCTCAAGTGTTTGAGACATAGGGCCACAAGCTCATTTGGACTGTTTGAAACTGATATGGCATCTCCAGTCTTTCTTTTTTTAGTTCTCTGGAATGCTTTTTCTATAGCTTCTTGAATGTAATTTAAGGGAAGTTGTGGGTATTGTTTTGGAAACAAACTGGATGTGACTAGTAGGCTTTTTTCTTGGCGAGGATATGGTTGTCTATAACTTCTTTTTACCATATAACAAAAATTGAGGTTTCACGCTTAAAAACTACTATTGTGGTTGATTTTAAATACCAACCGATAAGTTTACAGAACCCACGCTGACGACGCCTCCGCCTTTTTCATTAAGAGGGTCGTCTGGGCCGGTTCAAATCCTGCATGATTAAACATCCTCAAGTTCGCCTTGTCATAAATTTCTTTCAGCCACTCGGGCGAGTAGTCAGTGTAGTGGCGAGCTAGAACCGACTTGGGAACCCGACCGCAGAAGGCATCGATGTAGCGATCCTGAACTCCCAGCCGCCCGAGCTCGTTGGAGAACCAGTTGCGTAGGGTCTGCGGGGTGATCTTGAAGCCGCATGCGGCGCTGGCAAGTTTGAACTTTTTCGTCAGGGTGTCCTTGTACAATCTAAAAATTCGCTCATCTGGGCTGGGTGATTTCGCATAAAGCAACTTTTGAAGCACGGTTTTCGCCTCGTCGTTGAAGAACGTGACCCACTGGGGCTTGGTCTGGCTCACGTCAGGTATACAATTTGGTGTAAAATTTGGTATAAACCCAAGCGCGGAACTGGGCAAAATCATCTTGCTTTCGAGGTCGATCTGCGCGGGGGTGAGTTCCATCAGCTCATGGCGCCGGAGGCCAGAGGCGGCGAAGATAAGGAAAGCAGCCTCTAACTCTAAATCGTTCAAGTTTTCGTAGGTTTGCCAGAGTTGCGCTCTCGAGGGGGCGATTATCACGCGGCGGGGAGACTGGGGAACCTTGAAACACAATGCCAGATCGCTACCGAGGAACCGCCCATATAACACGCGCAGGGCCTTGACGGCGTTTTGGGCTGGATTAAGCACGAGGAACTGGCGCAGCTCACTGGTGCCCCAGCTGAGGGGGCCGCTAAGCAGGGTATCTGGCCGAGGCTATCTTTCCAGCCGAGGCAGCCGCGCTAGCTGCGCTCTGCACCACCTCCTGAGCTGCATCTGCACAGTTCTGAACGAGTCACCGCCAGTCATGAACATAGCGGCGATGCGTAGGCGGTCTAAGAGCAGCCCCTCACTCTCTTTAGAGAGGTGCCTCCACTGCATGTCGTCAACGCACACAAAAGGGAATGCAAACGCCCTAAGGGGGTTGGCTACCCAATCTATATGCTCTCGCCATAGTTCCAGACTAAGCTCAGTCGCCTTGTCCTTCCAGTTCGCGCCGGCAGCACAGTGCACCAAGGCAATAACCTTTCCTGGTCGTTTATCTCCAAAAGAGCACCAAGCGACGACGTCTACCTTATCATCCTTGGTTCTGCTGGTGTACAGCCTTCTAGCCCCCCGATCCTCTCCGAGTCTCTCGCACACGTAGTCAAGGCAATCGCCAAAACCCGGTGGTATTCCACTGCTTCTTGGAGCTCCAATATTGATTGCCTCCCCTAGATACTGCTTCAAGGCCAATGTCGACAGGCGCTCAAATAGCTTGGCTGTGACGCCCCAGCGGGAACTAGGTATTCGTGTGGGTCCGTACTGATTTTGTAAAGCCAAAAGTAGTTGGAACGCATAGGCTGGGTTCTCGCCCCATTGTTGAATCCGCTCGAGTCTGCCCCTAAAAGTCTCCACAGGATGAGCCTCGCCTGCTACACGATGTCTTAGGGCAATTTCTTGCCAGATACCCGAAGGTCATCGGGCCACTCGGTCCTGGTGCTCGCAGCCGTCTGTGCCCCCCGACAGTCACATAGTGTTTGCGTACCTTCACGACCGAGATGGGGTGGAAAAGGTTGATGTGGGAATATTAGCCAAATTTTGTGAAGTTTGTCCAACTCGGTTGAGCGAGATCAAGCGTTACGGCTAAGTTTCAACCCCTTACCTTTTCCCAATTTCGCTCCTAGTTAAAAATTAGCGGCGAAACTGGCTTAAATCACTTCAACGAACCTTATAATATGATAAATAACTTAATTCTCGGCTTCAAGAGAATAGTTCGTGAAAAGCCAGAGACTCTTATAGCCATCGCAAGCGGGGGAATAACAATGGGGATTTGTCGTTGGAAGAAAAAAGATTGGGCAGAAACTATGGAAATTGGACATGACGTTGGCTCACTTGCTCATCAATCGGCAAGAATTGCGAAGAAATTGCGATCTCGTGATCCCTTGCCTGATTAGTTAAAGTGTTACATGGATGATGAGATAAAGTCCCGAAACTTACCAAGTGAGAACCAAAACGCTGAAAGCCACTAATATTTACCAGAACCAACAATAGAATGATATGAGAGGAGGGGGCGAGGCCAATGGTTGAGTTGTTAGGGTTTCTCCTGATCTTCATCTTGCTTGAAAAGACGAAGAAGTGGTTTATGCAGAATTTGCTTACGGGAAGGATAAGAATTAAGGTGAATAAGAGATGAAGCTCAGTAAAACTCTTTTGGAGATAGCAAAGAAAGACCTAGAAGCTGCCAAGTGTCTATACGAAAAAGAATTGTACCCTCAAGCAATTTTTTACTTGCAACAAAGTGTTGAAAAAGCAGCGAAGTCCTTTGCAATCATGACAAATATGATAAAGGAAGATGAAGTAAAAGCGGTTTGGCATTACCCCCCTGTGCCTCGATGCGATCCCAAGGTTAAAGGAAACGTCATTACTCAAGGATATTGATCTCGATAAGATGCGTGGGGCTTTAGATAAATTACAAAAGTCGCTCTCTTCAATTCAAGCCGAGTCAGTTTTTCTTTCTAAACAGGAAATTACACAATTTATCGAAGAGTTAGATAAATCTGAAAAGGAGATTACCTCTGCTTTTGCTTCTAGTCCAACCCCAGACCAAGAATTTATTGACATGTCAAAGCAGGGCATTCTAGGATTACTCGATGTTTTACATGAGTATAATCCTCAAAGGGCCGAGGAATTAAGAAAGGAAGTGAGTGCTTTAAGTTCAAACTTTTTAGGAGGGATAATCGAGAAAATCAAGCCACTAATGATCGATTTTCCTCATGTTCATCTTTCTTTGCTTTATTTCTCAATAATCACATTTCCACATGCTGTTATTGCAAGGTATCCGAATGGTGGATTTAATCCACTTGAAATTTACAAAAAGGACTTTCCTCTAGTTGAGCTATTTGGGGAATGTGCCGAGAAAATGGAGAAGACGTTAGCCAAGATCGAGAATTTTGAAAACTTCGCAGACAAGGCTGGTCAGATTGGGAGGGTTAAGGTGGATTGAAAATGCCTCGCAAAAATAAGGAAAGGGAAGAAGAGAAGTATTACCCTGTTATAAAAGAAAAATTGAGCGAACTCTTTAAAGAAAAAGGCGTTGGCATACATTTGGAAATAACAGACTTATGTTAAATAGAGGGCAGGCAATGGTTCAAAAAAATTGGCATGCCCGGATTGAGATGCCTTCATGAAGGCGAGGCCCCAGCACGTTAGACGGGTGAAGGCGATATGACAATAGCAAAAGGAAACTCAAAAATGAATAACTCACCATAGTGCCTCGATTCCTTGTTCGGATACTATGAATGCTCTTATTCCTAGTTTTTTAAGGGGATATTCCGAGTTCTCCAAAAGTCTTCTGTATTTAGCGGAAAACACCAAAGCGTAATCTTTGTCCTCACCTTTAATGTAGCGGAACAGTTGCTCTATACATGTTCCAAAATCTACATCGAGAGCTGCAGAATCCCCCTTCATCTCTATTACTATCTCTCGTCCGTTTTTCTTTGCTACAAGGTCGGGGCCCCTCTCCTTGCCTCTATGTTGTTCTATGACTCTGTAACCATTCTTCTCTAGATACTCGATCATGGGGTCAAACATTTCTTCTTCTTTCATTAAACCAATCTCTCCTTGACATTCATTCGATTGCAATGATTTTTAATCCCCGCGCCAAAAATCACCTGCGGCAATCCGCGGAATCTGTCGCAAATTCCAGCCTCCAAGTTGGGATTGAGCGTGAGTTTCGCGGGCCGCGCGTGGCCGGATCTGGTTGGTGAGATCCTCACCTCCTTTGCCTTCCTGGCCGCGCGCAAAGGCTTCTCTATTGTGACCGAATTCAGGACTTACTCGGCCAGTTCGTGAGACCAGTAACCAATACCTTTCGCATCCAGTTCTGGTGTGCGTACCCAAGCCTTCTCCTTTTCAGATAGGCTACCTCTCTCGCAACGGTTGTCAGCCAAAAGTATTCGGACCTGTTGACATCGTACCGCAGCAGGTTCGCAAAGATGTAGCCCCCCTCTGATGTGTATCTGGCATCCGAGGTGGGGTCAGTGAGCATGATCTGCAGGAAATCCTTAGGCGCTTCGATTGACGAGGATATCCTGTCAAGCAAGTCTCTGAACTCATCATAAAGCTTGAGTCTTGTTTCGAGTTCCTTCTCGACATGTCCCTGGTCGAGATGGTAACTCCGCCCCTGATGGGTGTGCGCAGTCAAGTTTAATGGTCGTACCGTTCTCTCAATCATATGGCGGTCGTTCCTGCCCTTGAAGTTGGTCGTCTTTGGCGGTTTCCCGTGGGCGACCGAGGCCATCATTTTCTTGACATCTTGGATGAGTTCTTCGTCCGTTTCTACACGCTTGTTGGCGGTATCCGTTTCTACCAGCATTTTCCAAGGTTTTCTACTGGGCTTTGGCTGCTTTGTGGGTTGGAGCCCTGTCGCCAGAGCGTATATGTTGAATAGTACACGAAATACCTTCACAACTTCGTCTGCTATCTTACTCGTCCCTACAACATGGTCATCTCTTGCAAAGCCCGTATTTATCCAATAAAACTCTGGGTCTAGCAATGCCCCTCGCAACTCGCTCTTATCACGATACTTGGGCTCACCAAAATCCTCCCCGTGTTTTGTTATGTCCCACGGCATCGACCCTAAAGACAAAACGATGTCGTCAAAGAGCCCCGGATTACTTTTCAACTTATCGTGCAGCGACCAAACATCTTTTGATCGCTTCAGCTCCAAACCAACATAAAGATAGTCTCGCGACACGTTAACCGTGAGTTGGGAGAGCTTGTTTGCCCGTAGCGGTTTGTCCTTCCACGGACCAGACTTCGCCAATGGAGCAATGGTGAACATCAACCAAGCCCAGTCAGTGTAGTCGTTTGTACCCTGCCACTTGGGTTTCGAGACAATACCATGGAGTCGGTTATCCAGCTTTTGCATTTTGGGCTCAATGACATCTTTCAACTGTTCCAATCGGTCTCTAACATGGTTAATCTTATCGGTCTCGGTCTCACATGAATCAAAAATATCTTTTGTAAATCCTAGAAAGACTGCGCGAACCATGCCGACCATTATCTTAGTTAGTTGGCTGGTTTATAAACCATCAATGCACTGAGGCGAAATCAATTACTGGCTTCAAACGTACAGACTCTTGACTTTGTGTGCAAGCAACTGATTTTACGACTTTGTGTGCAAAGCCACCACTTCCGCAACCTTTATATAGCATATTTTGATTTCCACTCGATTAAAATTTAACTGGCAAGGATTGGCCAATGCAAAAATGCTAATTGCGTTATTATGGTAAAAGCCGAGTCCTCAGTCTTAACGTCTCTTCACATCAAAAATGGGTTGGCTTGAAGTGACATAGTAAATCGGCTCTCTACGGTCATTATATTTTTTAGTTTTAAAAATTTTGGTAACATTAGGTTTGAGGGTAATTATAAATCCCTCTGTTGCGTATTTCTGCCATTTGACATCTATTGATTCAAAATCCAATTCTTTATCTAGATCTTCTGGCAACTTCACGGGTTCTTTTGAGGGTTCTCCTTTTAGCTCATCAGGGACTATTGCTGATACTATATTGTTAGCTGCAATTGCAAAGGTGGGATAGCCTGTCCCTCCGACCCCCCTGCTCCTAAAAATTTTTGCAACATTAGTTCTAAATCTAATCATGACATTACCTTCGACTTTGTACTTGCTCCAATCTTCCTCTAAAACTTGAAAATCAAGATCGATTTCTTCTTCGGTTGCTTGATTCAAAGTGATCCCCCATTTTTAAGGAAGTTCTGTCAATGACCACTTGCAATTTTTTCCGTGATGTACACGATACTTCTTTGGTCTAAAGAACCCTGTCCCTGTTTCGGTAACAGACTCGCAATCCTTGGTTATCGTTGGCTCGCCAGAAAACTTAAAGTGGGGAGGATATGCAGCAATTATCTTACTGGATGCCTACACAGGAGAAGTCGTTCTCGCTTCTGGAAATGATTAACTTGGTGCAGTAACCATCTCATCTCTCTCCCTCTCAGACCTCTTCGCCTCTGGCGAGCTCCTAGCTTGGTGCTCACAGCCCGAGCTCCCGACGCGTGCGCTCCCAGCTGCGCTCGAACGCCTCGCGCGAGATCTTCTCCCCCGGCAGCCCTGCAATCTCGTGCCTGACCGAGAGGAGCTGCCCCAGAACGGAGAAGAACTGACGATGCGTGCGGGACCGTGCCTTGAGCTCCTTGAATGACCACACGAGCTCACGCGCCAGCTCTGGATCCTCGAGGGCGTCGAGCGTCAGGTAGATAAAATAGTCGCGCAGGTCGGCTGGCCGGCGTGCGAGCTCGGGGAATAGCATGAACTCAGCCCCCCGCTCGACCAGGCGATCGATCTCGTCGCTCAGCCTGGTCAGGTATCCCAGATCGTGCCTCAGCTTCGTTCGATCACATCCATCAGCATGCAGGCGTCTGAGGCTCCTCTCCTTCCATCGTAGGTTATCGAGAACCTTCCGCGCGCGGCGGTGATGGTTATCCTGTTCTCCTTCCTCGTGAACCAGTAGATGAGGAATGGCAGGATGCCCAATAGGAAGAATAGAACGCACCACCCCCCCGTGTAATCCCTTCCGTTGACTGCTCTGATCGAATTTCCTTCTACCTCCGCCTCGTATCCGACCGCTCTCAGGTGAGCCGCTGTCCTCGCAAGCACCTCCGATGGATCCGTCTTGATTCTCACTTCCAGCATGGTTGCCTCCTCTCCCCTCATCTAACTTGGGCATTTCTTCTCTCCCGGCTTAGCATGATTACCACGTCGGTGCCGTCCACCCTGATCACCATAGCCTTGCCCCGGACGCGCCTCCACGCCCGGTCCGATATGCACCTGCGCACCACCTTAAAGGGGAGCTTGGTGCGCCTGGCGATCTCCTCGGGGCTCGTCATCAGAAGGGGCGCCGAGCGCTTCGCCTCGAGCTCCGAGAGCGCCTTCCTGAGAAACCTCACGATCTTCTCGTGTGTGGTCCTCCAATCGGCCCGGCGCCTCGCCCTCGCCTCGTCCTCTCTCCTCGCCTCGCTCATCTCAGCTCTCACCCCCTCCTCCCGGCTGACCTGGGCGTTCCTCCCCGCTGCTTGTGGGCGTCAACATCGGTTCACTCACCATCCCGGCCCGGTCCTCACAGGAAACGCACGCACCGGGAGCTCGAGCTGATCCTCTCCATCCCACTCGTCGATGCGCCACCCTCCAGCTTCCCAGACGAACAGGATCAGAGAGTAATCAGCCCCCCACTCGAAGGAAGGGATCGTTTTTACCCGAACCATGAGCGCGGCCACGCCATCGGCTACGTTCTCTTCTGAGTACACCCACCCCACCATTCTAGAACCGACGGTTTGAGCCCGCTCGAGAAAACCCTCCATCTCGACTTTCGGGTACTGCGCTTGCACCTTGCTCGAGAAGCAAGCATACATAGCATCCACATCCCGAGCGTTGAACGCTTTCACGAAGGCCACGAAGGTATCGGTAGGAGATAGATGTTCTTCTCTGTCAGGTTGCCCCATCCCCCCCAGGTAAACGAGGGCTGCCGCAGCTATCGCTATCACCGCGAGCACGAGCAGGGCGATCGATGTTTTATCCGTCGGACACTTCATCGCGCGTTCGCCTCCTCCCCTCTACCAACTACCGCCTCTCCCCTCTCGACCGCTCTCGGCAGCCTTAGCTTGGTTATCCTCTCGGTGGCCCTCTCGATATCCTTCTCGCTTTTTGCTCCCACACAAACGCCTTTTCCAGATACAAAGAGCAGAATCACAACCTTTGGGTCATCGAGCCTAAATACCAGTCCGGGAAAAACTTCTGGATTATACTCGGTGTTCCCGAAATTCGTGGCAATTTTTTCCAGATCGAACCCCCTGCCGAAGTCGACGGAAGCCACGATGTTTTGAACCTTGAGCTTGGGTTCCGATCCGATCTTGGTGCCGGACCTTCGGAGCTTTTTGGTCAGGTTTTTGATCGCAAGCTTGGCATCTTTCATACTTGTAGCACCAACGCAATTCACCTTGCCGGAAGCGAATATCAGGAAGGATGCGCGGGGCGATTTATAAGTTAGGCCTGGAAAAATTTCGGGATCGTAACGGGCGCCATCTAGACGTCTCGCCAGTTTTTCGAGGTTGAACTCGGTACCCTCGTAGGTGATGGATACCACCACGTTCTGGATTCTGGTTTTCACTCCAGGCATGTCAACCGTATAATCAGCTTACACACCTACCTTGCTACTTTCGGTTCGGCCAAATATCGTGAGCGAGGCAATCGTCCGCGGCTTTCTCCTTCGCACCCAGTGCTGATGCCACACCCCTCGCCCTCACTCCCTTCTCCTTGTCCCATTGTGCTGCGCTGTGAACTCAGGTTCAACAACCACGTGAAGCCCTTCGACCACTCCTAAAGCTCAACAACGATCGCCATGTTCGTATCGACGACACTCTTGATCTTGTGGATTCCCTCGACGACCGTGTTGGTCAGGGTGCCGAAATCTTTGGCATCGACAAACACAATGATGTCGTAGGGCTCCGTGACCACGTGCACCGACCTCACCCCTCGAAGTCCCTCGAGTTCTTTCGAAACCTGTCTGACTTTGCCTATCGCAGCAGTTATCAAAATATACGCTTGTACCAATCGCTCACCCCACCACCCCAATGATACAGTCTCGAATCCCAGCAATCACAGAGAGGGCACCCACCACCATCGCGATCCACGCGAAACCTGGGATCGAGCCTTCATGCGCGTACCATGCCGAAGCGTACGCGGTGCCGAACCTGAATGCGACGAGCCCAATCACGAGGAAGAGCGCACCCTTCGCCACCTGTCTTTTATTCAGGTTCTCACCCCATCCTCCGTTGGCTGTGATGTTTTCCGCTTACTCTCCTCTCGTTATTCGGGATATGACGTACGCGAACACGAGAATGCCGATCACCACGATGACCACCTTCAATGTTTACGCGTTGTGCCTCCTTTCATTGGATCAACAACTAGCGATACCTGCTCCTCCGCATCATTTTTGCCCCCTCGCCCACCCCTTTATAAACGTCCTTAATCGCTCGGGCCCAGCCCTTGATGTAGGTATCCGAGACATCGTCCTTCCCGTGGTGGTGATAGTATGCCAGCTTTGACATCTCCAAGTCCCCGTTCACGACGCGCACGATGTCGATGACGTCCATGCCCTTCATGTCATCGATCCCGGTGCCGTAGCCCCTCAGGAATTCCCTCTTCTGGATTCTGATTTTCACTCCAGGCATGTCAACCGTATAATTAGCTTACACACCTACCTTGCTACTTTCGGTTCGGCCAAATAATCGTTCGCGCGAGCTAGACTGCCGTCCGACCTAACCTCGTGAGACCTCTTTCATATCGAAATAAGCAAATACTTGAAGAAATCAAGATAGGAGGGGATAAAATGGAAGCTCAGATGGGTCAGATGGGGGGCATTCCCGTCTTAATCCTTAAAGAGGGAGCTCAGCGCCTCGTTGGAAGGGATGCGAGGCGAAACAATATCGTAGCGGCGCGCGTGATT
>JABUBO010000549.1_pt1 | contig 12269 bp, 16 predicted proteins | sample 7240361 | NCBI WGS metagenome assembly JABUBO01 (sample SAMN07256346, study PRJNA390944) | subsurface metagenome | isolation source: Methane hydrate marine sediment | place: Pacific Ocean: Eastern North Pacific, ODP site
TTCTGCCGTGAGTTTCCAAATTTCAGTATCACAAAACGGGAAATAAGCTCATGTATTAGCCATGACAGAGCAAGTCCCATATTGTGTCCTCGCCGTACCATTGCTTCTCCAGCCACCGCTATGGAAAGACAGTTGCCTCCCATCCCTCCATATTCTTGTGGAATTCCAACTCCCAGAAGCTTTTCCTGAGACATCTTATGCCAGATGTCATAAGGAAACTCACTGCTTGTGTGAAGGTCACTACGATGAGCAATGTTCTGCTGGGCAAAGTGAGAAACTTTTTCCCTCAGGCTACAGAGCTCATCCTCTACCGCTGTTGCTATGTCTACCTCCTTCCTTCTGCGAGACTTATCGTTGGTTACATTTCACAGGAGGCACCGATAATCTTACCAGAAGTGCCGGCTTTCGAAAACTAGCTTTGTACAGGAAGGCAATCACGCCTGAACACACAGTGCGATTACAAGTGGGTAATTCTTTGGCGGCAAGTGAACAAAGCGCTATAAAGTGCACCGCTCTTTTTCGTCATGGCCTGCCGCCTGTTATGGTGAGATATCCTGTTGTCGTATTATCAGGTCTTATAATGTCTTGATATTCTCTCCCTATCCTCGTTTTCCTTGTCGCCCTTGTAGTAAATTTCAATAAGCTCTATGGTGTCTCTGTCCTCAAAATAGGTGTAAATCACTCTTATACCCGATTGCACCCCCTTGCCCTTCAAAGACCTACAGGCGAATTTTTTCGCCTTATATATCTTAATGTCCTTTACTGGCAGGCCTGGGATGTGGAAAATCCCTTTATTGTCGATGCTTAGTTTATGATAAAGAACGAGCTCTTTTTCAATGAATATTTCCAGGTCGCCTTCAATGGTTTTAAACTTTTTAAGAAGCTTCCTCAGATCCTTTTCAAATTCGGGCAGGCAGGAAACCTGACTGAACTTCCCCATCAGTCATATTCTCTCACGGAATATGGGGCAGTACGGTAAAAGACAGATTCATATTCAATGATTGTCTCGTCTTCCGTTGTCAACCAGGGGACATCGTTGTGTGAATAATCGCTTATCTGCTTGGCATTCATATCAGACAGTTTATTCAAAACATTGTCGATAACCTCGACTTCGCTAGCTTTCAGCTTTGTCAGGTCTGGCTTTCTTAGAGGCAAATACTTGGTTTGTGGAAAATCAAAGTAGCTGCTTTTAACTTTAACAATTTCCTTACCCGTCATTTTCTCCACTATCTTTTCAAACTCTACAGGGGTAGGCCCGTAATGGTTCTTGATATAGGCGGCCCCCATCAGCTGCTCTTCATATTTTTCATAGAAGTCAAAATCTATGAAATAGAGAAGTTTATATATCACGGTCTCACCGATATTGGGTTTGGACCCAACCTTATTCAAAATGTAGAGCAATACCTCTTTGAATTTTTCCAGGTTATTCTGCGGAACGTTTATCCTGATGCTGGGTCGTAATTTCTTTTCTTTAGCTTTTTCTTCCAAAATCACTTCAGGCCCCCTTTCCTTATTCAGTAAACTATTTACCGAGATATTGAATATCTTTGCCAGCCGGTCCAATTCATCGGCGGAGACCTTCCGTTCCGTATTTTCTATTTGGGATATAGCAGGGCGAGAAACGCCGAGAAGCTCAGCTAGCCGCTGTTGGCTGATGCCTGTCTTTGTTCTCAATTCCTTTATTTTTTCACCGATTTCAGCCATGGCATTATTTGCAGGTATAGAATTTTTATATACTAATTATAATAAAAAGTATGATTTTCTGTCAAGGCAATGTTGGCTTATCTTACATTTATCCAATGAAAGTCTTTCTCAAAATTGCCTGGGGCAAGGCATTCACGGCTTCAAGTCGCTTTTCAATAGGTGCCTTGAGCTTCTCAGCATGGGATAGTTTTTCTTTGGGCTGTGAGGCGAGATGCTGCCAGGTAGGAAGAGGGGGAAGGGAGATGAAATCGGAGCCCCACCGGCCGAAGAATGTGGCCTTTTCCGGACGCTCGATGGCTATTGGTTACTTTTCCTCGTCGGTTAGTTTTGATATACGAAGGGAATCGGTTGTTTCAATTCTGCCGTACTTCATGACTTTATCAATCAGGTCTTTGCTCCACAGGCCACTTTCGATAGCATCGGTGAGTGCCGTGGTATCAAGTTGAGAGACTTCTGCCCACTTGCCTGCTTCTATTATTGTGTTATCCAGCTCCTGGCGCTCTGCATCGTTCTTCCCGGGGAACTTTAGTTTCTCACCGAAACTAACCTTCGCTTTACGATCACTGCCCTTTATGACCTCAACCTCTTCCTTCCTGGCATACTCAAGTATCGCCTCTCTCACCTTCTGTATCTCTTCGTCTATCTTTTTCTTTTCATCACTAAGGGCCGCGTATTTGTTAACCAGGGTGACTCCCGGCTCTTTGAGATACTCGTTTGCTGGCAGCGCCTCCACCGTGTACAGATGTTTCCTCATCGGGCACAGGTCAGGATACTCACACCAGTCGCATAAGGCAGATTCCCTTGGCGGAAAGTCCTCAGCCGCTTCTATCTCATCAATTAAGCTTTTGGTGTTTTGAGTTAAGTTTGAGATAGCTTCAGGGGTGCGGTAGGAAACCAGTTCCTCATCGAAGGCGACGTAGTGCCAGATGAGCCTGATATTCTCGATATCGGGCCATTTCTTCTGAACTCCAATGTGGTATAGGCCAAGTTGCCGGTCATTATCGATATCCTGTTGACCTGGCAAATGAGCTGATGTCTTGTAGTCATGGATTTCGTAAATACCGTCCTGAGTGCGTGACAATCGGTCTATGTAACCCCTCATCCTGTATTTATTATCATCGTCCAGTGGGAAATTAAGACCAAGCTCAGTGCCTATGGTTACGTCCTGGTCAAATGGAGCATACCTGTTGTAGTAACTTCCAATCAGCCTCTCGCCCAGGGTCCTGTAGTGCTCCGCTGTCAGGTCCTGTTTCACGATGATGATTGAGTCGTTCCAGTTTTCCTGCCAGATTTTGTTATAGTAGGCCAGCAAATCACTCAAGCTATTTGCCCTGGTAAGCCTGAGGTCGTCATAGCACTTCTTCAAGGTCTCATGAACCCTTGAACCAAGGAAGCCCTCAATCCCTTCGATGTCTCGCTTGATGTTGTCCCGGTAGCGAAGCTTGTACTTGAAGGGACATTCCTCATACATACTTAGCCGAGAATCAGAATAAATAGGCATAATATCTCCTGCTCCTGTTTGATTTGAATCCTATTATATTCCAATAGCAAAGCCTGTGTCTTCTGGCATGGTTGGTTTTGCACCGCCTTCTCAATTGCATATTTAGAATATAGTAGCATGGACTTCTGACAGCCAGGTTGTCACAAATTGCTATTTTCTTCTAGAGACATCCAGCGACTCTGATTTAGCAGCATCTTCCAATTTATGGGCGGAAGATGAAAAAGTTATTGTTGAGCCAAGCCTTGTCTTGAGAATCGATGCTGAGGCAAGGTGAATGGCATCAAATCCCCTAAGGCTGTGTCGTTCAGCAAGTTCGCCAGCAAGCTTCGATACTGGTCACGAAATCCATCAAAAAGTGTGATATTATAACGGGTAGTTAAATCTTGGGAGGAACAAATGCCTGCTGAAAAACCGGTCTGGGTTGGTGTAAATCCAAATGTAATGAAGTGGGCTCGAGAAAGTGTTGGACTGGCCATTCCTGAGGTCAGTAGGAGATTGAATATCGGGGAAGGTACTGTCACAGAATGGGAAATGGGTGACAGAAAACCTACACTAAATACGCTTACAAAGCTGACTTCGCTTTATAAGAGACCATTAGCTGTGTTTTTCCTACCTAACCCGCCAAAAGAACCTCCTCTACCCACAGATTATCGAGCGCTTCCTGAAGACAAACGCCGTCCACTTACTAAACAAGCTCTCTTAGCCATACGGAGAGCTAGGTATTTACAGTCAACAGCTACTGAGATCTTAGAAGAAGAATCCACCGGTGATATTCTACCTTTTTTAGAAAGGGCGTCTCTTAACGATGATCCAGAGCTAGTTGCTGAAAGGGAGCGTAAAAAGTTAGGTATTAGTGTGGCGGACCAACAACGCTTTGGAAGTGTCTATGATGCTTTTCGTAAGTGGCGCGAAGCACTGGAAAGTCAGCATATTTTGGTCTTACAATCGCGAATGTCAGTTGAAGAGGCAAGAGGATTTTCTCTCCTTGATGATCTAATTCCAGTAATCGCAGTTAGTATATCTGATTCTATTAGTGCAAGGGTGTTTACATTATTCCACGAGTATGCACATATTCTAACAAATATCTCTGGAATATGTACTCCGGAAAACATCTCGCCTTACGATATAGATACTCAATTAATAGAAAGATTTTGTAATCACTTTGCTGGTGCCTTTCTCGTCCCGAGGAATGCTTTAGATGAGGACAGAAATGCAATAGAAATCCGTCGACGGGGCATTATTGATAATTCGCTCTTATTCGAGATTACCAACCGTTTTAGGGTAAGTGCGCAAGTCGTCCTTCGCCGATTGCTGATCTGCGAGTTCATTAATAGAGCACAGTATGAATTTAAACTGGAGGATCTTGAGCCTAAGAAAAGGCCCTCTAAGCCTAAGCGTGGTTTTGGTATGGCTGCACCGAAACGCTGCATAACCGAAAATGGTCGGTTATTCACTGCAATGGCCTTAGCAGCAAAGGAGAGGGACAGCATAACATATAGTGACCTTGCCGACTATTTAGCAATAGATTTGAAGTATTTAGACAAGGTTGAAGCGCTCTTGTAGAAGACCGGTAATGCTAATCTACTCAATAGATACCAGCGGATGGACTTCAATTAAGAGAGGTTACCCAGTTAGTAACTTTCCGAGTCTATGGCGTAATGTGGACTACCTGGCCAAAAACAGTCGCTTGATTTCTCCACACGAGGTTTATGCTGAACTTGAAAAACAAGATGATGAGCTTTTGAAATGGGCGAAGCTACATAAGGAGCCCTTCTTGAAATTGGATGATGAGCAGGTGGCCGTGGGATTACAGATTGTAGCGGATTTCCCAACTTTGGTGAATCCATTAAAGCAAACACCCGATGCTGATCCCTTCGTCATATCACTCGCAATAGTGCAAAGAAAGAGGTCAACATTGCTGGGAGACGAATGTGTCGTAGTTAGTGCAGAGAAAAGGGGCAGTCCTCAGAAATACAAAATTCCTGATGTATGTACTCATTTTGGTATTCGGCATTTCTCCATACTAGATGTCATCGCTGAAGAAGGTTGGACATTTTAATGTAACCATTAGGAGGTCATAATGGCAGAGCGTAGAATCCACGACAACCTTCACTAAACGGTTCTTTGATATCCGAAGCCATTAAGTGGTTAAACAAGAGAACTTTAACGTATCCTACGATATTGAACAAACCGCCCTATTGTTCACTCTTACTACTAAGCCAAATGGCGAATTGGATTGCCCGCAGAAGAGGATATTTTTCAGGAACAGCTTCCTTCCGTGGGTCAAGTTTGCTCATTCTTTCAGTGATTTTGGTTATCATCTCTGGGATAGAAACCAATGAAATATTGTTCCCAAAGTCTATGGTTTTTTTTGGTTTTGATAAACTAACGACTGCTATTTTTCTTACCTTTTCAAACTTGACATTGAATATCGAGCTATAGTACTTTGAAGCTGTCTCGAATTTCTTTTGGAATTTCTCCTGTCGCTCTTTCCAAGAAGCAGCATCGCTAGATGTCTCCAAATGAACAAGGGTCTTTTTCTTAGGGTCAAAAGCTAGGATGTCTATTTCACCCTCATAGCCTCCCTTTAGTCTTTTGCCAACATTAATGTTAGTGAGTACAAGGTAATCTTGGTATGCATACCATTCTGCAATAAGTTGTTCAAGAAAGTTCATAATCTTACCTCCGAGTATTGTTTAACAACGGTACATATGGAATCAGGCTTCGCCTAACCCGGTATTTTCATCGAGATTATAGCACCCACGATAATGACTATAAAACTGGATATGGTAACTCGCTCTACTAAACAAAACGCTAGATTGTGTAATCGCTAGTATTACCCAGCCGGAGTCCTATAACCTCGCTAATCCAGCCGTGGGCATGGCCTGCAGTCCAATCAGGAATAAGGACTTTGCCTGGCTTCCACTCGTTCTTGACAGCTATATATAAATCACCAAATCAAGATAAATAAGCAATACACTCCAAAGACTACACCATATCTCTTAGAGCGTGCGCTAAATTTTTAATTTCAGTTAAAACGCCATCGAGTCGACCCTGAAAACCACCTCTACCGTATTGTTTTACATAGCGAGCTATCCTTTCCATATCAGCGAAGTCTAACTCCAGGTCATTTCCGCGGAGCTTTGTCTGCAGGCTTGCTATAAGAGATTGAAAACCACCTGTTCCGTGCAGTTCCTTCCGCAGAAGGTTAACGTCATTATCAGTTAAGGATATTATTATCTTCGTCGTCATGTCCCTTTACTTTACACTAAATTGTGTTAACATTTAAATAGTTCTCTGGTATGAGTTTCTATGACCTTATATAGGAGGTGATGAAATGAATGGTGGCAACTGTCAAAACTGTGCCAGTAGCCGCTGGGTTCGAATGGCAAATCAATTTATTGTCAATAATAGAAGCAATCCTGATTACGTTGCTCACTCCGCTACTGTTGAGTTCCTTCTACAGAATGGGCATTGTGGCATCAATAACAGGATAGGCATTGAAGCCATACGTCAAGACTTAGCTCAACAAGGATACCATTTTTCAAGAGAAGGCTTCCAAAATAGTGTGTTGACAGAACTCAAGCGTCGCGGAATAGTAGCAACTTTAGTTTATCCCGGCCGTCGAGGGGGAGTATTTATCCCATGCGATCAGAGTGAAATAAGGCAAGTATCAAGGCAGCTGATAACTAGGGTGGTTCAGGAATTAACTAATCTTGAGGGGACACTAAATCATACGCAAATACAGCATAGCATCAGACAATTAAGACAGGCAGCTGAACGAACCCGGCAAGGAATTTAATTTTACCCTAATTGATAATCTTATCCTATAGAGTTCCTTCGGCCAATATCAAATCCCGCGAATACAACCGCCTATTGTCAGAATTAAACTCGTACTTAACGTCAACTAATAAATTCTCTATTGACATTATCTTCCAAGTCTTGCAGTTAAAAACATAATTTCTTTCCCTGGTATCAGCAACAAATATTTCGAAAGAAACAATAAGGTGATGTGCATCCTTGGTGATTTTAAATTCTTCAGACGGCGACAAATAGAATGACCTTTGCGTAGTTGAGATATTCTCTATATTATATGTCTTACATTCAAGGTAATTTGCCCTTCCGAATTCGTCAGTAAATTCAATATCCGGATAACCAGTTGCTTTACTTTTCCCTGTTATTGTTCTAGGTGTGTATGCTTGATACCCTACCAACTCTAATGCACCCCTAACAAAGGGTTCAATGTCATTTCCTACTTCGTTTGGCCTTGAACGAATAATTCCTTTCTTATTTACTTCCAGACCAGCTATTACACATGCCTTTTTTAATTTCTCGAGCATTTGTTGGTCTTTGGGATTCGATCTGTCGAACGGTATTATCTTTTTATCACACAAAGCCTCTATTACTAAATTAAGAGGTATATCTTTAAGAGGCTTAAGCATTTGTTTTATGACGTGCTCTAGTTGTTCAGTGTAGTTGTTTTTAGTATTCATCATCTAGTCACTTTTCTCTGGCTGAAATTCTGACGATTAGTTACTAGGCATTCTGCATTTTTGAAAAAGCACTATCCTGTTCGTATTAGTTCCACGCTTATTATTACCAATCCCCCATATGTTAGAGGTTTTTGTAAAATCTTGCTCATTTATTATTATTCCTTCGCAATTAAATCCAGCTTTCAATCCTAGCGGAACCACGTATTCATCTAGGTCTATTTTGCCGTTTTGAATCTCTCCCACTTCAAATGCTACCCACCCGCCTTTCTTTGTTATTCTATATAATTCGTTAAAAACTTCACCGACAAAATCACACCATTCTTTTACTGTTTTCGCCATTGTTATCTTATTTGACACTTCGTTAGCATCTATTCCATTAAACCAGCACCTTAACCAATTATCCTGTGCATATTGAACAATATTAAGAAAAGGGGGTGACGTAACCGTCAGCTGCACAATTTCTTCCGGAATTCCATTAGTTAGCCTTGAATCCATATTAAGAAATATTGCTCTGTCTCCAATTTCCTTTAAATCTTTCGTCTGCATCTCTGACAAACCGGATGTAAGCTGTCTACTTTTTCTCAATATCAATTCTTTTGTGTTTCTATAATCTGGTTTTTGATTTCTCTTTTCATTTATCCTTCTCTGACTTTCTGGAGAGACGGCCTGGTTTGGAGGCAGTGTATATACTGAAAAGAACCCCTTTGAGTGCCCCGTCAACCTGTTTGTAGCTACCATTCTAATCCAGGCGTCCAGATAATCTTCTTCACCAGCTTCTTCTTTCAATTTCAGATACTTCTTCAAGGAACATATTTCAGCTTCTGTCTGGCTATGATAAAACATAGATAAATCAATTTCTGCTTTAGCACTTCTGTCAATGTATATTTTGTCTAATCTCGCCGCAAGTTCATTAATCTTAGGAATATGGAACCGAGGCCTTGTCAGTATAATACTTAAAGGATTCACATCATTTGCCACAACGAGTCTTCCCATTAGACCCGCTTCGACGGCAGTTGTCCCTCTACCTAGGAATGGGTCATAGACCACTTCCTTTTTATTCGTAAGTAATTCCATGAAAAACCTAGGAAGCTGGGGTTTGAAACAAGCCCGGTATGCTATCTCGTGCAACTGGGATGCCTGCCTTTGCTTGGACGTCCAAAATTCATTTATGTATTTATTAATATACACAACATTTATCAATTCTTTTTCAACGCGTGTCTTACCGACATTACTGCCTAAGTTAAACAAGTTACGCTTTTCCTGAAACGTGAATTCTCTTAGGTATGCATCAATATCTAGAACCATGTGTTTCTGCCCCCATTTAACACTTCGTTCAAAATGAATTCTTCTTTAACGCGATTGTAGCCCATCTATATAATTAAATCTATCCTGACAACTCCTTTAAGTAGGGGGGAAATATAAACACCTAACCCTCATCTCCAACCTCTTGGTTAGTGTCCTAGCTTTCTGAGAACCGTGATTATCCTGCCCTGTACCTCAACATTCTCAGGCCTTGCATAAATAGGCTTTATCTCCTGGTTCGCTGGCTGGAGGCGAACACGATCTGATTCACGGTAAATTCTTTTTAGCGTTACCTCTCGTTGTTCTTTGAGCCATACAGCCACCATTTGCCCATCTTCAGCCGTTTGCGTCGCTTCCATGATGACAATATCACCATCATTGATAAGGGCATCGAGCATGGATATCCCTTTCACCCTTAACGCATAGATATTATTTCTCCTTTCTACAATATCTGGCGTGAGCTTGAGCGTTTCCTCAGCTACAGTGGTCCATGTCTCAGAATCTGGCACGGGTATCGGTTCTCCAGCAGCGATCGTTCCCAGAAGTGGCACCTCGATGATATCTTTTTCCACAAGCTGGATGCTTCTCACTGCCTGTGGGTCGCGGTGGATATATCCTTGTCTTTCGAGAATGTTAAGGTGATGCTGGACTAGAGCAGGCGAACTGAGATTACAGCCCTTCACGATATCCCTAACGGTGGGGGCATAGCCTCTTTCGCTGAGAAAGCTTTGTATGAATTTAAAGATGTTTTCTCGAGTTTTGCTGATCCCGGGTTTTCTCATCTTACCCCCTCCCTTATATATTCGTTTTATAAACGTTCGTTCGATAAACAAGTGTACCACTTAAGGGGGTTAATTGTCAATGCTTCGTTATGAGGGGAGAGATGTAAGCCGTGCATGTGGAATCCTTCTCTTGCTTTTCTAATGGCCGCCTGTGATTGGAGTGGCTGCTGAATTTCGGTGCTGCGTTTCGTTCCAAGGCCATTGGTTGGTCTACATGACGTTGCCGAGCGAAACTACAAGGCCTGTACTTAAAAGGGCTCGCTTCATATCACTACCCAAATAGCTCCTTCTCTATTAGCTTCATGTATTTATTCACATAAAACGTGTCAGGGTCGTGTTTGAGAGGTCGGGCTCTGATTTCAAATTGAGGGTCATTTACATTATTGCTGTCGAATAGGACTAATCCTATCCCAAAAATTAAGCATAAAGCGTCTAGTTTTGAGATATCATCCTGGGATGAGTTTTTGGGAACTACTATGTAGGATTTGTGACTAAACAACTTATATGAACAAGCTTGTCCGAACGCTGTGATCAAATCTTTTGTATCTGCTTTTATTTCTGCCGAGACAACCTCAGTGGGAGCTTTAATAATGTCGCTTGCACGTGCTGCCCGCTTCCCTATGACGTCTGGGGTGCCCCACTTATCCCTGAATTTATTTCGTCCTAAGGGTATTGCCTTGGTGCATTCTTCTAGTTCATTGACAAGCCAATCTGAGAAAGGTTTGTAAAAGTCCTCCTCTTTTATTTTTTCAATTCCTGAGGGAGGCTTCTGCTCCTCTTCACTGGCCTCTTCCTCTCCAAATGTGACATGACGAAAAACTCCTCGTGCTGCCTTGTATATTTCATTGGGTAGACGTGTCTCTAAGTTCCAAACCGTCCCGCGAATAGTATTAGCAGGAATCTCTGGAAATTCTCCGTGTATTCTTCTCACAAGGTTTGAATAGTGAACCCCGTCAGGATTTTTTTGAAGTATCCTCACTGCTGCTGATAGTATCTTTCCCTTTCTTGTTTCCATATTATCACCTCATGCCAGTTTATCAAGGATGCTGGGGTTTGATTCCAGCTTCTCAGCAACCCTTCTTACCGTCATATGATTATATTGCTTACTTTTCATTACCGCTCTGGTTGCTTCTTTGAAGGATTTTCCTGAAGACATTTCCCTTTTGATAGCTTCTAGGACTATGGCTTGCTTGCCAGTTAGTTGGCGTTTCATTCTGCCCTCTCCAAATCCGCTTGCCGGGCTACTCATCTGGCAAAGGTGGAGTTGTCATGATTATTGTAATTGTAGCATTTGCAGAAAGGGGACTATCAGTTTGATTCACGCTGGTAGCTGTTTCATTATCGGGAATGCTGGTATCGGCAATCGAGGGACTGCCATCAGAAATGCCTGATAGTAGTAGGGCTGCAAGCACGACGATTAGGGTAGCTAAGATCGTCAACCTTCTCATCTTCGCCTTTAATTATAACCTCAGATAACCTCAAATGGAAGACCTGCTGAGTTTGAGGATAGCTTGAAGCTGACTAGAAAACTGCACATTCCGTCAATTTGTGGAGTGACTGGCGCTTGCAATCTATGGGACACAAATAACAAGACAGCAACAACGAAATATGCCTCGCCGAGGCGAGGCATTAATAATTATGATAAAAATGCATGTTGAGCAAATAGGGCTTGTTGGAACATAGCATACATAGTATAATATATGCGCGTCTACTGTGTTGTAGATGAATGCAATAGCTCGAAGAGGTGGTAAAATGGCTAAGAACCAATACGAATATGGGAGAGAGAAAGAGAAAAGGGTCGCGCAGTTACTCAGAAGCAAGGGCGCCAGCGTAAAGACTAGTCCTGCCAGTAAAGGTGCTGCAGATTTAACTGCCACATTCTCAACAGGGACTAAGTGGAATATTCAAGTCAAGTCTTCTCGCACCGGTACACCTGCATCACCTTCAAGGCGAGATATTGGCCGCTTGAAGCAAAGCTCAACGAAAAGAGGTGCTACCCCCGTCATCGCCAAGGTTTCACCCGAAAGTATTGAATACACATCAGCTCGGTCCGGGAAAAAGCTCACACCTCCTCCAAGAAAAAAACGATAGGTCAAAAATGGAGATCGAGGACCTAGAAGCAAAGGCTCGAATTGTTACTCGCTTTATGGAAAAAGGAGCTAGGGTGGTGAAGATTTTTGGCACTAATATCGAAGTAGATCAGCGAGAGTATATAGAGGCTACAAGAGGTAATAGAAGTCCAGTATCGCAGGCTATGATGGTTAATGTGTCCACCATGGCTACAGCATCCGTTGACTTTTCTCCGCAGATTCAACAGATTGTCAAGCAATTGGAGCAGAGGCACCTCGAGCCACAGGAGCTTGAGACAGCTAAGAAGCAATTGGCAAGTTTTGAGGAGGAATTGCGAAGGCCAAAGCCTAGATGGCCAAAGGTTAGAGAAATATTTAAGTGGGCTCTCAGCTTAGGCGAAGAGTTGTTCCTAAGGCT
>JABUBO010000551.1_pt1 | contig 12260 bp, 15 predicted proteins | sample 7240361 | NCBI WGS metagenome assembly JABUBO01 (sample SAMN07256346, study PRJNA390944) | subsurface metagenome | isolation source: Methane hydrate marine sediment | place: Pacific Ocean: Eastern North Pacific, ODP site
AATGGCGAGAAAAGTTTTAATGTGATACTTGCTTGTTCTGTACTGGAGCATATAAAGTATCCACAACTAGCTGCACACGAGATAATGAAGACACTCAGGATGAACGGAGTCTTATTCATACAGACTCACCAATCATTCCCTTTGCACGCATACCCCAATGACTATTGTAGATTCTCCGCTGATGCGTTGAAGGCTTTATTCTCTTCCGCGATGGGTCTTGACACGGTAACTGCACAACATGAGTTTCCAGCAACGGTTGTGTCTGAGAGACCCAGGCACAGAGAATAGTCCCGCCTTTCTGAATAGCTACATATGTTGCATAAAAAGGAGAGAAACGCCAAAGGAGTATCAATATGAGTTATGACAAGAAAGTATACTAATGATAAGCATTGTGATACCAACATACGGTCGGCCGGATTTGCTAAGTCAATGCTTGGAGGCGCTGGCTCGCAATATGGTTGTACCTCACGAAACCATTGTCGTGGACGACGGCCAAGGGCTGAGTGTAGCTGACGTAGTTATGGTCAAGCACGAACGAAATAAGGGTTTCGCCTCAGCCATAAATAGTGGTATAAGGCTAGGCTTTGTACCTAAAGGATATAGGTTTAAAGGAGAATTTGACCCTTCAAAGATTCACGGCTCAAAAAGGCGTACCGTACAGACTAGGGACTGGTGGCTTGAGCAAATGTTTGAAGCAGGAATGGAACTGGACTGGAAGAAATACAAGGAAATCAAGTTTGATAATGAAGGCTTGCCGGGCAGCGACTTTAGGAGCGGAGGGGTAGGCTGGAGGGGCTTGGACTCTGTTTTCGTGATGAAACATAAGGAGGCGATTTGAAGATAATTTACGTTATGAAAGACATAGGACGTTCGGGAGGTGCGCGCGTCGTCTGCGAACACCTAAGGCACCTCACAAACAGAGGGTACCATTGCGAGTTATGTCATCTAACTGGTTCTAACCATTGGTTTGGCGATGTACCATTTAACATTATGCGCTTCAGCACCCCAGAGAGTATGATATTGTACCTACAAGGCCAAGACAGCATTAAAGTAGCCACCTGGTGGGAAACTGCTCAGTGGGTGGTTCAGGGAGGCGGAGGGTTTTACCTTGTCCAAGATATTGAGACCTCCTACTATCAAAATTCGGCGACAAAGGGGAGAGTGCTGGAGTCCTACCGCCTCGGTCTACGCCACATTGCTGAAAATACCTTTCAGTATGCTTCGCTAAAGTATGCTTTAGACGTAGACGTTCATAGAATAGGGATTGCCATAGACCATAGCATATTCAAACCCGCGGACGTGCGCGTAAGTAATGAGGTTCTTTACTGCTACAGAGACCATCCTCTTAAGAGGCCCGAGCTGATGGCCGGCGCTGTTGATGTTCTGAGAGGGAGAGGTTGCTCTTTTGTGTTGGTGTCTTATGGTATGTGCAATTGCCCCTTTGCGGAGGCTAACTATGTGGAAATCAGTGACGAGAACCTAGCTAAGCTTATGCAGAGAGCGTCTATTTTTGTATCGACAAGCGCGCACGAAGGTTTCGGCTTGCCAATACTCGAAGCAATGGCCTGCGGTGCTGCGGTTGTAACTACTAGAGCCGTGGGGAACGAATCCTTTTGTGTCGACAACGTAAATTGCCTTATGGGAGAAACCTCTGAGGAAATTGCCGACGCTGTATCGAGTTTGTTGAATAAGGATAACACAGCACTGCGCGAGAACAGTATTAAAACAGCGCAGAACTATACTTGGAGCAAAGTTGTCGATGCGCTGGAACAAATTTTCATACAAAAGGTAGGGAGGAAAAAATGAATTATGACCTCGATAAAATTGTGCCTATAAGGACTCACGACAGGATAACACATAGAAGGTGCAAAAGAAAGTGGTTCTTCAGCAGCCCGACAAAAATGAATCTGGCACCTAAGGATGGAAGTACGCGCTCTTACTTGTGGGCTGGAGAAGGGTTTCACTTTGTAATGGAAGACTACCATGGCTATAGATTCTTTGACGAACCGTTCAAGGCCTTCGAAGCATATATGGATTGTTTCAAAGACCTCGATTCCGATTGTTTAGCCTTCGCTGATATATGCGAAGGTATGTTGAAACATTATACACAAAGATGGCTCCCGAGACGGCGTGAGTATGAGACTTTGTGGACTAACAGAGTTCCGCAGGTAGAGATAGAATTCGGAGTGTATATTAAGGAACTGAGTGAGTGGCTTGGAGTTCCTGTGTACTACCAAGGAAAGTTTGACCGTATGGTCACAGACTGTGATGGCAAATTATGGGTTATGGAGTATAAGACAGCTGCGCAGTTTGATGTGCAAAAGCTTGAAACAGACCCACAAATAAACGCGTATATGTGGGCTGCACAGCTGGGGTATACAGGAGACCTGTGGAAGGCATATTGTACATTCAATTTAAAAAAGCCGTACCGGAGGAGCCTAGGATACTCGTCAATGGAGAAATCAGTTGCAACTCTAAACAAAGGACAACATATGGTATGTACATGCGAGCTTTGACTGACAAGTACGGGAATCCTAACAAGTTTCCCGAGCGTAACCGAGCCTTTCTGGACTTTCTATCCAGTTCAGACACTCCCGAAGGAGACCCTTTCATTAGATGCGACCCTGTGAGAAGAAACAAGTTTGCCATAGCACAGGAGAACTCTAAGATTATCTTGGAAGGAAGAGATATGCTCAATCCACAGCTGACCATAGATAAGTGTTACCCTAATCCTACCAGAGATTGCTACTGGGATTGTGCGTACAGAGATGTATGCTTAGCAATGGACGACAGCTCAGACTGGCGTTGGATACTGGAGAACGAATTTGCACAAAAAGGAGGTGAACTAAAAGAATGGAGGAAAAAAATAAGCTGGCCGAAAAGAGCTCTGAACCTTCCAAGCAGGTGACAGAGAGCAAAATTCCACCAAAGGTAATGATGGCCCCAAAGACGACACTACCAGGAGACGCTGTACCACGTAGTACGCCTACGCTAGTGTTCAAGATAGAAGACCCCAAGGAGTATCAGGAGAAAAAGAGGATAAAGATGTTGATATACGGCGACTCGGGTGTAGGCAAGACAACCCTTGCAGGCACCTCTCAAGACGTCCCAGAGATGAAAAATACCATTAACATAGACGCCGAGAGTGGACACAAAGTGCTTGCGTACCGTGGAGATATACCGCGTATAAGGATTAAAAACTATCACGCGTTGGCTAACGTTTATGAGTACTTTAAGAGATATTGCAATGCCAGGAACGCAAACAATATCGAAGCTATGAAGGAACTCGAATCGCTAGCTAGAAGAGTGCCTATAGAGTCTATAGAGAAACCTACGATATACAATACTCTCTTGATTGACTCTCTGACAGAGGTGCAGAAGTACTGTATGTACCAGATAATGGGAATAAATCCCGATGAGCACAAGCTAGATTTAGTGCCTGAAAGCCCTGAGTGGCAAGACTGGGGTAGGAGTTATGAGATGGTGCAGATACTCATAAGATACTTCCGCGACCTGGATATGAATATCGTTCTAGTAGCAGGTGCGCAGACGGACACTGATGAGAGGAAGAGAACAACGTACCAACCCATGCTGCCAGGGAAGCTCGCCAATGGCGTTCTTTACTTTATGGACCATGTAGGATTCTACTGGACTTTCACAGCCGAGAACGGAGAGGACGTAAGAAGAGTGTACTTTCATCCAGGCTTGACCTACAAAGCCAAGAATAGATTTAAAAACCTTCCAGGTAGCTACGTGGAAGACCCAACGATGCAAAAATTTTGGGACCTGGAACCAATGTAAACAAAGGAGGAGAAAACAATGAATGACGAAAAAGGACCCGATGCCCCTAGCAATCAGAAGCAGGAAAGCCAAAACATGGTGCTAGACCTCACAAAGGTAGATCCTAGCCTACCAACATTCGAAGCGCTGGACGCAGGAGTGTACAAGGCTGCTATAGAGGAAATGAGCTATGCCTTGTCATCTAAAGGTAATCCTATGATAACCTGGCAGTTCAGAGTCACTGAACCAGGCAGGCCCGCCGATGGACGACTCTTGTTCTACCACACTGTGCTCAACAGTGAGGCAGGGCTAGGCAGGTTGGTGAGACTTCTTACAAGAGTGTCTCCCGACATGGATCTTGCCAAGGTAGATGTAATAGCAATATGCAAAGAGGGCAAGCTCATAGGCTTCCCTTGTAGAGTGAAGGTCAGAATCAGGAGGTACGAAGGCGAGAGAAGAAACGATGTGTCAGACGTAATGGCTCCTGAGGAAGGCGAGTTTATGGGCGAAGTAGCACCCGAGTAGATGGGCACGAGTGTGGGCCTTCTCGTAGGCCCACACCCAAGAAAGGAAGTAATATGAAAGAGAATCTACTAACATTGAACGAGGTAGCAGCCATCTTGAAGGTCACATACAGGACGGTGCTCAAATACACAAAGACAGGAAAGTTGAAGGCACGAAGAGTAGGAGGAGCTGCACTTACAGAAGTACTTCGACGATGTACATGCAATAGACAAACTGTTCAACATCAAGCTTGACGAGCCTAATAACATCAACTTAATGTTCTTTACCGTAGCTTTATGCGGAGAGGCAGGAGAGCTAGCTAATGTGGTCAAGAAGGCAGTTCGCAACGGAGCTACCAAGGAGAGACTTGCGCAGATACGTGAGGAGCTCGCAGACGTACTTATATACTTTTGCAAGATACTAGATATAGTACAGGGGGACTTCGATGCAGCTTGGGACTATAAACATAAGGTCCTCGCAACCACCCGCCGAGAGCGCTTGGGTGACTATACTATTAAGAACAAGAGGATAAGAAGGGAAGATGATGACGACTATGGAGACGGAGAAGAAGTTGCTAGGGGCCTCTAAAAAAGGAGTAGTACTCTTGTCAGGAGGTCTCGATAGTACCTTATGTGCTACTATGGCAGTCAAAGACCTAGGAGCAGACAACGTGATTGCCTTAACAATATTGTATGGGCAGAAGCACGAGAGGGAATTGATAGCTGCCAAAAAGGTTGCTATAGCACTCATTATACAGCATAAGACGCTTGTGATACCAGGCATATTCGCAGGGTTCAGAAGCTCTCTCATAGACAAAGATGTTCCCATCCCTAAGATGTCGTATGAAGAGATGGAAAAAGCTTGTGGTATATCTCCTACATACATCCCTTATCGAAACGGTGTGCTGCTCTCATACGCAGCAGTGATTGCCTTAGTAGGAGGAGCGCGCTTCATTTATTTTGGAGCGCATGCAGAGGATGCTAGGAGCTGCGCATACCCAGATACAACACCTGAATTTATAGGCTCCATGGCGAACGCAATCTATGTAGGTACCTACCATAAGGTAAGACTATTGACTCCGTTACAATGGTATACAAAGAAAGAAATCGTTGTGAAGTCTATTGAGCTTAGTTCTCCCTACCAGTTCACATGGAGCTGCTATGCAAGAGGAGAGGTACATTGTGGCAAGTGTCCTACTTGCATAAGTAGAAGGCAAGCGTTCAAGGACTCAGGCTATGCAGACCCTACGGAATACGCAGAGGAGGTGAATAATGAGACTATTAGTAACTAAGATTTTTACCTTTGATAGTGCCCACAAACTGCCTAACTACGACGGCAAATGTGAACGTTTGCACGGCCATACATACAGGCTTGAAGTGACCGTGGAGCGCCGGAAAGAAGACTCCTCGGACATAGTTGAGCACGGGGGACCAAAAGACGGTATGGTTGTGGATTTCTCGATACTTAAAGATATTGTGAACAGCGCTATCATAGACAAAGTTGACCACCAACCTCTACATGAGGTTTTTGAGTTTAGAACCACAGCGGAAAACCTAATACTATGGATGCGCGAAACGTTAATAGTAGCTCTATGCACTCACTCTTTTGGATTGGAGAAACTCAGACTATATGAGACTCCGGAGAGCTACGTGGAGGTGCTAAATGACTAAGTATCCCGTGATTGAAGTATTTACAAGCATACAGGGAGAGGGTTATTGGATAGGAGCTCCTGCGACCTTTATCAGGCTAGCAGGTTGCAACCTCAGGTGTCCATGGTGTGATACGAAGTATAGCTGGTCCACTACCAAGGTTGCCAAATACACTCCTACAGAGATAGTAGAGATGGTGCCTGCGGAAAGCAATATGATAGTCATAACCGGAGGAGAACCTCTCCTATACGACCTAGAACCTCTGTGTGAAGCGTTGGCGTTCTACGGTGCACACATACACTTAGAAACCAACGGCACCTTTCCTCTTCCGCCTGCATTAGAAAAATGGATTAGCTGGTGCGCAGTTTCTCCGAAGCCTCCGAAGTACGAGGTCAATTGTAGCAAAGTGGATGAACTAAAATTCGTGGTAGACGAGAGTCTACGGCTCCCCATCATACAAGACCTTATGGAAGGGCTCAACATGAATAAGCGTAGGGTATTTGCTCAAGTAGAAGGGTACAATCAGGAGGCGAGTGCAAGGAAGGCCGTTAGAATAGCAAAGAAGTTGGACATACGTGTCGGTATACAGCTTCATAAGATTTTGGAGGTGAAGTAAAGTGCGTGGAAAGATGAGTAAAGAAATACGAATGGCTATGAGGAAGGACGCTGTGATAATGTTGCTCAAGACCGTTGAGAGGGGCTTTACTCGAGAAGGACTGAAAGAAACCCCAGACAGAGTTGCTAGGATGTACGAAGAGATATTTGCAGGGTATGACATGAACCCTGAAGAGATACTAGGGAAAGTTTTTGTAAAGGACCCTCACCAGGAACTAGTACTAATGAAGGATATACCATTTTATAGTACTTGCGAACACCATCTGACTCCGTTCTTTGGTAAGGTGCACATAGCGTATATACCTAAGGGGAAAATCGTAGGGATAAGCAAGCTCATACGCTTGGTAGAGTGCTACTCTCGTAGACTACAGATACAGGAAAGAATGACTAGCCAGCTTGCGGACACCATTGATGATATTTTGGCTCCCCTAGGAGTCGCTGTCATAGTATCTGCGGAGCATATGTGTATTACTCTTCGTGGGGTACGGAAGCCTGGCGTGGTAACAAGGACCGCAGCGCTAAGAGGGGTATTCTTTGACGACATAAGAGCCAGGAGTGAATTTTATAATCTTTTAGGAGGCAAAGATGATAGTCATAGTAGTAGGCTCTGACAAATCAGGAAAATCTACGCTGGTAGAGAATCTAAGGGCACGACGCGGCTGGCCTTCAGTTAAGTTTAGTAAGGAAGACGCAAGTCTCCCTATCATGCTTACAGCCATCCAGGATGCAACCCTGTTGTTCCCTACAATATATGATAGATTCCCCTACCCGGACGACCTAGTATATTCACCCGTAGTAGAAGGGAAGCCTTCTAGTCTAGAGCGGTACTCGTGGTCTCTAGAAAGGCTCCTTGAGATTAAAGAAGCCGTGATAGTGTTCTTGCACGCAAACCTGGTTGTCATTACAAAAAGATATGCAAGCAGTGGAGGAGACGAATATCTACCGCTGAACTTGGTGAACGATGTCTTCGATGGCTATGTAAGATTCCTCAAGACTACTAGCCTTCCTTACATAGAAATAGACACGTCCTATAGGCGACCCGCAACAGTGCTTAAAATGGCTAGTGGATTTATAAACAAAAAATTAAGGAGAGCTAAGTGAAAGCTATAACGATACTACCTACGCCCTTTTTATATATATTAGAGGAAGACCTCATGCATATGGCTCTTGCGCACGTTGTTCTTGCTGACAACGCATGTGCTAGGTTTTACAGGAGAATGTCTGAGGAAGGCAAGTTCGTGATAATGGATAATGGCGTCTATGAGGGTCACTCTTTGACGCTGGACGAGCTTGTCAAGGCTGCTAAAAAGATAGAGGCCTCAGAGGTAATACTACCAGATGTTCTAGGTCGGGGCGCAGACACAATAATCAGTAGTTGGGAGGCTCTGGGTTACCTCCGCGAGAAGTTACCTGAGTGCAAATTTGCTGTTGTGGTGCAAGGACAGAACGTCGCAGAGTGGGTGATGAGCGCCATGCCTATGCTCACCTGGGACATAAATACGTTGTGCGTACCTAAACACATAATGACTAATGTAGGCAACAACGCGCGTATGCTGTGCCTTAAAAATATCAAAGACAGAATACCGCGAGGAATGCACTTGCACCTCCTAGGATGTGGCAAACATGTCGAAGAGGTAGCGCTCGTGGGTAAAGAGTTTAAAATGAGAAGTGTAGACAGCTCTATACCCTGGGTGTATGCTAAGGAAGGACTCCTCATAGGCCAGGGGGAGAGACCTAGCAATGTGGTCATAGACTTTAGTGACACGACTGTAAACGTTGAGCTACTGCGCAGTAATGTAATACTTTGGAAGAAACTCTGTAGCACTCTATAAGGGAGAAGAAGAGGTGATTACATTTACAAACAAACACAATAGCACATTCGACGAGGTAGCTCTAAGCGACGCTATTGAATGGTATGCTAAGTTAAAAGGTGTTAAGGCTAGGACTCACAAAACAATCTACGCCGACTTAAAAGGCTACCCAGAGGTCTACGTAGGTGGGAAGCATGTGCACATGTATGTTTCCAGATTGCTTATGATGTATCACCTAAAGCGAGAACTAGGAAGTAACGAGTTTGTACACCATATAGACGGCAATAGGTTGAACAATGTACTATCCAACCTAGCACTTACTAGCAGAGCTGCACACCCCAGGCACCACCGAAAGAGAGCGGACATATCAAATCATACCATAAAAGAAATGTTGGAACAAGGAATGAGCTATAACGATGCAGCTAGACAACTTGGGTGTAGCGACGCAGCTATTTGCCACAGAGTTAAAGGAATGCGAAAGAAAGGAGAAATATAGAGGTGCTTCCACAGTGTGAGGGATGCATATATAAAAATTACAGACAGATTCCGCCTACTCCAATAAGACACGTAGAGATAGCTATTGTAGGCGAAGCTCCCGGCAAGCAGGAGTTGGTGCAAGGAATACCATTTGTAGGAGAAAGCGGAGAGGTGCTCGCGCGCACGTTAGCTCGCGTAGGACTCCCTACAAAGGAAGAAATGTATATCACCAATGTTCTATTGTGTCGCCCTCCCGAGGGGCAGATAAGAAGACAACCAATTGTCCAGTGCAGGCCAAGACTCGTAAAAGAACTCAAGGAAGTTCAGCCTAAAATCATAGTGGCGCTAGGCACTACAGCACTGCAAGCCATTTCGGGAGATTTCAATGCCAGGATTACAAAACATCATGCAGTCCCCTTTCCGTGCCCTTTCATAAACGGTACATTAGTAATGCCTTTGTACCACCCAGCTAAGTTATTTAGAACACCAGGAGACTTTCCTGCATTCCTAGACGGTTTCCGCTATGTAGCCGATATCTACCACGGTAAGGCACTAAAGGACCCCGGGACGACAACCTACAAGGTGATAGAGAGCGAGTCTGAAGTTCCAGGAGTGATTGACGCATTGAAGTGTTGTACAGTTGTAGGTGCAGATATTGAGACAGCAGGACGCAACCCTTTAACGGACCGTACCCTAGACTTAGGTATAGCCTACGAAAAGAACCGTGTGCTTATATTCCCTCGTCATTTTATCCCCCACCTGCTACCTTTGTTTGAATCCAAGAAACCTCTGATGTGCTGGCATAACGGCCAGTTTGATACGTCATTCCTGAGAAGAATAGGAATTCCTGCTAGAATAGACCATGATACCATTTTGTTACATTATTGCTTAAACGAGCACGAAGGAGACCATGATTTAGACACTCTTTCGCGCAGAGACTTAGGGGCTCCTGAGTATAAGAGCAGGGTAAAAAAGTACGTGCAGAAGGGCGATAGGGGGTATGAAAGTGTGCCTAAAGATGAGCTCTATCCCTATCTGGCAAAGGATTGCGACTATACTCTCCAACTTTACCACAGATTCGCTCCTCTGGTAGGGAACGATCCTGACCTGCGTAAACTTTATTATAGTTTACTACTTCCGCACAGCAGGTTCCTGCGTAGAGTGCAACGCAACGGTTTGTACCTCAACATGTCCTATATCAGGGTACTAAGAGAGGAGTTGCAGAGCAAATCAGATGAACTGACTGACGAAATCGTAGATATACTTCAGCCCCACTGGGATGCAGAGTTATATAAGAAGCAGACAGGAGCTAAAACGGCTGGACTTACCTTCCTACCTACAAGCAACAAGCAATTGGCATGGATGTTGTTCGATCGCCTGAGACTCGTTCATCGCGTACGAAGGAAAAAAGCTTTGTGCGTCGACAAAAGCGTTCTTAAGTCTTTGTTGAACCTACATCCCGCAATACCCAAGTTGCTAGAGCTGCGTACTACCAACAAAATGAAGTCCACATACGTAGATGGTATGCTAAAGAGAAAGGACAGCGATGGTAGAGTACGTAGTAGTTTCCTACTGTTTGGCACAAAGACAGGAAGACTTAGTTCTCGTAACCCTAACTTGCAAAACATTCCACGAGACTCAAACATAAAAGCGATATTTTGTGCTCCTCCTGGACGCAAGCTGATAGAAGCCGATTACAAAGGAGCGGAGCTACGCGTTCTTGCCTACCTTAGTGACGACGACTTCCTAAAAAGAGTATTTAAGGAAGGAAGAGACCTGCACGATGAAGTAGCACGCTTCCTGTTTGGAGAAAACTTCACTAAAGAACAGCGTGTCAAGGCTAAGAATGTTAACTTCGGGATAGCCTATGGTAGGACAGCATACACCATTTCTCAAGAATACGATGTACCTCTCATAGAAGCTCAGGCAATGCTTGAAGAGTGGTTCTCGAGAGCTCCTGAGGCTCGAAAGTATCTACTGCAGTGTGACGCAGACGCAGAGAATGGCGTAGTATTAACAACTCCCTTTGGACGAAAACGACGCTTTGGATTAATATCTAGAGAGAACATCAAAGACTTGAGAAACGAGGCTCGAAACTTTAGAATACAGTCGATAGCTTCAGACTTAACTCTGATATCGGCACGAAATATAGAGCCCCAAATAAAGAAGATAGGAAACGCAATGGTAGTTAATTTGGTACACGACAACATAGTAGTAGAAGTAGACGACAACATAGATGCGATAGGAGAGGTTATGAAGATAATGAAGGAAGTAATGGAAGAAGTACCTAAAGAAACACTAAAAACCGACGTACCTTTCGAGGTTGATTTCAAAGTAGGCAATGTATGGGGCAAACTAGAGAAAACCGAATGGTAGAAGACCAGAGTTATATCACATAAAACACCAACCTCAGATTCCATAAAATAAAAGAGACCACCAACACCGTGGTCTCTTATTATTTTCACTTACTCTCTTGCCTTTTCTTATTGTCCAATATATAATTGAATTATAAAGCAAAGCTCTGTAACTATCTAAGGAGGTAGTATTGAAGGTACCCACTGTTGTGGCTTCTGCACCTCTCACCAACGTTAAAACACAGACATTACTAGAACTTGGAGAAAGGGTTAGTGCCCTTCAGGCTGCTCTTCCAGTAAACCGTGACGGTCTTCCTCTTGCATACATCGACCCACAAGCACTAGCTGAAACTGGTTTCTTGGCGGGTAATTTAAGTAAGGAGCAGGTAGAAAAAACAATGGTACCCATAAGTTACGCTGACAGCTATGCCGTAGCCAACAATTTGCCTTTCTGGGAAAGACTTGACAGCGAACTTTTAGACTATTACGAGCTATTTAAAACATACAGAAATATGAAGTATATTGTAGGGAGAAGGTCTATACTCGAGGTCTCAAACGCTGTAGACGTACCGTCAAGCAAAATAACAGCTCTGTCTCAAGTATATCACTGGATGCTTCGTGTGCTGTGCTACGACCATTACAAAGAAATGGAATTACAAGCGCAGAAAGAACAAAGCATCAAGGAAATGGAGAACAAGCACTCTAATGCAGCGAAGAAGTTATTCGACTTCTGTATGAAAGCTATTCAATCCGAGGAGATGGAATTACTATTGAATCCTAAAACCATCCTCGAGTGGTTTCAAACAGCAGTCAAACTTGAGCGTATAAGTAAGGGATTGGACCCAGATAGACCTATCACAAAGGACGATACAAGGAATATAGGAGCTATCATACAGAGTATACAATATGACAATCGCAAAGTAAACATAGATGTACGAAGCATGCAAGAAGTCTTAGACGTTCTTGTAGGTGTAGGCGCAATAGATATGGTCATGACAAAAGGTAAGGAGGAGAATGGGAATAATAGTAGCGGAGATGGCAACCGAGCAGCAACACGAATTGCGGCCCCT
>JABUBO010000552.1_pt1 | contig 12253 bp, 14 predicted proteins | sample 7240361 | NCBI WGS metagenome assembly JABUBO01 (sample SAMN07256346, study PRJNA390944) | subsurface metagenome | isolation source: Methane hydrate marine sediment | place: Pacific Ocean: Eastern North Pacific, ODP site
CTAGTTGAAAAAAAAATCGTTTTTGATTTTATATCAAAATTATATGTTAAATTTACACTATCTAAGCCAAATTATAACTTGAAACTTATTGTAAGAGATGATAAAGATACGGATATTCTTAAAAGTGCATTGTCTGCAAAATGTAAATACTTAATCACTGGAGATAAGAATCTTTTAACACTTAAACAAGTTGAAAATACAAAGATTATAAAATCAAAACAATTAATTAAAGAATTTAATTTAATATAAGAGAAGAGTAATCTCTGCTTTCTATGAATAATAGAGTAAATAACTAAATATTATTAATAAAAATTGGAAAAATAATAATAATGAAAATGATTATTTGGTTGTAATTTTTTAAATCAAATATTATTTACGTATGTCTGCTAAAACTTTATTTTCATTATCTTTTAGAAATGTAAGAATACCATCAATTTCTTTCCTAAAATTAATAATTTGACCATTCGGTCTCTCGATTTCAATTAAACATTTTTCTGTTTCAAATTCCTTTAATACTTTATCTAATTCTTTATATCTTGTTTCCTTAAGATGGTCCAGAGCACGATGGAAATAATAGGCTTTTATGTAATTCTTATTTTTTGGGTCCATTTCATAAAAATAGGTTAAATGAAGGAACCTAGGATCATCATTATTTTTAATGTCACTTTTAGCAGAATATACCCAATTGAAGCCATAATCAATAACTCGATTTGTAATATTAGCTATACCTTCCGGAATTCCTGCTTTTTCTGCCCATTTCAAATGGATGAACCAGTTAGGTATATTTATAACCTCAAATTACTATTAAAAATCGTGAATATTATTTCTAAGAATTAAGGAATCTATAAATTTTTCATTGTTTAAGTTTTTCTAACCATTTTGTAGTATTCATTAATTCTTCATAATCCTTAATATCTCCAAGATCTTTCCTAATTTGATGTTCTTTCACTATTATCAGCCTAAATTTTAAATTTTGATGTAATATTCCCAATTTAATTGCTTCAGTCAATTCAACTTCTCCTCTTATAGATTCAGGAGTATTTCTTAAAATTTGAAAGATTTGTGGAGATAAGATAAATATACCTGAATTGTTTAATTTTGATTTAGATGTCCCTTTTGGGGGTTTTTCGATAATTTCTGTAACATAATCATTTTCATAATAAATTGCAGCACCTCTATATGGGTCATTGGTTGGATTTGCTACCAATACAAACCTTTCGTTTTGTTCTTTGTATGATTTATATAATTCTTGATAGATACTATATGATACTAATACATCTGAATAAGTTAGAAGAAATTGTTCATCTCCGCAAAACTGTTCGGCCAATAAAGTTGCATGTCCGGTTCCCTTTTGGTCTGCTTGTAAAAAATAATTTATCCGGACACCAAAATTATCTCCATTTCTAAAATATTTTCTAATGATTTCATTTTTATATCCAACAATTAACGTAATTTCATTAAAATTGGCGATTCTTAAACCCTCAATAATGTATTGTAAAATTGGTTTTCCATGCAGTTCCAGCATTGTTTTAGGTAATCTTTCTGTTAAAGGACGCATTCTTAAACCTTTACCGGCTGCCAAAATAACAGCTTTCAATAAAGCTCAACTCCTTCACTTGTTTTAACTGTAAAACCTATCCCCCCAACCTCTGCAATGTTATCCATTATTTCTTTTTTATTTTCAGAAGCTAACGCAAACATACATCCTCCAAATCCTGAACCGTTAATTTTTGCTCCAAAAGCACCATTTTCAAGAGCAATTGATATCATTTTATCAATTTTTGGAGTAGAAATCCCTATATTACCAGATAATTGCCGATGGTGTTCAGTTAATAAATTTCCAAATGCTCTGTAAAATTCTAACTCAATGTTATGATTTTTTTCTATTATAATCTTGGAACTTTTTTGGATGTAACTAGTAATAAGTAGTTTAGCTTTTTGGGTAATATCTCGGTTTATTATGTTTCCAATTAATATATTTCGGAGATCCTTATTAAGATTGGGGAGATATTGTTCAATTTCATTAAGACTCGTTCTATTAGGATCAAATTCTTTCATAATTTCCTTTAATATCTTAAATGTTTTTAATGCACGCTTTTTAACTTTACGTAAATCTTCAACCGTATTTTTAGACTCTTTAGAATTAGCGAGAATAAAATGATCAATATCTATATTAAATTTTATTGGTATAAATTCCGGATATGTCTCTAAATAAATTAATTTACCATATGTAGATGAATAATGATCCATCATTCCTCCTGCCTCTCCAAATTCTCGAACTTCCGCCGAATATCCGAGTTTTGCAAGATCTTCTAAGTTAAGATAATGATTAGAAACCTGTGATAAAAAAAAGAGCCAAGCAATAATTAAAGCAGAAGAACTTCCGCAGCCAGCATTAATTGGAATATCTCCAGTTATTTTAACTTTATACCCCTTATTTATTTTCGCTCCTATACGTAAAAAATGATTATAACCGCTCCTTAAATAATCTCTATTTGAAAAATAATCAATTTCCTTGTTATTGAGTAAAAATTCGTCGTGCCATTCCATATCTGGTAATTCTATTATAAATTTGGGATCCATTATTGGTTCGGCTTCCAAATAAATGAATTTAGAAAATGCCATCGAAATAACTGGAAATCCTAAATAATCTTGATGTTCCCCAAATAAACAAATCCTCCCAGGTGCTCGAATTCTTATCATATTTAAAGAAATTAATAATTTAAAAAAATCTTTATTATATAATTTGATTAAAAGTTATAATTCATCAATTAATTTTATGATATTTTCAGATAATGTAATACTTTTATCGCATAATGAAAGATCAATTCTGGCTTTTGGAAAATAATCAGCTATTATGCGAAAATCAAAAAATCGTTCTAATAAAACAACAATATTAGATCTTTTTATACCAATCAATTTATTTCTTACATCAGCATGGAGCCGACTATCATCATAAAAAGTTTTACCTAAGGATTCTAATTTTATTTTTGATTTTAAAAAGGCTGCATAATAAGATCTTCCAATAGATATTCTCAATCTTCCGTTTTGGTCATATTTTTTATCATACATTAATTTTTTTGCGATCTCTAAAAATACCTCTGGATTAAAAAAATAGGACAAAAAATTTCACCTATAATGGTTCAACGTATAAAAAAAATTGATATTCTAGATTTTCGAATTTTTTCTTTTCTTTGCCTGAAGAAATTTCAATTAATTCTATAATCTTTTCTTGTACAAATAAAGTAATTTTACTCAATAAATCTATCTTCTCTTGTGTTGTTGATAATTCTTTAAAATCTAATGATAGAATCAAGTTTTTTTGATCTGGAATTTCCCAATCTTTTTTGAAATAGAAATTATAAGTTATTTTATGAATATTATTTAAAAAAACAAATTCTTTTAATGCACTCTCAACATTATTAATAAATCTTGTAAAAATCTTATCAGAAATCATATGATTTTCTATTTCAGGACTAAATATAAGAGATATTTTACCTTTATCCATTAAATTAGATAAATCCTTTCCACTCATAATTTTAATTATATATTTTATTAATTAATTCATAATTTTTTCTATTAATTAAGAGATAATTAATCGTTTTATAATTCACTCTTTCTTAATAAATTCAATTAATGTTAAAAAGGTCAATCTTTTTTAACTTTATCTAATTGTTTCTTTAATTTAATAAAGAATTCCGGCGTGGAAAGTTGATAAGGAATTGGATATCTTGTGCCAGTTTTATGGGTCTTTTCCATTCCTTCTATTATTGAATCAATAATTCCAAATGGAATAGATGCTATTAAGTCAGTATCTTTTGCCATTCCAAACCGGCGGTCACCGAGACAAGGGAATGCGATTTGCAATTCCTCCGTAAGATATGCTTTTGCGATGGTGTCTGCACAAACCCCGTCACAAAAGGTCGACATTGTAATTCTCCCCCCTTCTTTCCATAAAGATCCTTGGATTATTCTCATTATCTGAGCAGAATTTCCCCAAATCATAATAAAATCTGGTTCAAATTCTACACGATTTAAAACTCCCGAAACTATTGCGGAGAACTTTCCATAAGGTATTTTAGGCATTGTTGCTGTTGTTTTTTTCGCTGCTTCTTTAGTTTCATTATATCTACCAACAAAAAAGGCACCTTCTAAAAAAAGCTTGTATGGTTCTTCAAAACCAAGTGCTATATTTGCGAGAGGACATAAATTATCCTCCATAGTGCATCCCATTGTCCATCCATAATATCTCGAATAACTGAATATTTGACATAGGGCGATTTTCTTTTCAGATTTTTTTAAAAATTTTATCGCTTTTAATTCTTCTTTATCCTTAAGTAATTTTACTGCTATCGGAAATGTAGCTAACCTAAGAAATTTATTTAATTTTTTATCCAATTCATTCCATTTACCCATAAAAATCCTCACTTTTTGATTTTTCTTTACTAGGAGTTTTTTTTAAATATTTCTAAAGGATCATGCCCTCTCTCTCTAAGAAATCGAGAACTCTGCTCCCTAGGATCTTTTGGAAAATCCTGTTCTTCGTCACGGTGTATTAAGTAACAAGCTTCCTGTGGACATTTATGCACGCAAACACCACATCCAAGGCATCGTTCGGGGTCAAATATCACCTTTTTATCATTAAGTTCTAATGCTTTCATTGGACAGAATGTAACGCAAATACCGCAGGCTACACACTTTTCTTCGTCTATTTCCCGAATATAATTCGATGGTTGATGCCCTCTTGGAATTATACCAGGTATCTTGACAGCTAATTCTAGGAAAAGACAGCAACACGTACAACAGTTACAGATTGTATCTATTCGTTCTTTTGTTGTAGAAATGCCATGAACTAAACCGGCGTCAGCTGCTTTTTTTAATATTTCTAATGTCTCTTCTTTAGTAATCTCTTTACCCAATCCATTCTGGATAATATATCTGCCGAGCCGATCAAAGTGTAAGCATTTTAATGTATCATACTTACAATTTTCTATATCAGTGTCAGTATTATGTCGATGACTACATGGGCATGTCGATACTGTGTAATATTCTACATGGTCTATTACTTTTAAAATATCCTCATAAGGCATTACCTTACGAGTATCTTGAATAGTTTCATTTATTGGAATTGTGCGAAGTCCTTGAGTGGGATGTCCCAAATAATCCGTAGCATAAGCTTCAATATAATATTGATTCAATAATGGACTAATCTCGTGATTAAATTCATCATCAAGTCCAGCCCAACCTATGCTTCTGTAAAATAAAAATAATGAGTCCGGTAAAGAGTAGCGAATAGCACTTCTCCCTTCTACTCGAAAAATCATTCCTTTTTGTGCAAAACCATCCAATTTTTCTGTAAGCTTAACAACTGGGATCCCTACTTTCTCGGAAAGCTCTTCAGCAGTATGAGGTAGAAAAGGAATTTTTGAAAGAAATTCTGCCTCCTCAGGAGTGAAACGCAGTTCAAACAATGGTAAAAGATATTTGGATTCTGGTAGCCCAAATATCCAATTCCGAAGGTGATTAATCAAATCATTATAAACTTTATTATTGGACACACTTAATTCCTTTATTGTTTAATAATAATTATTGTATTAAATAAAATGCTAGATGAAGATATTTATTTTATGAAAAAATAAATTATTTGCAATTTAAGATTAAGAATCTTTTTAGATAAAAAAATTTAATTCTACAGAAAAAATAATTTGAATAACATGAATAAGGTATATAATACTGCTGTAGTAATTATTCCACCAGAAAATATTTGGGGTTCAATTCAAAAAATTCGCAGGAAATACGATAGACATATAGACAGTTGGATGCCTCATATCACAATACTATATCCTTTTTACCCCCAAAGTGAATTTTCCTGGATAATTAAAAAATTTAATGAAATAAAAAGAATTCATGGCTCATTTGGAATTAAGTTTGAAAAAATAGATTTTTTTCATCATAAAAAGGAAAATTACACACTTTGGCTAAAACCCGAACCTCCAGATAAAATAATAGAACTTCAAAAAAAGTTATTAGAGTATGTACCAGAATGTGATGATGTTAGTAAATTTAAAACCGGATTTACTCCACACTTGAGTTTAGGACAAATTAAGGGAAAATCAAACTTAAATTCAATAAAAAAAGAACTAGAACAAAATTGGAAACCTATATCATTTATTGTTCTAGATATCGTCTTAATTTGGCGAAATAAAGAAAATCCAAGAGATCCTTTTAAAGTTATTGAAAAGATCTCATTAATTTAAACTAATTTAAAGGGTTATTTAAAATGCAAATTAATATTCATAAAGCCGAAATTGAAGATGCAGAAGCCATTTCTGCTATATGGGGGGTTGTCTGCGCGGAACGGATTTACACCGCTGTGAATCACCCTTTTACTCCTCAACAGGAGCGAAATTACATTGCATTCCTCTCTGATCGTGAAGGTATCTTCCTGGCAAAGGTGAATGATAATATCGTGGGTTTCCAATCCCTGGATCTATGGGGCAAATACACTGATTCATTTGATCACATTGGGGTGTTGGGTATCATTGTTCTCCCAGAATGGCGTCGGAAGGGCATTGGAAGGTACTTGATGAAATACACCCTTAATTTTGCTCGCACTAAATCCTATGAAAAGATCATCATCTATGTACGAGCGGGTAATAATGGAGCCCAAGCTTTCTACTGCAGCCTTGGATTTATCCCTAAGGGGGTATTAACGCGGCAAGTCAAAATTGATGGGCAATATGATGATGAAATCTTCATGGAGTTGTTCTTATAGTTTTACTTTGATTTATAGTTCTTTTTTTTATTTGCTTTTATAATTTCTGCGCGTTGTTTAAGGATATTCTTAATTACTGTTTTATCCCTATGATACCATTTAAAGGCAAATATCCATAAAAATATTCCAGGCATCGTAAATAAACCAATAAATAAAGCAACTATTTGATAATTTTGCCCTGAAATGGAAATTAATATTCCTGTGATTAATGGGCCAGAACCAAAGCCAATATTTTCTAACAATCGATTCCACGAGACTATTTGCCCTTGTGCTTCAGGTAAATTAATTTCTTGTAAAAGCGGTGGTTGATTAACATCGTATAATGATGAAATTGAATTAGCACTAAGATATATGGCTCCCATAATCCAAATTGTTGGGAATGAGAAAAAATAAATAATATCTTTACCTTCTTTAATAGTTAAATGAGGCAGAGGAAGATAGAACATAAAAACAAAAGAGAATGCTCCAATCGCCAATGCAAATATGATAAAATATAATCTTCTTATCTCCTTGCCATAACATAATTTATCAGATAAACGAGCAAGTATTATTTTTCCCAAGATTCCAGCTATCAATCCAAAGCTTGCTAGAAATACTGCTGTTGTAAAAGGAGCGAAATTGTGAGGTTCTCCTTGAATATATGGCAAAAATAAAATAGTTAAACTTCCCAAAAAAACATTTGTAAATATTCCTTCAATTAAAACAATTAAATTTGTTTTGCTTAACATTGTCTTTAACATCATTTCTTTATTTATCTGAAAATTATATTCAATAGAATCTTCCTTAAGTATTTCAGAAAGTTCCTCGCGTTGAGCTCCTCTTTTTGGTTCTTTGATTTTAAATACCATAATTCTTCCTGAAATTATTAGAGCTATTCCTATACCACTAAAAAAAAATCGCCAATATCCTTCTTGGACTAGATAACCAGAAATTAAAAAACCAATTAATTGAAATATATATCTTACTATCCCGTATATTCCAAAAAATCTAGAACGTTGGCTTATTGGAACAATATCATGTGATAGTGAAATTACTGTCGGGTAATTTCCGCCTGCAAAGAATGAAAAAATAAAAATAAAGAAGTAAAAATATAACCATGAATCTATTCCTTTTGCCATAGTAGCAAAAGATAACATTATCATGCAAAAACCTCTAACCATTGAGACTATGAAAAAAATCCTTTTACGGCTATACTTATCAATAAGCCTTCCGAAAAATATCCCTGAGCCGGACATTACCCAAAACATTGATGTAATAAGAATACCCATCTCAAGAGCATGATATGGTTCTCCAGGCCAAAATAATAAAGATAAAGGCATTACTAGAATATAAATTCCGCTAAAGGAAATCGAAAAAAGTCCTGCCAATAAATATATAGGTAATAAAATTTTATTGAAATGAATCTTTGAATTGTCAAAATCAGTTTCGGGCATGTATATGATACAATATGAATTAAAATTTTAATTTAATTATCATAGAATTTCAAAATAAGCAAAATTTTTTCGATTTATTAAGTATGTACAAATTTGGAAAAAAAATTATAATTTTGATTTTTTCTTATCATGTAAGTTTTGAAGTTGTTCTTTCATTTTAACTAAATTTTCACCATCTAATGGATATCTACTTATCTCTAAAGATTTTAAATCTTTAATTCACAAAAAATCTTCATTCTTAAAATTATATAATTTGCTAAAGTTTTTTATTATAATTCAATCAATATTAAATTGTCATTATTAGAAACCATTTTAGAATTATTTATTAAAATATTTTCAGACCTATTAAATTACAACCTCTTGTTAATTAATTGTAAAAAATGAGTTGAATAAAAACGTCAAATAATCTTCTTGAAGAAATTACTCAAGCTACAAGTAATGGAGAATATAAACGTATAGGAAGCATAGTAAGAAAAGCCAAAAGAAAAGGATTCACACCTAAAGAAATAATACAAGCTTTATCAGATGGTATAACTTCTGCAAGTAAAGAGTATCAAAATAAGGGAATGTATCTTGATGATATTGTTTTAGCTGCCGGAGCCTTCGAATTAGGTGTTCGATCACTCCCAGTTTCCACAGAAGAATCCAAAAAACCTGAAGAACGAATAGTACTGGGTGTTATGGGTGGTCCTTGGACTATTGGTACGGCTATTGTATCAGCAAATTTGAAAGCTCACGGTTTTGAGGTTATTGATGCAGGTTCAGATATCCCCCCAGAAAAAATTGCAAAAACGGTCTTAGATTCAAATGCTAGAATTGTAGCTTCGGCAATTTATTTAACACATTCAGCAGAAGAAGAAGCCAAATTGGAAGAAGAATTATGGAAATTAGGTATACGCCATAAAATTAGAACTATTCTGAGCGGTCCAGCTGGATCACCTGGATTAGCAGAAAAATTACACATAGACGCTTATGTAAAAGATGTTATTGAGTTGATACCTAAAGTTAAAGAATTTTCGGAAGAACTTAAATCAGAAATGACGTCATATGATCGTGTTATGACTTCACTTAAACACAAAGAACCGGATAGAGTTCCAATAATGCCCTTCGCTCAATCTTTTTCCGCAAAATTTTCTGGAATTCCATTCTCTGTTTATTGCAGTAAAGCGGAAAAAATTGCTGAAGGTCAATTAAAAGTATATAATACGTTTGGTTGGGATGCACTCTGCTTCTCAACAGATGCTGGGCTATATGCTGGAGCATGTGGAGCAAAAATTGATTTTCCTCACGATGATATTCCACGCATTGCAGAAGCTGTCCTTAAACATGGATCTATGTATGAAGATTTTAAGAATCTTGACATGCCAGATCCTATGAATGCAGGGAGGTTAACTGAAACCATAAAGGGTATAGAAATCGCAAAAAAAAAAGTTGGAGAGGATGTACCCGTTATTGGATGGACGGAAGGCCCCTTTCAAGGAGTATCTCTTTTAGCAGGGGCAGACCCTATGCAAATTTTCTTTATAATGGACCATCCAGATGAGTTTAAAGAAATTTTAGATTGGTATGCAGATTGGCAAATTGAAATTGCACGCGCTATGTATGAGGCAGGTGCAGATATAATAGGTGCAGGAGAATCCGCTGCATATTTTATGTCGCCAAAATTTTTTGAGAGGTTTGCACTAGAACCAGAGAAAAAAGCTTGTAGTAAAATAACCAAGATGGGGTTGCCCGTTCTTATCCATTGCTGTGGTTATGTCCCTCAATGTATTAAATATGTAATGGAAACAAATCCTGGTGGAGCAATTCAGTTTGATTATCAAGTAGATTTGCAATGGGCTAAAAATCTTATTGGAGATAAAGTGACCATTATGGGAAATCTTAATTACAACAAACTTGTTAATGCAAGCCCGAAACAGATGTATGAAGATTGTGCCAAGCATATAAAGATTGCTGGTAAGGGTGGCGGTTATTGGTTGGCTTTTGGATGTGAAATCCCGCGAGATATGCCACCAGAAAATATCAGAGCAATGGTTAGGGCAGCAAAAAGTGTAGGAAAATATCCGATTAAATAATAATTAATAATCTTTTTATTCTTATTGCATTTTTACAATTGTAAATTTGTCTCTTTATGATTTTTATTTTTAATCTCTTTAATATTTTAATGTCTCTTAAATTTTAAGAACGGGATCATAAAAGGGACATTATTAGAGTATTTTAAGTATATATCTCCAAATTTTGATTTCAAGTAAAATTCTTCAATTTTAGCGATTATTATATATGCTAACACTTCTCCAAGCCATATGAATATAATAATTATATGAGCTACTTGTTCATTTAACGTTATTGGCATAATGGGGGATGTGTTGAGACTTAATAGGGTGAGACCAAAAGTCATAACTATTATTCCTAAATACTGTGGGTGTCTTACATATTTGTAAGGTCCTGTTTCAATAATACTATTATTATGTCTATAAAGATAGATAAGAGAATAGAGAAATAGGATTAATCCACCTATTACAGGAAAAGATCCAGTGAAGAAAATTTGAAAATCACAAATTATCATATCTGGTTGTGAAATAAAAAAAATAAGGTAGGTGATTAGTGGTATACTCATTATTCCACGCCATATAGAAGCGCAAGGTACATACTGGAAAATGGGAATTAAAAAGGCTGATATTGTTAGAGCAATTTTTTTAATCTTTTCTTTTAAATTCATTTTATTAGATAATTATTTGGACCTTATAAATCATAATTACAGACATCTTTAGTAGATCTCTACTTAGTTGCCAACTAGTGATAGAAATAATAGAAAGAATTAAATTCTTTTCCTAAAAAAAATAAAATTATTGATGCATCTTATTAAAAAATTCATCTGGATCATCAATCCCAGATATCAATAATTCTAACTCCCTTTTAATTTCTAGTTCACGGCATGTTTGCTCCATATAAGGAATCTTTAAGTTACCTTGGTTTCTTATCCAACATCCTAAAGCATCTGTATAATCTTGCCATCCTCCATATACTAATTTACTAATAATGAAATCTTCTTTTGATATAATCCAACATTCGGTATCAAAAAGTGTTTCTCTTACTCTATGTTTTAGTGAGAAAACTCCTATTCTTTTGTATTTACTTTTACTAAATTTATTAAGGAAGTAATTATCAAATTTAATCATCCCTTGTTTATCTAAAAATTGAATAAAATTAGATTCGTTGGCTAAAAAAATCGCTGTTTTCCAATCTTGAATGGGTTGAAATTCTTTATTTTTTAAAAAATTTACATATTCATCTATTGAGATATTTACAGAGTCGATATCTACTACAAAGTCAATATCTCGAGTGATCCTAAAATCAGAGTATATATTAGTTAAAATACCACCAACTACAAAATATTTAACTTTTTTTTTTCTTTCTAAATCTTCAAGAAAATTAATTAATTGCTTAAAAGCGCTTAAAAACGATATTTCCATTTATTTCTTCGCCCTTTCATTTTCTCATGAAACATATGCATGTCTATAATTATATCCTTTGTTGATTTATTGGGAAATCTCTTTTTTTCATTGTCAATATACTCCTTCAATCCTACGTCGTATAATTCTATAAATATTTTCTCTAAATGCTCTAAGGGAATATTTTTCATTAATTCAACTCGTTTTTTGAAATCTCTTTCAAGTTTTCGATATTGACTATTTGGTATTTCCTTCATTTTCCCAATTTATTACTAATATAATTGCTTGTTCATAGTAATAGAAAAATAGTTAATATTTTTACTTTGTGTTTAAAATATTTTTTCCAAATTAACAAATCTCATCTTTTCATACTATTCAATAAACTTAGTTATTGATCATTTAATATAAGATTATAAAATTTAAAATTATAGAATAAGGTTATTTTTAATTTCCCTTTTTATTCATTAAATTTTTTTGAATATATCTTAAGATAAATCTAAGCACTCTCTTTATTTAAAAAGAAAAAAAAATATAATATTTTATATTGATGAGGGTTACCGAACAAATACAGATGAAAAAGAGGGGGGATTTAT
>JABUBO010000553.1_pt1 | contig 12248 bp, 9 predicted proteins | sample 7240361 | NCBI WGS metagenome assembly JABUBO01 (sample SAMN07256346, study PRJNA390944) | subsurface metagenome | isolation source: Methane hydrate marine sediment | place: Pacific Ocean: Eastern North Pacific, ODP site
TTGGCTTATCCAATTATGCGTGATCTAGCTAGTGAAGACCCTGAAAGTAGTTTTCGGGTAAAAATTGTATATTATTGTATTATTTATGGCTCGGTTGTTGGAACATTATTTGGTTTTATTCCACCAAATATATTTTTAATACTTTTTTCAATTATTATTTTTGGTGCAATTTTATTGTTTTTTATTTATCGTGAAGAAAAAAGAGGTCGAATCTCTATAAAATGGAGGTTTTTTACTACATTAATATTTATTATTTTAATTATTTTAACAGCGATTCTACTTTATTTGCAAATTTCTGGAATTTTTATTCTTATATAATAATGAATTTAATTTGAAACGAGAATTTATGAGTGAAAAAAAGGATAAGTTTTGTAGATATTGCGGAGCACCACTTAGACCACATTGGGGTTTTTGTAAATCATGTGGTCGAATGATAATTGGGAGGCCAAAATTAGAAGAAATTCCAGAAGTTCAAAAGCCTAAAAAAGAAAGAATTGAAAAAACTGATTTAGAGGAAATTGAGAAAATTAAGAGAGAGAAACAAAAAACAGAAAGAGAAAGAATTAAACAAGAGAAAATTGATAGAGAAAGGCAGGAGAAAGAAAAAAAAGAGAGAGAGGAAAGAGAGAAAATTAAACAAGAAGAATTAAAAGAGAGAATAAGAATTGAGAACCTTAAAAATGAAATTAATAGTTTTTTAGATTTAATCCCATTAAAAGAAAGCAAAACTAAGAAAAATTTAGAAAAAGATGTTGAAAAGTTAATGGAGTATAGAACAATTTCATTAAAAGAAAGTTTTTCTCAAAGATTTATTATTATGATTGATTCTAAAATATCTAATATCAATAGGCTTATTGAAAAAAGTGAAGTTCAAGAAAAAAAGAAATCCTTAATGGAGATTGGAACAAAATTCAAACGAATAAGAATCGATGAACTTTCTGAACAATCTGGAATTAAGGGTAAAGAATTCCTAGTTGAAATGATTTTAAGTATGATTGATAAATTAGAATTATATGCTGAATATCTTCCACGCAGAAAATTAGTTTTATTTAATACTATGGCAAATATTAACGTAAAACAGAAGTTAATTGATGCAATTAAGGATTAAAAGGTGTTTTTGAATAAATTTAAAAAAAGAAATTAAAATTGTGATTCCCTATGCTTTAATTTTTCACTTATTTCTTCAAATTTTTTGTTTCATCTAAATTTTTTATTATAACGAATTGTTTTATTCCAATAGCTGTAAGGACCATCCCGCATACAGCTAACACACATGCAATAACCATTGGGATAATTAATAAACCATCAGTTAGATATAGAAATTCTACATATATAAAACAAGAAACTAAAATAATCATACCAATTATTGTAAAATGTTTCGCATGGGACATAAGTTCCATAAATTTCAACCTATTTTTAATTTTTTTTTTATAGCAATATTCTTTTTAAAATTAATATAGAGAATAACTTATATAAAAAAATATATAGATTTTAAAATTAGTTATTTTAAAATAAAAACATTTAGAATAAAATTAAAAAATAGGATGCAAAAAGAAGATAGTCATTTAGATCCAGCAAGAAAAGATAGCACTTCATGTTCTCATAAGAATTTAGTGAGGGAAAGAGGTCATATCATTTGTAAAGATTGTGGTTTGATATTAAGTGAAGATATTACAATATTAAAAGACAATTTCCCATACTCCAGTGAGTTGGAAAATCGGCAACGGATTTATGAATATCGTATCAAAAAACTAGATAAAGCAGCTTTACAAGATCCAATAATAAAACTAAAATATGATAAGATTAAAAAACTCGGCAAATGGTATAAAGATTCGAGAACTAGTTTTGCTCGTCAAAAAAGTGAGATTGATTTACTAAAAGGCTATAATATTCAAATTGATTCAGTTCAGTTTGAATCGATAAAAAGGAAATACTTATCGTATTTGAAGAACTTTAAAAAACCCTTTCAAAATATGATTTTGATATTTTTTGCAATTATCTGGGATGAAATAAAAGACTCAACAAACATTAGAATTGAAAGATATATAGAAATTTGTAATGAAATAGGGCATAAAATTAATAAGAAAATGTTAAATAGGGCTTTGATTAAAGTAGCTACTATTAAAGTAAAGAAAAAAAAAGATATTGATAATGTGTTGAAATCCATAAAAAAGGAAAAGAAACAATTGAAATTAGAATTAGAAAAGAAATTAAAAGAACAAATCAAGTTTCTATTTAATAGAGAAATAAACAGAATTCCATATAATTTAGTTAGTTATTATATTGAAAGTGAAGAAAAATTTGAGAATATGAAAATTCAAATGCAACTCTTGGCTTATAAGGTATTAAAACTAATTCCTTACAATTTTATCAACAGTATTAATATAAAAGCCTTTACTGCTGGATTTATTTATTATATTGCACAGATTAGCCCTTATAAAAAAATTTTTACACAAAAAATAATAGCAAATGAAGAAGTTTCTGACTTCAGTGCTACAACTATAAGGAAACAATTCAATTATATAAAAAAGTTTTTGGGAGAACCTACGGTAATATTATTATAAAAATATTTAAGAGATATTAAAATTTTCTATAGTTAAAAAATCACTCAATTTAGTAAAAAAATTAGGTTCATCTCCAGGGTGAAATTTTATGTCAGCTGGATCAATAAGAATGGTAAAATCTCTATAAAATGAGAAATGTTCCAAAAATATTATCCATAAATCTCTCTTTTCTTTATACTTATAAATCCATAGAATAAAAGCAATAACGCAATAATAATCCATATCAATAACGAGATTACTGGCAAGTAATAATTCGTCTTCTCCAAACCTCCAAGATTAATATTTTGGTCGGGATCCACATACGCCACATATTTAAATACACCAAAACTTTGAGCGAAATAAATTTGCCACGCTGCTGCAGGAGGAATAGCGTCAAATAATTCTATAAATAAGACATATACATTTCCTAAATGATATCCAATATCAAAATGATAAATTTGAAACCTTTCGTAATTTACTTGAAGTAGTGCTTTAATATATGGAAATCCTAAAAATGAAAGAACAACTATGAGAATAACTGCTAAAGCTGCATTTCTTGATTTTTTAAATATTGACGAAAAAGCTAACGTTATACTAGTAAAAATAAGCGTCCATAGAATAGCATAGAGAAATAATGAAAATAAGAATGGTAAAATCCCGATAAAATGAGAAATGTTCCCAGAATATATTATTAGAGCAATCCACCCTACCAGAAATATAATGCTGAAGCTTAAGAATATTCCGTACAAGAATAACGCAATATATTTGGCGAGAAATATTTTATATCGATTAATAGGTTTGCTTACTAAAATTAGTATAGTTCCCGAGTCTACTTCTTCAGCAACCAGGGGAGCGCCAAAGATTCCTAAGATACTAGTAAAAACTATGCCAAATGTCCAAGAGAATAGAGGATAAGCTAAAACAATGGTTATAATCGATGCTGCATGTTCGACAGAAATAGAATCGAAATCGACATTTATAGTAGTAATAGAACCAAAACCAATCATTAATGGAGACATTATCAAGATTAAAGGTTGAATTAGCATTATTAAAAGAGAAACTGCGAATTTTATAGGCTTGATTAAATCAAAAAAGGTTTTTTCAATTAAAGTAAGCATAGGTGGAGATTTCGGAATATTTGCTTTTTTAAGTCTTGTTTTTATACCCTTCATTTTAATTTTAAAATTATTCATCCAATCCATTCTTCCAACGATCACTTTTATTTCACTACACAAATTTCAAAAAAATATCTTGTAATGATAATTCAATCTGGTCAAAACGATATAATTCGGTTTTATTTTCAAATATGATTTTTGACATTGTTTCTCGAAGTTTTACTGGATCTTTTGGTATTATGCGAATTTTACCATCTCTATCGTCAATCCACGCGTTTGAAACAAATTCTTTCTGTTTTATTTGTTCTAATAATTTTTCATTCATATTTGTATCCAAAATAAACACGTTTTCTAAAAATTTCTTCTTAAGATTTTCTATCGAATCGGTTAAAATAATCTTTCCCTTACTTATTATTGTAATATCCTCGCACATTTGTTCGATTTCAGATAACACATGACTGGAGACAAAAATACTCTTTTTTTTTCCTAAATCTTTTATTTTCTCTATAAACACAGCACGTCCAACAGCGTCTAGATTCGTGGTTGGCTCGTCCAGGATTAATATCTCAGGATCGTGAATAAGCGCTCCCGCCAACGCAATTTTTTGTCTCATCCCTCCAGAGTATTTCCCAAGTTTTTTATTTCTATCGCCTAAAAGGTCAAAATAATGTAATAGTTCTTGGGCTTTTCTCTTTGCTTCTTTGCGCTTTAAACCACCTAACCTTCCCATATAAATTAAATATTTTTCTCCACTCATATTTTTATATAAAACGGGATCTTGAGGTAAAAATCCAATTAATTTGCGCGCTGTTACCGAACCTGCTTTCTTTTCTCTTATCTTTGCTTCACCATAGGTTATTGAAAGCGCTCCAACCAACATATTTATCGTCGTGGTTTTCCCTGCTCCATTAGGACCAAGAAATCCGTGAATTCCTGGTTCCACACATAGATTTATTTTTGAAACAGCTTCGAACGCCCTTTCTCCTTTTCCATAAATTTTCGTTAAATCTTTACTCCATATTTCAAACATTTCTACGTCTTGAGTTTGAATCAATTTAACTGTTCACCCTTTCTCTTTTAATTATTCACAATTATAATTCTTTTAAGGCTCTTTTTGTGGAATAGATAATATGTAGTAAATATTCCAGCAACAATGCCCATTATTGTAAATGTCAGAATAAAACATGTAAAACTAGCTGGAATAATTATTTTTACAGAATCCGCAGTAATAACCATTCCATTTTGACTATACATAAAAATATCTATTTTTTTTAAACCAGCACCTAAAGAAACGGAGAGATTTGTAGATTTTGTAGGTCTGTATTTATTATCGTTAATAAAGACTTCAAAATGGTCGTAATTTCCATTACCTTCCCATTCTATCACGAATTCGTTTGCTTGCATTATTTGCTCCTCTTCAAGATTCGAAATATTGACATTAAACTGAGAATTAACGCAAAATAGCGTTCCTCCAATTGAAAGCACGAATTCTTTTTTTTCATCTCCATTTACATCACTTATCGGATAGAAAGAATCGATATCTAAATTAAACCTAAAAAGAATTTCTTGATTAAACAGATCGAGTATTTCTGAAATGGTTTCATCTGAATAATAAATATTTTCATATTCCATAATCCCAACTGTCCTATATGAATAACGACATACAAGAATATCATCCCTTTCATCTCCATTGAAATCTCCAATGTTTTCAATTAAATCAAAGAGTCCGATGCGAGGTGGTATATCCCACTCGTATAGACGACTAAATGGTTCTAAGATCCACCTATTCTCTGAGAATTCCATTGGTATATTTTCTGAACTAGATGTAATATCGAAATAGGAGATATTAGCACCTTTATGAAACCATCCTCCCTCTGACTGTATCATTTGCTGACCAATAATTCCATCTGAAACACCATCGTTATTAAAATCTCCTATAGATACAAACGGTAATTTTAAACCTTCTTCTAATTCTAATTTCAAACGACCCACTTCCTGAATATGTTTTAATACTGGAGTAGTATATTTAAATAAAAGTTTGAAACCGTTGCTTGAATTTCCACTGTATATCCGAATCTCAGTAGTTTCATACCCACCATAGGGATTTTCATATTTCTTTAAATAATATCCCACATGATCAAGATAATTATCTCCATTATAATCATCATATGAAATTAATAGCTTATATCCAGCACCTGGACTACTTAAATCTGGTGATATTGCTGAAAAATCACCACTTATAGGAAGTAATAGATTAGTATCAATCTGGCTGATGATCTTTTTGCTTTGGGCTTCAACAATTTGAATATTCCCTGAAGATCTTAAAATAATTCCAATTTTTCCCTCTTTTGTTATATTTGTTTTTCCAGGGAAATCAGTTCTATTTGATATTATTAACCATTGATAATCAATTACCGTTTTTGAATCAGAATAATCGGCGAAATAAGACAATTCTTCTTCCCAATGAGGATCTTGAATTAATTTATGAGCAAAATATTCTTTACTTCCGTTGAGAAAAGTTCCGCTTAAAATCCAATTATTTGAGGAATTATTTAGAGGTAAAATATTTACTCTTTGATAAGGAACATTCTTTTGATTCAAATTCCATTTAGTAAAACATTTCTGATTTTTCACATCAAAAAGCTTTAATCTCGAACTAAAAGAATTGTTTACAATTTCTTTACCAATTACCGCTAATACATCAAGATATTTGTCTCCTGTTCCGTTAACTATTTCAAAATCTTGTACCTCTAAATTTAGAAGATTTTCATCGGAGAATGTATCTTCATAGTCAAAGATATAGTATCTATCAAATTGATTTCCAAACAACCCCCAATAAAACGCTCCAATCCCAAAATGATTTAAGGAAACTTCAAAAGGATCGCGATTGTTAGTGATATTGAGACGAATTTTAACGTTTTTATTTTGATCTATAAAATTCGAGAGCGTGGTTTTATGTTGATAATCAAAATACAATCCTGGTTCTCGATTGTAAGTACCTCGCGTAATAAGGTACATGTCATCTCGTCGAAAATCTGTACTAAAATTAAAAAATTTATAATTATTTCTGTATCCACTGTGAGTATCTTTAAAATTTCCGAATAAATCCAAATATCTTAAATCCCAATATGTATTGCCCGTCCAATTACATAACACCCATTCATTGGTAGATTCCTTATAGATCTCATAAGTAAAATTATACCACTCAGGTTCGGAAGAATCATTAACTAAAAGACTTGATTGCATTTTAAACGCAGCTAATCTTTCCATTTGAGAAAGAGGATATTCTATCAGTCCCATGCGCTTTTCATTACTAAAATCTAAGGGAATTGTAAGATTTAAAACCGTTTTCCAAATACTTCCGCTTAATTGTTTATTTGCTTTCAAAGTATAATTTCCGTGAATATCTGATAAATCATAAATATTACCGGAAGAGTATTCCCCAAATTCTATTCCTATTTTGTTTGCATGTAATAATGTAGAAGGCGTCCACTCGTTTTCCCATAGAATTTCGTCCCACTCGCCCCTCCAACTCTCCGGAAGTTGAGAATTTCTTCTTAGATAATAATTTCCACCATTAGAATAGAGCCCAGAAGGGTTTGTGTAATTGCCAAAGTTTCCAAAATCTCGATAAAATCTATAAGGAAAATCAATTAAGGGAGTATCCCATAAAATCAAACCATTTGAACCATTGATAACGAGTAATCTTGTATATTCGCCCATCAACGCTCTATAAATCGCTGTTTCTCGTTCTTTATCATATAAATTAAGAAAGGGATTTCCAGAAAGGCTTTTAACGAGATTAGAAACTTCTTGAGGGATTTTCGAAGGTATCATCCACGCAGCGTAATCGTTAATATCATCCCCATTAATATCTCCGATGTTTAAGACGCTCCGTGATCCTTCGTAATATTGAGGTGAAGGGACTTTAAATTCCCAAATTATATCGCCATTTTTGGAGTCAAGTATTAAAAATTCGCTTATTAACCCATCCTCTATAACTGATTCTTCCCAAGAAGGTTCAAAATCTCTAATCTTTTTGTATAAAAGATCATTTACGCCATCTCCATTTATATCTTGAATTTCAGTTAATTTTGATTCTCCTTTTTTTAGATACCGCACCCAAATAGTCTCGTTGTTTTTGCAATCTATTAATAAGTATTTATTAAGTCTATTTATCGCAAATATCTCATCTATACCATCGTTGGTAACATCCCCTACATTTAATAAATAGAATTTTGTAGTCTCTTTTTCAACATCTAAAATATGGAAATCATAATCTCTATATACCAATGTTAGATTTGTAAAGTTCTTCTTTTCAAAATTAGTCCTGTAAATCCCTGCTGATTTTTCGGACTGCATACTAGGAAGCATATACATGTAAAAATATAAATAAATCTCAGATCCATTATTTGAAGGTACTGGATAGGAGCTTGAGCCAAAATAATCATCATTATAATCAAATTTTTCGAGAATTTCAAGTTTTTGTCCATTAATGTTAAAGATGGTATTGTTAAACCATCTTTCAAACATTTTCATCCACCCATAATCAAGCAGATAGGCATAAATGCAATATTCTTTTTTTCCATCATTGTTAATATCCGGAAATTCGAAAAATTTTGCTCCAGGATTACGAAATATTCTAGACTCACCCAAATATGGGGAATCTCCAATTTCAGTATCAATCCGAACATTACTAGGTAGAGATCCTTCATAATACGAAAGATTGTAAAATACTAATCTGTCTAGAATTACGCCAGAGCTTCCCGAAATCAACCGGATCACTCCATCGTCAGAAGCCACTAGAATTTCATTTATTGAATCATTGGTAACATCATCTACTATTAATATATCATCAATAGAATTTGGTACATCCCGTTCGAAAAATCCCACAGTTCCTACTGAAACAACTTCCATTCTTATTGGAGGAACTTTATAAATCCAAATTTTTTGTCCGTTTGTGGGATTTAAAGCCAATAATTCACCGTTTTCCGAGCCCGCAACTATCGTATCGTTGTAAAACTCTATTTTCCAGATGTCGTTTGTAAAATCTTTATCATTAACCCATATTTCATATCCTGTTCTACCATCTAAAGCTATTAGTTTATACCATGAGGAAATAACGACATCAGAGATGCCGTCTTTGTTAATGTCATTAATTGCCTTAACATCCCAGCTGTGTGGAATATACTCTTGAGTTGTAAAAGTATCTGAAGCAATACTTTCTACTTTTGGCGTATAAGACCATAATTCTTCACCATCTTTTGAAGAGACTGCAAATACATTGGGACGTTCTTGATCATAAGTGTTTAATACGATATCCATAGCATCATCTCCTGAAATATCATCTATCAAGTCGAAATCGATAACCTCTTTAAATGTTATATACGTCATGTTAATAAATCCATCTAGGTTAATCACGGCAAGACCGCCATCAGTTCCCACAACAACAAATTGTTCTCCTTCCTCTGTAAATCTAACCAACCTTGGTTGCATAGTCGGTCCTTCACCAATTAACCCCTGACCAAATTTCCATAAAATTGCGTTGATATCTGAATTATTAGAGGGTGTCTTAGAATTAATAGGCGATTTTTTAATGCTTGACTTAAGTATAACCAGTTCAATAACTGGAACAATCAAAATAAAACCTATAACAAATGAAGTTAAAATTTTGTTATATTTCTTAAATTTTGTCTGTATTTTCAAAGGATTTTCTCTTCAGATTAAAAATTTTGGATAAAATCAATAATAAATCGGTTACTCCATTTATGTCTAATTTATTACTTAGAAAGACGTTTATTTAAAAGTTTTTATTGTTTTAAAAATAGATCTCATAATACTTCAGATAATTCTTAGTCGTAAACTAAATTACCGAAATTAAAGGTTTAGATAAACTAAAGAATTTAAAGAGATTATATATCAATTCAAACAAGATTTCGGAGATTAAAGGTCTCGGGTCTCTTACGAAATTAGAAGTTTTAAACATAGGAGATAACTCAATTCCGGAAGAAGAATTCGACGAATTGGGAGGATTAAACGAATGAGGAAAAGCAATTAAAGCGCAGAAATTTGAAAAGTATTGCAAGAATAAAAAGATATTTAATTATAATTAGTTAAGTGTTTTCAAAAGATTTTATTATAAAATTATTTAAGAGATATTAAAATTTTCTATAGTTAAGAAATCACTCAATTTGGTAAGAAAATTTGGTCCATCTCCAGGGTTAAATTTTATATTAGCAGGATCAATTTCGTTCAAATTAATATAAGAGAGATAATCATCGCCCTTAATAACAGCTATACCAAATTTGCGTAGGTTTGTATTTTCTTCATATTCTACTAATTCTACTTTATCTTTCATGATGGATTTATATTTTTCTTCAGAGACCTTATCTTTAAATTCATAAAAGAATACTAAAAGACTTTTAAAACTTCCGCTAAATAAGTTCTGCCAAAAAATCACATGTTCGATATTTTTTCTATTATCATCTATTGAACTTTGAGGTATTTTTGCATCAATCTCATAAGCCTCATCGTCTTTTTCGTAAGGATTAGGATAGTCAAACCCAATTACATCAATGACATATTTTTTATCTACATCTAACGAATTGAACGCGATAAAATCAAAATTTTCTAAGTTTAAGCCCATAAATGGTTGTGGTTGAGTGCTATAATTTCTTATGTAGCAAATATCTGAACTTTTTAGTATCTTTTCAAATATATCAACATAAGTTGCTTTATTTTTTTCACTCATAATTATTCTTATCAAATTTATTTCTTAAATATATTGCATAATTGACTTTTTAAAATGCCAAAATACTGTTAGGGACAAAAAAGATTTTTATAAGAAAATATGAATTTTTAATAAATAATTATTGATGAAATAAAAATTTATCTTCGTTTCAGAAAGAATTCAGATTTCCAATTAAATGGGTTTAAATGTAATTCCAAAAATTTCTTTTCCATCTAAATTTTCTGTTAATTTTTGAAATTTAGATGTTAATTTTATTCCAATCTTAAGATTCTCCGAAGTCGTGATTTGTCCCATAGCTTTCAATCCATTGGAGTATTCTACAACCCCAATTGCATAGGATTCTTTATCGCGATATTCAAATGGGGAGTCCGTCAGAATAGTATAAGTTAATAACTTGCAATCTCCAGAAGATTTTATAGTATCAAACGTTGTGTTTTTACATTGAATGCACCGAAGATGATCAAGATTTTGGAGTTTTTCACATTTTTTACATTTTTTCCAAACAATAGTAGTATCACTCACAGATTTCACATCCTCTCCACTAATATACTCACAATATTATTTCCAAATCCGCCAAAATTACATGTTATACCTGTTTGAGCATTTTGTACCTGCCTTTTCCCTGCTTCATTACGTAATTGCCAAAATAATTCGATCACTTGGGCAATACCTGTGGCGCCTAGTGGATGTCCTCGGGCTTTTAAACCACCTGAAGGGTTAATAGGAATTACTCCGCCAATTTCCGTTAATCCCTCATAAGCGGCTTTAGCGCCTTCACCTTTTTTGAAGAATCCCAAATCTTCACTCTGGATCGCTTCTAGTATAGTAAATGCGTCATGGGCTTCACATACATCAATATCTTCAGGTGTTTTTTTAGCCATATCATATGCTTGTTTTGAGCAGATTTGAAGTGCCTTCAAGACAGTTAGATCTTCACGTTCATAAACGATATGAGTATCTGTTGCTTGGCCCACCCCTGTGATAAGGATAGGTGTATCACAGAACTTTTTTGCCATTTCCGCGGAACATAAAACCATTGCAGCACCTCCATCCGATATGGGGCAGATGTCATATAATCGTAATGGGTCCGCTATAATTGGAGAGGATAATGCCTTCTCAAGTGTTATTTCTTTTTGAAAGTGAGCATAAGGATTATTCATTCCATTTTTGTGGTTTTTAACGGCAATACTTGTTATCCATTCTTTAGGGACATTATATTTTTCCATATAACTTCGAGTAAGTAATCCACCTAATGAGGGGAGGGAGACTCCGTGAATTCTTTCAGCATTATGATGGGTTATGGTAGCTATTGCAGAAGTTATAAAACCAGGTGTTGTAATATGGGTCATTTTTTCAGCTCCCGCAACTAGGACCATATCACATACCCCTGAAGTTATTGCATAAAATGCGTTCTTAATTGCTGAACCTCCAGATGCAGGACCATTTTTGATATGGTCAGCTGCCGCTGGAATTAAACCAATTCGGTCTACTACGGCACTTGCAATTGCGGTCATATGATTTAGTGTTTCTGCTAACATGCATGATACATAAACAGCATCAAAATCTTTATCGTTTGTATTTGAATTTTCAATTGCTTCTAATGAGGCATCACATAATAGATCTAATAAATCCTTATCTTCCAATTTTCCAAATTTTGTATGTCCAACTCCTATTATCGCTACTTTATTCATAATCATGCAATTATTATTTATTCAACTATTAATGATAATATTTTGATTTATAAAAATTGGACTTAAGTATATTTATATAATTAAGTTTTTCTTTTTTTAATTAGTGATAAAATATGGTAAATTTTTGCCAGTATTGTGGAAAAAAATT
>JABUBO010000556.1_pt1 | contig 12212 bp, 12 predicted proteins | sample 7240361 | NCBI WGS metagenome assembly JABUBO01 (sample SAMN07256346, study PRJNA390944) | subsurface metagenome | isolation source: Methane hydrate marine sediment | place: Pacific Ocean: Eastern North Pacific, ODP site
GCGGATTTGATAACTGCAAAAAATGTGATGAAGCTCGCGCCCGCTGCGCCCACAATAGCGGAGACCTGGGAATTGCCGTAGGTTCTGCTGTTTCTGTTGCCAGTAATCACCGGGTAGATAACCGCGTTATGTATACCGTTGGCTGGACCTCTGTTGAAGGGAAAATACTAGGAGAAAAAGTCAAAATGGTCCTCGGTATCCCTCTCTCTGCCAGTGGAAAGAATATCTTCTTCGACCGAAAATGATAAGAAATAGGGAATAATATGAAAGCCATTGAAGTTAATGCTTTGAACTTCACTTATAAAGACGGAACCACCAAGGCTTTAGATGGAATAAAATTCGCACAGGAACAAGGAGAAATGGTTGTCCTTATGGGACATACCGGAGCGGGCAAGTCGACTTTTTCTCGCTGTCTAAATCGTTTAATTCCCCACTTCCATAAGGGCAATTACAGTGGGGAAATCAGAATTTTGGGAAACTCAATTGGGGACAAAAGAGTTCATGACCTGGTAGGCCAGATAGGTTTAGTGTTTCAAGACTTTGAGTCGCAACTCTTCTCCACTAATGTAGAGTTAGAAGTGGCATTTGGCCCGGAAAATCTCTGTCTCCCTCGAGGAGAAATCAGGGAGAGAATTGCTGAAGCTCTGCAGTTAGTAAGGCTTAAAGGTTTTGAAAGAAGAGAGCCGGCAAGCCTTTCTGGAGGTGAAAAACAACGACTGGCTATTGCTTCCATCCTGGCCATCAAGCCAAAAATAGTGGTAATGGATGAGCCCACAACTGATCTCGATCCCCAGGGTAAACTGGAAATCTTTTCCGTCGCCAGACTACTTAAGTCACAGGGCTACACTGTCCTGTTTATCGAACACGACGCTGAAGCAGTACTGGAAGCAGACAAGATTGTAATCATGGATGGAGGTAGAGTAGTTACAGAAGGGAAACCTTACGAGATTCTGAGAGATGTAGAGCTCTTGGAAAATCATGGAATCCGTCCTCCTCAGATAGCCAAACTCTTCCAGGAAACAGATGAGCCATCGTTTCCTCTCACTGTGGAGGAGACCCTTAAAGTTTTCCAAGAAAGAGAGTGGAAAATCTCTGACGAGAAATACACATCTCTCCTGAAAAAAGAAGAACAAGAGTACACAGGTTATGGAAAGAAGATTATCGAAGTAAATAATTTGAAATATATTTATCCCGAAAATATTAAGGCTCTGGATAATATAAGTATGGAAATTCACCAGGGAGAATTTTTAGCCATTATTGGACAGAATGGTTCGGGAAAGACGACATTGGTAAAACATTTCAATGGGCTTCTTAAGCCCTCAAAAGGAGAAGTCAAAGTAGCTGGTGAAGACACTAAAGGAAAACACGTCTCCGAACTGGGGAAAACAGTAGGCTATGTGTTTCAGAATCCTGACCATCAGATATTTGCTGATACAGTGGAAGAGGAAGTCACCTTTGGACCCAAGAATTTAGGAATTCCCCGAGAGAAAATCTCCCTTTTCGTAGAAGAGGCACTGAAAGATGTGGGATTAGAAGGTTATGAAAAATGTGACCCTTTCTCTTTAACTAAGGGAGAAAGACAGAGAGTAGCTATTGCCTCAATCCTTGCCGCAAGACCGCATGTCCTCATCCTCGATGAGCCAACCACAGGCTTAGACTATAGAGAACAGAAAGCGATTATGGAACTTTTACAGAGTCTTAATCGCAAAGGACATACCATAATCATCATTACTCACTCACTCTGGGTGGTTGCTGAATATGCAAAGAGGGTCTTGGTCCTCCGTAAGGGAAAAATCATACTCGATGACCAGACTCGAAAAGTCTTTTCTCAAGAAGAAAAGCTGGCTAATAGTTTTCTGAGACTACCGGAAATTATACGTTTAAGCAACAGGATGGGCAGAACTCTCCTTTCTGTTGATGAATTCAAATACTGTCTGCAATTCTGGGGACACAATACTTAATTACTCTTCTGGGGTTCCCTTTCTCCTCTTCAATACCTTTCTGTTAGAAAGCATATCCCTCTTTTTGTCCCCATTCTCATCCATGCCATCAGAAATACAGACCTATTGGCTATGGCATTAGAATCCAAGGGTTTTGGATTTAAAAAGAAGAGAACTTACTACCCTCGCTTCAAGTCTACTTGGCGGGATTAGCTTTCCCTAACAATATTGGCAGGTTTAATCAGGTTCTCTTTCTACATAAGGCTCAATGGATACGGTATAATCTTACACAGAATATAAGGTTTCTAAGAACTACTATTTTCTTTAACGTAGTCATTAGCCAGTAGTTCCTAGAATCTACAAATAGAAGAATAAAAAATCAAGAGTTCCTGTCCTTTAATCCGTAGATTCAAGGACTGCTAAATCCGAACATTTACCCTTGGTAAAATCAAGCTGATACTAAAGATTTTTTTAAGGTTTTATGGACACAGCTTTTAGAAATACCCGGAAAACAAAAAATCCCAAATTGCCTTAATTTATCAAGCACATTCGGGATTTTCCCTATCTTTCTTATTTTTCTTTTTACCCTTTTTCACTATTTGGGAACAGTAAAGGACTTCTTTGCCCACTTTTCTCGCTACTTGGCAAAGACTTAAAATAGAATTTTTGCAAGATTTTTTGCTCTAACTAGCAAAAATGCTAATTAGAAGGCTAGTTTTGGGACCTGGAAGTCGAGCCTCTGAAAGTACGGTTATTCGGCACCTTCAGAGGGGAGTTTGCCGATTTATCCCCTTTACAGGTAAAGAAAAACTTTTGGTGCTACATTTAGGATTTAGACACTTAGCCGATATTATCTGTACCTTAAGTAAAATCGGCCCATCAAGATTGAAATCTTTGACTATTTTCCAATGTTCATTTTCTTTCTTGAAAGGTTGCTTCATACCACAGTGCGGACAAAAACAATACTTCGGAATGCGAGCTCTAACAATCTTGACTCTTGACATTCGGTAGATTCTCCTTTTTGGAGAAAGTCTACCAATAATTTTCCAAAGAGCAAACTATTCTTACTCATGGAGCTCTTACATTTTTACTATATTTTGCTAAAAAAATGAGCAAGTCCCTCCCCCTGTACTGAAGGCTTTCAAGCAATGTTTGATGGATAATTGAGAGTAATGCTCTCACGAGACGTTTCTTTGAAATAAACCTGTCTGAAACGCGGCGATTTGATTATCCATTCAAAAACTCTTGGGATGTACCTTCTGAAGAATCCACACTGTGCCGAAGGTTTGTCAAACGATCCGTGCTTGTCAAAGCTCTGCATCGCGCAACCAGCGCCGCAGTAAGCTCGTAAATTGCATTTTGAGCATGCTGGAATCGAACGAACGTTTCTTAGGTTTAGGGCGCTAGTAACTGAATTCCCGGAGACCAGCGACGAGGCCAATTCTGAATAATGGGAATACCCATCCCCACCAAGAGATGAGAGTACTTCAACGATGTTCCCGAGGGCCATCGCTGGTCTCGTCGTATATCGAGAGCAGGGATAAATATCCCCATTAGTCAAAATTGTCTGGAAAGTATATCCAGCGTCGCAAGGAGAGTTGGTACATCGATACCGAGGTATCCGGCCAATGATCCTTTCCGCAAGATGAAATGTATTGCTTTCTCGGATTGGGGATGAGCGGGCCATCCCTTCTTCTACTAAACGTTCAAGGTATCTGGCGTATCTCAGGTTCGTCGCTTCCATCTTTCTGGCGTTCTCACGTCCCCGCCCCAAAGGCACAAAGAAGTTGCATTTCACCGATGAAATGCCCAGCTCCTGAAGAATATCAAGGAACTCATCGGAGTTGTTGTCCAGGGCCTGATTGAAAACGGACACAACACCTCCCAGGAGACCGGATTGCCTTAGTCTTCTTATTCCGTTTAGGATACACATGCTTGCCTCTGTACCATTGGCAAATAGTCGCAACTTTCTAATATGCCCTAGGCCCCCTTCCAGACTCGTGCCTACGCCTATTTTATAGCGACGTGCGAGCCCCACAAGTTCATCGTCAACTCGAGTTGCATTAGTCTGCAGAATGAAATTGGTGTGAGGAACCCTCTCTGACAACCCGCGTGCAATCGTCTCAATTGCAGGGAGATTCAAAGTAGGTTCTCCACCGGAGAACTCCACCGTAATTGAGGGGTAGTCATTTAAGGAAATGTAGTCTACGACTTGTTGTGCCATTGACACAGTCATGTCCGCACCAGTGGTATTAGCAGACTTAAAGCAATACGCACATCTCAAGTTACATCGTTCGGTAGTTTCGACTACAAACAGATATCGTTCAGGCAGATTTCTGCCTTCTTGGGTCTCAATGGTGACTGGGTAGAACGAATCTCCGGAAAGAGTGCTTAAAATATTGCGACGATAGAGGAATGCCTTTATTTTCTGGCTGAGGTGGGATGGCGAACCTATTATTCTCTTAATGGATCTAAGTGAGGAGCATCGGGGAGTGATGCCAATCCAGCTACCTGAAGGAGAGTGAACCAGTATGTTGGTGTCCGTCGTTTGAACAAGCTCGATATTGGACCAGCGCAGACCACAAGAACTTGGAACCTCACCAGGACTGATTTTTTCCATACCGCTTTCAAAGGAATCGGCCACCCTTCTTATCCAGAACAGTTCATAATTCATACTTTTTTGGGGTTATCCAAGGGTTTATAATCGATAGGCAGACAATCAACATCCCAACTCAAACACAAACCACCCTGATTACCAATCCCATCGTATTAAGGAAGTTTTGAATTTGGCCTAGTTCACAAAAGAGGGAAATGCCCCCTTCCCGATGACGACTTGCCAAATCATGTCTTGGTTCAGCGTAAAATGGGAACCTGATCGACCAGATACTTCTTGAGAATAGTCGCCTTCTGGTCCGAGCCAAAGTATCGTCGTGGTGTACTCACGGAATCCTCATCGTTCAGGGTGTAATTCTAACCCAAACGACCGAGAATTTTCATTTCCAACTGGTTCAAGGCACACACTTCACCGCCAAACATGCTCACCGATTGGGGTCTGTGACGTCAAAATGGTCGTTGTAGTCTTCGTGTGGATCGAGCAGTTCGGTGTCCATGTGCATAACATAATCGTAATGATGCCCGCCCCGTTTATGACGCTCGCTCTCATCCGTTACTTTCTTCAGCAAATCCTTCATGGCGGAATCCAACGCCGCCTTTTGCTCATCTGCAAGGACGATACCTTGAGCTTCAAGGTACTTATTGGGGGCCTCCACATAGGCCTTTGCTTCAGAAAGATTTCGAACCAACTTGGCAAACAACTCCTGGACGCTCTTTTTAGACATTAGTCCTCCTCCTTTCATTTAAGTCGAGTAGACCGGATTCTCCCGATATTACAGGTTGAGATTTGTTTTCTCAACCTGTCATTCATGGCGATCAGGGTGCTTCTTAGTCGCTTCCCGATCGTCTTCCGACCCAGTCGTGCACCGCCTCTGCGGCTACGGGTCATATAATGCATAAAACCAATAAAATCTAACGTGCCTAACATTTGAACTCAGCGACTGTGCCCTTTAATACAGGCGGCCGGGAACAGTCCGCTGGAGTGAGTTGTTAGGTATTTATATTTATTTAATATTAGAAGCTTGCTCAAATTTTTAGCAACTTTTTTGACGAATTAACATTCTCTACTACGTAATACATAAAAAGCACCATAATGAGTTCACCCCACATTTTGTGTAGGCATTGATATGCTTTAATTAAATCTTCTCTTTCTATTCTTATACCAAGTTGCTACTATCTCATTTAAAGCACTCTTAAAAAATAGCAACACCGTCTCAATGATTATAATTATTATTAGTACCCACGTAAGAAATTCCATCCTTGTTCCTTATTACCCTTCCTTCTTCCTAGCCTATTTTTTACAATTTAGACTTCCAAAGAACTTATTATCACATCTATCTCTTTATTTTCCCATCCGCCTTATCGACAGTGCCTCCTTATCCATTCTCAAGTCCGTTTTCAAGCACCTTAATGGTTAAATTGTTCCACTTTACTAAATCATTGAGTGTATACATTCCACTAAGACTTAAATCTTTAAACTTTTTAGTATCGCTATAAAGCAACCTTCTATAATTTGCTCCGATACCACTAAAAGGAATGGGAAACATTTTCAAAAAACTTATGTTAGAGTTAGAAATAGGGAATAAATCGAGAAACCAGCCATCCTCGCGTGGAAACAAAATTTGATAAGATTCAAAAGCATTTGGTATTTCTTCGACAGGAATCCCTGATTTTTGAGATAGAATTTCATATTCTTTTTCTTCATAATCTTTTAATATAAACCCGCCAAAAATCCACATAAACCATTGCCAAAAGATCGGGTATTTATAAAAATATTTATGCTTTTCCAATTGTTCCATTCCATCCTTAAACGATCTTGGTAACAAATCTAGAAGCACATCCTCAAAATCTACACCAAAAGCTTTCTTCTCCCTATCTTCCTCTTTACTCCTGCCCAACAAATAGTCTATTGCACTTTTCAAAAGTGCCAACCTCGCTCTGTGTTCTATAAAAGTTGATATCTGGATTACATTATAGTGGCAATCGTAATATGTAGCAGAGTAAATTTCCGTAGGTAATTTGCCAATCTCATCATCAAAGGACTTACCTGCTAATTCATTACCGCATTTAGCAGAAATGCGGGGAAACTTTTGGAATGTCTCATATAATTTGTGTACTCGACGCACAATACTTTCGCTAAAGAATATACCACTATTTAATAGGAAAAAGTATTCATCTAATTTTTGATAGGATAACCTATCAGGGTAAAATTTCTTTTTATTGTCTTTAAGGTTTCTCAACAAATTCCTTTCAACCCAATATGAAAATCTCCATATATAAATATCAAAATCAAAATCGTCACCTGTCAATTTACCCTTTGGGAGTGTTCCTTTAAGAATTTCCGGCGCTTTGGATAATTCGTCAATTTGGATTAACCTAACACCTATATCGATAGCTTTACCCTCGTAAAATTCAGCATTTTCTTTTGATTTATTGGTTATTAATAGTCCATCTGTTTGTCCTAAATGATCTAGCCAACCTTTAACCTTAAAAATATCTGAAAAACCCCAATCACCTGATTTTACTTCAATTATTAAAATTTTAGGTTGCTCCTTATTATAATTTGTAGCAACTATATCCAATTCTAATATTTCCTCTTCTTCTCGTTCTATAATATTCCTTTCCACATAAAATCCCCCAGATTGAAAAAGGGCAGAGATATATTCTTCAAATTCCTTTCCTCTTGGAAACTCAGGCAACTCAACCATTTTTGAAGTCTCTTTTTTCTACCCCTTTTATGTCAAACACAGGATGGGATGCTGGATTCTACATAAAACAGGAAGTTTATTTCTTCAAGTTTGAAATTCAACAACATAGAGAAATCAACCAAATAAGCAGGATTACTGCTGAAATGATGGCGCCCACACAATTAACATTCTTGTATAAAAAAAGTGTAGCTGACGCATTTATAAACCTCAAATGGGGCCTTCCTTGGTAGCGTCAAGAAGACAAGCCTCTTCAAGGAAAGGCCCCGACATATATGACTAAAACTACAGATAAGGGAGTGCGTTTTCTCACTTGTCTAGCTTCTGCTTGGGCCTCTCCGCCCACTTAGCTCCTTCTGAGACAAGGGAGTTCCAGGTAAATCCAAAGGCAAGGGCTGTGCAGAATAGTTTAATAGAGGCCTCTGGTCCTGCAGCTGCGCCGACAAACTCAAACTTCGGGAAGATAAGCAGGGTAGTAACCAGACCCAAAATAAATGAGGCTAAGGCTGAGGCCCAATATCCCTTCTTGAAGCTTTTGATCTTTCCCTGTTTTAACTTCCTCAGGTATGGAACCAGTGTCCTGGCCATGACGCCAAACAGGATCCCAAGTAACTTCAGCGCTACCTCCATGCTCAGTCCTCCTTGGCTTGAAATTCCTTTTCCTTTAGGTCGTTGGCGCGTTTCATCTCTGTAGCGATTTTTTCAGTTACGCCAACTACTTTATCAAGCATCTCCTTAATGGTTTCGAGTTGTTTTGAGTCAAGTCTAATCTTCACAGGATCCTCCTTGAATGTCGCAAAAGTTCACTCTGCCATTTTCTCTTCCCGTCGATAACCTTCCTCCTTTACCCCTTTCAGTGTCGCAAAAGTACTACTTTTGCGACAGTCGGTTAACGTTTTGCGTATTTGCGAAGTGCCGAAGGCATTTGGGTGAGCGAAGCGAACCGCAAATACGCTGTTATACGCAGTCGGCTTTATTTTACTCTTTATTGCTTTCTTAAATATCTGCATATCTTTTTACCCATTACTATACCCAAAAATCCTTAAGGAAGCTTTCCCATAAAGTAAGCCAAAATTTCTTTCAGAATCCCATTAAGTTCTTTCGCTTTGCCCTTTAGCTGATTCATCAAGAAATTAGCAATGTCTTCACGCTTCTCAGAATCCAGTTTTAAGATATCATCTCTTGAAGATAGTTTTTTGAGAATTTTAAACTTGTCCTCCATCTTATGCCAAAGTCTATCTATAGTATCTGCAAAATTCCAGACTTTTTCAGCTAATTCTTCCTTCTTTTCCTTCTTTATTTTTCCTAACCATCTGGGAATGTCTACTTGACTTTTATGAAGTGCTCTAAAGTCGTCAATTTTTTGGACAGCAGATACATCGGGGATTTGACAGTTTGTAAACGGAATGATGTAGCGTTTATAAAATTCAAAAGCTTCTCCATAAAAAAACGCACAGTCACGTCGAAAGGGAGCTTCATATATCCTTTTAAGTTCTCTTTTATACGACAGCCAAGGACTGATAATATAAGCAATTAATGCAACAACCACAGGAATTGCCACAGATACTATTGTTGTCCAATTCATGTGCCCTCCTATTAATATTTGTTTCTGAAATGTATAAAGTCCCAAAGCCGATTGCGTATAACTATTTATATCCGAACTACTTCGGCTATACCTCCAATTTGGTATGTTTTGCGAAGTGGTCCGTTTATTTCCAACTATAGAATTTCTGGAAATACATCCAGGCACAAAGAAGAGCCAGGGGAAGAATCTTAAATTGGATATAAAAGGAGGCTTTTATATCTAATTATCCTGTAAACAGCCCCTAAAACCCCCTAAATTTGAATGTAATATATCCAATCTAAGCATATAATAAATTGACTGCCTTTTCTACCTCTCTATGAGCAATCTGGAAATACTCATCATTCAAAATAAGCTCACTCTGTATTCCTGTCGTTGCACACCCAAGCAAAGAAGTCAAAATCAAAATCCCAATTATGAGAAAGAGCTCCTTTTCGCTATTTAATCTCCTCATGAATCACTCTCAACATCCCAAAAGTTAAATCTCTCTGCAATAGTATTTATCAACATCTTTAACAAAGTTATCTACTGACTCAATGTTTTGCTAGCCAAGTATCTTCGCAAGGATTGCGGCCAGCCCAAGCAACAGGAAAAGAACAGCCATATATAGAGGAACGTTCTTTTCGGTCTCTGTGAATGAACGATACTTGTCACTCCGTTTCCCTTTCCCCAACGCAATCCATTCCGCGTTGAAAATCTGATCCCCCAGCATCCTTTCCAAGTGCCCAATGACTTTGAACTTTGCAGTGTTTAGCTTCCCATAATTGTCTATTAGGTTCCACCAAGAGTTGCAGAGCAGCATCGCAACTATACTGTATAGGGCAACCAGTTCAGCTCTATCAACGGTCAAGACGCCGAACTTGTTGAGGAGCCCTCCAATAGCCATTAGGCTCCCAATAATTGTAATGAAGAAGGCGTTCGTCTTCTGCCGTCTCTCAACCAAACTTTCTGAGGACTGAACCATTATCTTGTATAGCTCAAACCTATCATCGCATTTATCAGCAAAACTCTTAGCGAACTCATTGGCATAGTCGTAGTACTTTTGCAAATCGCTAGCAACTTGCCCAAGGTCCGAAGAATCTGATAAGTCGAGAACTGGGATTGACCGTGATTCGAGTTCGCTAATTTCCCATTGAGCGTTTTTTGAAGCCAAGCATTTCTCGCGATCAAAGACGATGGCAACTTCTGATTGTGATATTGCTGAAAGAGCCCGTCGTTTCCAAGATGCCTTACCAGAGTTATTGAGCATCGCGAAGTGTAGCCGAAAAGCAACATGACCTCGGATGACAGCAATGACCTTCCGGACCTTCTTCTTATCCATGAAACGATGAACTACGAATACATTCATGGCTAATTGATCTGAGATTAGAGCGAATCGAGCCAGTTCTTGATGTTGTCCCAAGTCCAGTTCATAACTCTCACGCCGTCAAGCTCCGAAGGAAGATAAGCGGGTTTATCGTCTGAGTAACCCCAGATTCCCCGACGCGGGATTCTTTCTTCCTTTGCACACTTGATCTCCCATAGTTGACCGTCCGCATTTCGTGTCTTCTTCGTCACGATGATGAGTACACCATCACAACTTTTGATCCTTGTCCTGCACTTCGTCTTCCATGCAGCATCCCAGGGTTCCTTCACAGACATGTCGACGAACTCAAAGGGTGACTTCTCGTTTTTTGCTTGACCCACCAACATGTCCCTCAGAACTTTGTCCTCGACTGCGAAACTGATGAACACTCTCTCTGCCATGATTCACCTCCTTGTCTGTTGTTTTTCAAGGCTAACTATAAATAACTGAACTACTTCGTTCATGCCTCCAAATCGGCACATTTTGCGAAGTACTTCACCTCTCAAACTCCACCTCTTGCTGCACCCTCAAGGCATCCTCTTGGGTCAAAGTAGATAAATACCTCAAAGTCATTGCTGGGGTATTTATTGTGGCCTAAATGATACTGGAGTGCCTTGGGATTGCCGGTCTTTCTTAGCCTTATAATCGCATCAGAATGCCTTAAAAGATGCGGAAATACCCTCTTACCAATGCCTGCTATTTTGCTTGCCTCATTCAAGACCTGCCAAGCTCTGGATCTATTTATCCTAAAAAACCTTTCTTTAGGCCCAATTCTCTTTCTATAAGCATAGGATTCCAGTTTTTCCTTCAGATTCACAGGCAAAGCCACTAATCTTAGCTTTTTACCTTTTCCCACTATGTCCATGGCAGGTTTTCCTTCAAAATCCCTAATTGAAGCAGGCGTTAGAGCCAGGGCCTCTGAAATCCTCAATCCTGTTTGAAATAAGACCATAATTAAAAGCCTATCCCTTTCTCTTTTACAAGCCTCGATTAAGAGCCTTATCTCTTGTTCACTTAAACAGCTTACGGGCAAATTTGCCTTATTAAGAGCCATTTTTCTTTGAACCAAGGCATTACTCATATTTAAACCTCTTTTATTTTTGTTTAATTTAACCTTATGTTTTTACACTACTTTCACCACATTTGTTGTTTTAAAGGCCCAAAAATTAAACATTCTTGCTACTTTTGTTTAATAAAAATTAAGAGAAATAGTAGTAGTGGCAGCAAAGCTGCCTGCTACTATTAGTAATATATATTAGGAGTAATATTAGCCAAAGGTTATTTCCTTATAAATAAGTTAAGCTCATTTACCGTTCCAAAAGTGAAGTCTTAGCGTTCCAAAAGTGAAGTGCATAACTTTGTTTTCACACGGACTTATTCACAATCGCTATTGGTCTCTTACTTGGGACCTTACGCTCAACCGCTGGGGGCGATGGTTGTAATTCAAAATACCCATCCTGAAACTTTGCCCTGACGGGCCAGTACATCTGAATAGCCTTTAATATTCTCTTTAACTTCATCCTGATTTTTCTCTCATTTTCTTCTTCAGTTCCTAATTGCTCAAAAAGTAATTGATCGGGAAAAGATATGCTTTTATTCAAGCTATTATTTCTATAAGCAAGGAATCTATAAAAATCAAGAGCCAGGGGGCTTCGCTTAAGAGACCCCGCTTAAATAGTTCCTATTCAGTTGTCTATGCGAAGTCGTTACCCTATTTCAAAAAGTAACTGCGAAAGCCTTCGTTGGTATGTGCAAAACATGAGTAAAACTGAAAAGCTATCAGTCCGATACGTAATGCTGAAATCCATACTTCGAATGAAGAAAAAAAATTGCTTCCCGTATGTACAAAATAGTGTTTAAGAAGTGCCTAAAGGAAGTGTATTTTGTGGATTTTTGAAGTATTTATTAAAATCTTTAAGCTATACTAAGCTATGCTAAAATAACAAAAAATCACAAAGAGGTCAAGCAAAATTTTTGTTATTTTCTCGGTGGGCTGGAATGTCCAAACGACCATAACATTTTTAAGT
>JABUBO010000557.1_pt1 | contig 12209 bp, 9 predicted proteins | sample 7240361 | NCBI WGS metagenome assembly JABUBO01 (sample SAMN07256346, study PRJNA390944) | subsurface metagenome | isolation source: Methane hydrate marine sediment | place: Pacific Ocean: Eastern North Pacific, ODP site
CGTTAATAATACAGCACCCATAGAAGCCGCCATGCCTGTACAGATGGTGGCGATTTCAGAGCTAATATATTGCATGGTATCGTAAATACCCAATCCTGCATGAACCGATCCTCCCGGGCAATTAAAATAGATCTGGATATCCTTGTTTGGTTCTGTAGAATCAAGGTATAGTAACTGTGCCTGGATGATATTTGCTGTGTAATCATCAATAGGAACGCCTAAAAAAATGATCCTGTCCATCATTAGGCGGGAAAATACATCCATTGAAGCAACGTTTAACTGCCGTTCCTCAATGATGGTGGGTGAAATGTAGTTATTGTGAAATGAAGCATAGCTGTCAAATGTAACACTGCTTATTCCCAGATGACTAATGGCATATTTCCGAAAATCGTCTTTTGATTTCATTTGTGTAGATTTTAAATAATATTTAACTTATAATATTCTGTTTCTTTCCCTCTCAACATACTGATTAGTTGCAGATTATCAATGATGGGAATTGGCATAACCAGAGTTTATTTCTTATCAAACAACTTGTTAAATTCATCAGTTGTAACTTCCTTAAGATCAATTTTTACCAATTCTTTAATGAATTCGATCACTTTCTCCTCATATTTTTTCTCATATATTCGTTTATTTTCCTCTTCTTTTTTGAGCAGTTCCCTGGCATAATTTTCCAACTGTTCGTCAGAAATATTTGTCATTCCATACTGTTGGAATTGCATCAATGTTACCTTTTTTGCATAATCGAGAGCCTCATCTTCGGTAATTTTAATTTCATTTTCTTTAATTACCTTATCTTTAATAAGTTGCCACTTTAAGTCTTTTTCAAATTTCTCAAAATCCTTGTCGATCTCCTCTTTGGCAACTTTTCCTTCGTTTATTCTGAACAACCACTTCTTAAGAAATTCAACAGGTAATTCAATTTCCAGTTTATTGATTGTCTTTTCCTTTACATCCAGTGAAAATTTAAACTCTTCCTCCCCCGTTAAATTATTCTTGATTTCGTTTTCCACTAAAATTTCGAATTCTTCAACTGTCTTTACTTTATCTTTTCCAAATGCTTTATCGAAAAACTCCTGGTTTAGTTCAGCGTTTTCAAACCGGGAAATCTCATTAATGGTAAATTGAAAATCGGAGCTTAAAGCTGGTACATCATCTTTGTTTATGTATAAAATTGAAGCGATCTCCTGATCGTTAGGAAATGCTTTCTTAATATCAAAATTAATCACATCTTTAATCCTGGTACCAACAAATTTATCTTTTATTTTCTTATCTTTTATAATTTCGATTGAAAATGAAGTATCTTCAGCATAAATACCATTTTCGGTAATATTTCCTTCAGCATCGATCTGACGGATACTTCCTTTGAGCATTTCTTTTTCTCCTGCCATTTCAACAGGCGTGAATGTACCATATCTTCTGGTATAATTTTCGATATACGTATCCCTGAGCTTTTGGTCAATCTTTATTTTATAAAAAGCAATTTTATCTTTTTTCGACAGGTTCATATCAAATTCCGGGGCCAGGCCAAGATCAAAGGCAAACTCAAAATCAGTCTGATTATCCCAATCGATGGTTTTTTGCTCTTTGTCGCTGGGCAGGGGCTCCCCTAATATTTTTAAGTCTTTGTCAATTAGATATTTGGAAATTGATTCTGATATAATTTTGTTTATTTCTTCGATCAGCACAGCTTTTCCATACATTTTTTTTATCAACCCGACAGGTACCATACCTGGTCTGAATCCATCAAGCCTTACCTTTTTTTTATAATCTTTTAATACATCTCCAACTCTTGATTCATAATCTTCTTTACCGATTTGAATTTTGAGTATTGCATTCAGATTGTCAACCTTTTCCTCTGTGATATCCATTACTGCGAAATTTTAGCATTTTAAACTGATAAAAAACCGCTAAAACTGTCGATTTCAACCATCGTTAGTTTAAGCGGTTGAGTATAATTCCTCGTGCGGATGAAGGGACTCGAACCCCCACGCCCGAAGGCACTAGATCCTAAGTCTAGCGCGGCTACCAATTACGCCACATCCGCGTGAAATTCCGGGGCAAAGATATTTAATTTTTTTGTACCGAAAAGGAAATACTTACCGCCTTAATTCAAAATTTCTTCCCAGGTAAACCCTTCGTACCTGCTCGTCTTTTGCAAGTTCTTCTGAAGTGCCTGATTTAAGTATCCTCCCTTCGAACAGTAGATAGGCCCGGTCCGTTATGGAAAGTGTTTCATGGACATTATGGTCTGTAATCAGAATTCCGATGTTTTTATCTTTCAAACTGGAAACAATATCCTGAAGATCTTCAACAGCAATGGGATCAATCCCGGCAAAAGGTTCATCCAGAAGAATAAAGTTGGGCTTTGTTGCCAATGCACGTGCTATTTCTGTTCTTCTTCTTTCTCCCCCCGATAATTGAAAACCCTTGCTTTTCCTGATTTTCTGTAATCCAAACTCCAGTAATAAGGATTCCGTTCTTTCTTTTTGTTCTTCTTTGGGCAGATCAGACATTTCGAGCACTGCCCGGATATTATCTTCAATACTTAATTTCCGAAATACTGAAGCTTCCTGGGCAAGATATCCGATACCCCGTTGGGCCCGTTTATAAACGGGCAGGTTCGTTATTTCGGTATCATCTAGGAAAATCTTTCCAAAATTTGGGGATATTAACCCAACAATCATGTAAAACGATGTGGTTTTGCCGGCACCGTTAGGACCAAGGAGACCAACAATTTCTCCCTGATCAACTTCAAGGGTGACTTTGTTTACGACAACCCTCTTTCGATATCTTTTTACCAGGTTTTCGGCACGTAACTTCATGCACTAATGTAAAAGTTGATTATTCAGTTTTCAAGAGTTTCTTTTCCTCTCAACACACTAATTAGTTACAAAGAAAGAAAGTTTTATTAGTATTTACAGCTCTAATTTAGTAAGCATTATAAAATTGAAAAACAAACTTAGTCATTTCACACAGAATTGTAAACTAAATGAATATAATTTTATCAGAACCAGTAAGTAAATCATCAGTCTTCTTCAAGTTTTGCTTTTTCCTGGGCGATAATTCTTTTCGAAATCACTATTCCAATTTCATACAAGATTAACAACGGGAAACAAACCAGGACCTGGCTGAAAATATCAGGTGGTGTAATGATTGCAGAGAGTGCCAGTATTACAATGACAGAATGCTTACGGTATTTCTTAAGAAATTCGGGTGAAAGCAATCCGATTTTTGTTAAAAAATAAACTAATATAGGTAGTTCGAAAATTATTCCACTGGCCAGTGTAACAGATGCTACTGTAGAGATGTAGGAAATCAAATTAATCTGATTCAGTACCTGTTCACTTACCTTATAAGAACCCAGAAAATGAACAGATAGCGGCGTAATAATATAGTATCCGAATAATATTCCAAGAAGAAAAAGAAGAGAACTAAAGAAAACGGCCCCACTTGTATGGCGTTTTTCGTTCTTATATAAAGCAGGCTTGAGAAAACTCCAAAACTCAAAAAATATATATGGAAAAGCCACAATGATCCCGGCGATCAATGATACCATGATATGTGTAGTAAATTGCCCAGCCATATTAATATTGATTATCTGAAAGGGTTTGGAGTTTATACACAGAGCGGGAACATTAACAAGTTTGCTGAAGGAACAAAAGTTGCGGTTTGTGAAAAACTCAGGTGTCTTTGGAGCCAAGATGATATGGTCGAAGACGATGTCGCGAAAAATAAAGGCTAAAATGGCTATAACGACAATGGCTAAAAAAGAACGGACAAGATGCCACCTCAATTCTTCGAGATGTTCAAGAAAGGACATATTATCTTGCTTTTTAGCCATCTTTTATTTTGCTTTTAATCAAAAAAGAATATTTATACTAGTTTGTTTTGGGGGTGACTTTTTTAAATTTTTCCATTGGTAGAGCATACCTGCTTTGAAGAACCTGACTTCTCCTCCAGGTTTATTTTTTTCCCCCGGAAATATCATTTTTTTTACTTCGATTTGCAAAGAAAATAAACTTCGTCAAAACATATTTATTATAATTAAAATAAATTGTATATTTATAATAACAAATGTATTCAATTTTAAGGTTTTTGGTGCATCTGTGTTTCCCAAAGCTATAAACATATTAAGAACATAGTAAACAAATTAATTGATAAAAAAATGAATATCCAACAAGGAACTTAACGAACTGATCTCATGCCTGTCCCGTTTTATCGGGGAGCGATAGCGAATAATAATGAATGATGAAGAAAAAAACTTCAAAAATCAAAAATCGTTAACTTAGCCCCGCCTGGGCGGGGCGATCTCACCGAAGGTAATTCTTGTTCGATATTCGCTTATTAATTAAAAAATAACTATTAAACTTTGAAATTCCTATACAATAAACCAGGTAGAATCTTGATTGTGTGAAGTATAATGAGTATTGGAGCAGACATATCACTTAGAGAGTATTTAAAGAAATATTTTGGATTTGGCACCTTTAAGGGAAATCAGGAAATCATTATCAGGAGTGTCTTATCAAGAAACGACACCTTTGTTTTGATGCCAACCGGCGGCGGAAAATCACTTTGTTATCAATTACCATCTCTTATAAGTCCGGGCACTTCTATTGTTATATCACCTCTCATTGCCTTAATGAAGAACCAGGTGGATGCGATGCGGAGTTTCAGCAGCGAAGATGGCGTTGCACATTTTTTGAATTCTTCATTGACAAAACTGGCAATCCAGCAAGTTAAAAAAGATATTTTATCCGGAAAGACAAAACTATTATATGTTGCTCCTGAGTCACTGACGAAACAAGAAAATATTGATTTCCTGAAAAAGATTAAAATATCTTTTTATGCCATAGATGAGGCACATTGCATTTCGGAATGGGGGCATGATTTTCGACCTGAATATCGGAGAATTCGTCCCATTATAAATGAAATTGGTGCCGCACCCATTATTGCTTTAACAGCAACAGCAACACCCAAGGTTCAACATGATATCCAGAAGAACCTTGACATTATGCATGCTAATGTATTTAAATCATCCTTTAACAGGCCTAATCTCTATTATGAGGTGCGTCCAAAAGTAAACGCATTCAAGGAAATCATTAAATTAATAAAAAACAATTCGGGTAAATCCGGGATCATCTATTGCCTGAGCCGGAGAAAAGTTGAGGAATTGGCCGAAATACTGAAGGTTAACGGTATTAAGGCATTACCTTATCATGCCGGAATGGATTCGGAAACAAGGACGACTACCCAGGATAATTTTCTTATGGAAGATATCGACGTGATCGTGGCTACCATCGCTTTTGGAATGGGAATCGATAAACCGGATGTACGCTTTGTTATACATTATGATATTCCCAAAAGCCTCGAGGGATATTATCAGGAAACAGGCCGTGCCGGCAGAGATGGCGGGGAAGGCCGTTGTATCACTTTTTACAGTTATAAAGATATTCAGAAGCTTGAAAAATTCATGCAGGGGAAACCCATTGCTGAACAGGAAATCGGGAAACAATTGCTCCTTGAAACGGCTTCGTATGCCGAGTCATCCATTTGCAGAAGAAAACAATTGTTACATTATTTTGGAGAAAAATACCTTGAAGATAATTGTGAAACCTGTGACAACTGCATTCACCCTAAAACCCAATTTGAAGGCAAAAAATATATCCGTAAAGTAATTGAGACGGTACTTGAAGTAAAAGAAAAATTTAAAGCAGACCACATAGTCAATATCTTAACAGGAGATTTGACATCTGCAGTTAAAACCTACAAACATCATCAGTTAGAGGTATTTGGTTCGGGAAATGAAAAAGATGATAAATTTTGGAATGCAATGGTTCGTCAGGCTCTAATCTCCCGTTTATTAATCAAGGATATTGAAAATTATGGATTGTTGAAAGTAAGTGAAAAAGGGTATGAATTCTTAAAAAACCCTTATTCATTTATGGTAACACAAGATCATGAGTATAATGAAAACGGGGAGGAAGACGCCTTGGGACCGGGTCAAAAAACCGGGGTTGTTGATGAAGAATTGTTTAATATTCTCAAAGACCTGAGGAAGCAAATATCAAGAAAACTGAATTTGCCACCCTTCGTGATCTTTCAGGATCCCTCCCTGGAAGATATGGCTATACAATATCCCGTTATCCTCGACGAACTGCAGAATATTTCCGGTGTAGGCGTTGGCAAAGCAAAAAGGTATGGAAAAGAATTTATCGAGGTTATTAAAAAGCATGTTGAAGAAAAAGAAATCCTTCGACCCCAGGATATGGTTGTTAAATCCATTGTAAATAAATCCGGTTTAAAAGTCTATATCATACAAAGCATCGACCGTAAACGCTCTCTCGAAGATATTGCGGACGCGAAGAACCTGGAAATGAATGACCTTCTTAAGGAAATTGAGGCAATTGTACATTCCGGCACAAAAATTAATCTCGACTATTATATTGATCAGGTATTGGATGAGGATCATCAACAAGATGTCTTTGAATATTTTCGCGATGAAGCGAAAACCGAATCTATTAACGAAGCCTTGCAGGAACTTGGAGAGGATGAATTCACAGAAGAAGATATTCGTCTGATGAGGATTAAGTTTCTGTCGGAAATAGGAAACTGATGACCGAAGTGTTAGCAATAAACAGCCTCTGCAAAAGTTACGGTAAAATTAATGCAATCGACGACTTATCTTTTACTGTAGAAAAAGGGAATGTTTATGGGATTTTAGGTCCAAACGGTAGCGGAAAAACAACAACCCTATCAATCATTACCGGCATATTGAAACCGCAAAAAGGTTTGTTCCGTTGGTTTGGTCAGGAGCCCCATAAGTTGATTAACCAACGTATTGGCTCTCTTGTTGAAATTCCAAATTTCTACCCCTACCTCTCCCTATACCAAAATTTACAAATCATATCAAGAATAAAAAATACCCCAGAAGAAGATATAAACCGGGTATTAGGTATAACCAATTTATTGGCTCGTAAGTTTTCAAGGTTTGAGACTCTGTCCCTGGGAATGAAACAACGGCTTGGTTTTGCCGCCGTACTACTGGGTGATCCGGAAGTACTCGTCCTGGATGAACCTGCAAACGGTCTCGATCCGGAAGGAATAGCTGAAGTCAGAAATATCATATTAGCGGAAGCCCAAAAAGGTAAAACCATTATTATAGCCAGCCATATACTTGATGAGGTTGAAAAAGTCTGTACACATGTTGGTATATTAAAATGTGGAAAATTAATTGCTAGTGGAAGGGTAAATGAATTGCTAACCGAAGACGACCTGGTAGTTGTTTCAGCCGGCAACCTCAATGAACTTTATGAACTGTTGGTCCGGTCGGGTTTGACAAAGTCCATACAGCAGAATGAAGATGACATTACCATTGTGCTAACTGATCATGTTAGTCCGGCAGATATTAATGAATATGCCTTTAAGCAGGGTATTGTATTGAAAAAATTAGAAGTAAAAAAGAAAAGCCTGGAGTCACAGTTTTTGGAATTGGTGAGATGAGACTTGGTTCTCGGCCTGCCACGTTCACCCCGTTGGATTTATTGATTTATCCTACGGGGTGAAATGCGACGAAGGAGCATATTTCACCGTGGTTCTCAGTTCTCGGTTTTCGAGCAAATGACCATAAATAACACGAGTGGAGCGAGTTAATGACGCGAAGCGAATGACAGTGAATTTGAAACACAGAACCATAAACAAGCAACCCGAACGTTTGGTTGGAACAAAGTGGAAACCAAACTTCACGAACAGGTCGTGGGAAGGCATGTGGGAGTGAGTAAACCCGCAACCCGTTACCAAATATGAAAAAACTAATTAAAATCGAACTGATCAAAACCCTTAATTACGTCTCTTTCAAAGTAATTATCGCCCTCCATTTTATTCTGTTCCTTCTGGTCATTTTTGTGGCTTCCCAGGTCGATGTTTCAGAATGAAAAATCTATTTCAGTTTCCGCATGTTTGGTCCTCATTTGCCTGGGTGGCAAGCTGGTTTAATCTGTTATTGGCAATAATCCTGATGGTCCTTGTAGGAAATGAATACTCCTTTAAAACATTTCGCCAGCACGTAATGAATGGTCTTGGCAGATATGATCTTGTAATGGGTAAAGGAATAGTGATTGTGTTGATTTCAATCTATGGTTTACTGCTGGTCCTTCTTTCAGGGGCCGTTTCAGGTATTATTTTTACAAAAAATATAGATTTTCCCGATATATTTCAAAAAGCATATGTTCTGGCCGTTTATTTCATTCAGGCTGTAGGCTATATGACTCTGGGGTTCTTGATAGCTGTTTTATTCAGGAATACGGCTCTCTCGATTGTGATGTACCTGCTTTATTTTATTTTTATCGAACCCATCCTTCGGAAATTCTTCCCTCATGATGTAAGGCAATACTTCCCTGTAAGAATTATCTCTAATTTGACCCCAATGCCCGAGTTTCTTACCGTGACTTCTGAGGATTCCCTTCTTGGCAGCACCGGCAATAGTAATCTCACTCTTGATGCTATTGGTATCAGGCCGGAACCTTTGCCTTTAGGCATCACGGTTGTTTTAGCGGTTCTTTATATTACTCTTTTTGCTTTTCTTACCAGCCTGATTGTCAGGAAAAGAGACCTTTAGGGAAATTTAAAAACATTAATTGACCTAATTGCTCTAATTAATCTAAAAAAATGACCAAGCCACAATTCACAAAAATTTAGATTTTATAAATTGAGATTTTGGGAATTGGGATTTGATTATGCCATAGGCATCCCTTTGGGAGAAATTAATATAATTAGGTCAATTAGAAATTATAAAATTAAAACACCAACAAGATTATGGAACCTAACCATTAATACTTATAATGGTCTGGTTTATAGGGTCCTTCTATTGGTACGCCAATATATTCAGCTTGTTCTTTGGTCATTTTTGTCAGGTTAACACCCAGTTGATTAAGGTGAAGCCTGGCAACTTCCTCATCCAGGGCCTTTGAAAGTCGGTAAACATCGATCTCATAATCCTGGGTCCACAATTCAATCTGAGCAAGTATCTGGTTTGAAAACGAATTGCTCATAACAAAAGAAGGATGTCCTGTGGCACAACCCAGGTTAACCAACCGGCCTTCTGCTAAAATATAAATGGCATGTCCGTCAGGAAAGATATATTTATCAACCTGAGGTTTAATATTCACTTTTTTAATACCGGGGAAATTATTGAGTTGGTCAACCTGAATCTCATTATCAAAATGTCCAATATTACAAACGATGGATTGATCCTTCATGCGTTTCATATGTTCCACTGTAATCACATCAAGGTTACCCGTAGCTGTAACATATATGGTAGCTTCATCCAGTGTGCTCTCAATGGGCTTTATTTCAAATCCTTCCATTGCCGCCTGCAGGGCACAAATCGGATCAATTTCCGTTACGATAACCCTGGCGCCATATGCCCTCATTGATTTTGCTGATCCTTTTCCCACATCGCCATAACCACAAATAACAACAACTTTTCCTGCCAGCATTACATCAGTAGCCCGCTTAATCCCATCAGCCAGTGATTCCCTGCAACCATACAGGTTATCAAATTTTGATTTGGTAACCGAATCGTTTACATTAATTGCGGGAGCAAGCAATTTCCCGGCTTCCTTCATTTGATAAAGACGGTTAACCCCGGTTGTTGTTTCCTCTGATACACCTTTCCACTCCTTAACCACCCTGTGCCACTTGTCAGGATTTTCACTGAGGATGGATTTCAATTGGTTTAAAATAACCTCCTCTTCCCTGTTTGAAGCCTGTATATCCAGAATAGCAGGATTTTTCTCTGCTTCGTATCCTTTATGGATCATTAGTGTTGCATCGCCTCCATCATCTACCACCAGGTTCGGCCCCTTGCCATCAGGAAACGATAATGCCTGTGTGGTACACCACCAGTATTCCTCAAGTGTTTCACCTTTCCAGGCAAATACGGGAATGCCCTGCTTTGCAATGGCTGCTGCAGCATGGTCCTGTGTGGAAAAGATATTACAACTGGCCCATCTTACTTCTGCTCCAAGTTCCATCAGGGTTTCGATTAATACCGCCGTTTGAATGGTCATATGTAAAGACCCCGTAATCCGTGCACCTTTCAGGGGTTTTTGTGACGCATACTTCCTTCTGATGGTCAGCAAACCAGGCATTTCTTTTTCAGCAATTTCAATTTCCTTCCTTCCCCATTCGGCAAGGCTTATGTCTTTGACTTTATATGGCAGACTTTCAACCATAGTATCTTCGTTTCTCATTTTTTATATTTTATTTGTTAAACAAAAGTAATATTTTAAAACCAATTTTAATCCATAAATTTTTCGATTTCGGGCTCCCTGTTAGCCTGCCGCGGTGAATTTCTTCGCAATAAAGGTAAAGTTAATATTTTCTTTGTTTCGACCTTGACCATGAAGAAAACACACAAGCAGGCCACGAAAAACCTGTTATGAGTTGGGTGCAAATATAAGGAAACCGGAAAATACACTGAAAAAAATCCCGAAGGGGTAGTGAATCAATGCTTCAAGTATGAGCAATTATGAAATAATGTTAGAATCAAAAAACAAAAATGCTACAATACAAAAATGCTTCCGATAAATCAGCGATTTTATTTAGGGTATTTATTTTAGTAAATCTGTTATTTGAATCTGAAATCAAGTTTGAAGTCATAGAGCCATGGGACTCTTGGATCTATACCTTCGGAAATTAGTTTTTCAGGCAAGTTTTGATAATGTTGATGCAGTTTTAGTTCTTCGGGGACATTATAGCATGTTACAATAATTGTATCATCTTTTACACTTATGGCTCCATCAAATTTATTAAATATTGAATCAGCAATGTGAATTGCATTCCATCGGTTATATGGTTTTGGTAGCTTTTGTCGTAATTGATATGTGGCAGCTTGCGCAAGCAGGGACAAAGACATTTTACCATACCGGATATTCAAGTTAAATGTTGAAGCCCTGTCAAAGCCCATTGCGCCATCAAAGTTAAAGAATTCCTCTATTGACCACCGTTCTGCATATTTTTCACTTAGTAGTACACTCGCTGGCTTATCAGATAATGCTAAAAACGATTTGTATTTGTATTGTGATCCTACCTCACCTTCCCTTTGTACCAGTAACCTGTATTCTTCTTTGTTTGCTGTAAAATGAAAGGATGTTTCTGCTATTGCATAGCCGGCCCATAGAGGCTGGAAATTCAGTGATCTTTCAATTTTTTGTATCCTTTTCGAAGATATCACCGGTATTAGAAATTCAAATTGTGTATCCTGTTTCATATACCTTGCCAGGACATTTGTAAAATGCTCTTTATCTGCGAGAATCAAGGCATTTTGTTCTATCTTATTCACCATATTTAATAAGTCTGTCGTGGCTTTGGTCGTATTAACGCCGGAACTGCCGATACCAAAACCTATAGGCTGGCCTGATTTAGTGTCCAGTGCAAAGAAAGTTTGCAACATTTTTCTAGATGGCTCATTGGGTTGCTTTTTTTTCTTCGGCATCGTTCTTTTGGTTGTGGATATGATCCGATGAGGGTCTATGGCTATTGTGGCTCCTGTATAATGTCCCTTGTTCAACCTTATGAGCGATAGAGTTTCTTGTAATGATTGTGCCTCAGAAACAGTATGCTTGGCAAGTAGTTCGTGCACTTGCTCATCTGTTATAAGAAAACCGAGACCATTTAATAATTCAAATCCCTGATGAGCAATATAGTTCTTCCTTCTTACCCTGTTTTTGCATAAGGAGGCTTCGTTGACCATTTGCATGGTAATACGTGGTTCCAGGCTTGCATTATCGCCTCCGGTGTAACCCTTGATTAAATCCCAACTTCCTAGTCGAAGGTGTTCTGCTACCATAAACCATAAACCAACCAGTGTGCTGCTTACCTTGTTGGACAAGCGTTCTCTGAAGGTCCTTTCAATACCATCCTTATTAACTTTTGTCGTTCGTGTTTCCCGCCTTGTAAGCTGGATTTCAACTTCTTGTTTTTCCTTCTCCTTTGCTGGGTTCAGCGTATGAGTTTTTTTTGAAGCCCATAATCTGTTATCGTCCTTTCAACACTACGCTTGCTGACATTATAACTCATTTGGGATAACTTTTGGGTTATTACGTCCGTACTTGCAAGTGGGTCAAGAAAACGCATCCTGATTATCTGATTTTCAAGCTCTTTTGTTCTTACTGGCTTTTTGTCAGAACCACGTTTCTTGTCCATTG
>JABUBO010000558.1_pt1 | contig 12202 bp, 13 predicted proteins | sample 7240361 | NCBI WGS metagenome assembly JABUBO01 (sample SAMN07256346, study PRJNA390944) | subsurface metagenome | isolation source: Methane hydrate marine sediment | place: Pacific Ocean: Eastern North Pacific, ODP site
AAGTCTGATCAAATCCAAATCCTTAGCGAACATACACACTACTTTTCGCTATATTTCTAATAGTGTAGTTCTCTGATTTGTGCCCCCGCGTCAAAAAAATAATTGACAGAAAGATAAGAATTTCTTAAATAAGCTCTTTTGATAATGAAATGTTTTTGAGGAGATTCTTCCCCTTCGAAGTTGATTTGTACTTTGATGGCCTCGGCCAATTTTTTCCGCCCGCCCTTGTTAAGGTAGCGCTTGTAGAAATCCAGAACTGCGTCAATAACTCTGTCCTCAAGAATTTTCTGTGGGATTGAGTTCATTTGGCAGACCTTTTTGCCTTTGGTAATATAACCGCCGCATCCATAGTAGCGTGTCTTCACCTGTGTACCGTCCAATCGTTTCTTGCCCTTAACTCGGGTAACGCCCTGGTAGCGGTAGCCGCAGAGACTGCATTTCATTAGCCCGGAAAGTATGAAGCGGCTGCGCTGGCCATTCCAGGTTTTCCCATGAGTATTAAGTTTTGAAATACGTTGTCGCTGCTCGATTGACTTAGGATGACTTTCAAGCCTTTGCCTGGCCTGCTCAAATAGTCGCCGACTAATCAATGGCGGATGAGCATCACGAACGACAATCCAGTCTTCTTTCTGGTTAGGTACCAGTCGTGCCCCGTGCACACTCTCACGGTCCACTGCCTGGCCTTTGCTAATTCGGTGGAAGCGGGCATCCGTGCGGCGATTCCACACCATGTCCCCGGCATAGATCGGGTTGACCAGGATAGACCTGATAGTCGAATCTGTCCATAAGCCGCTGTAAATGTACGACCATTTAGGACCGCGTGGCGTAGGAACACCTTCTTGATTGAGTGTGTCGGCGAGCGACCTGTAGCCTTTTCCTTGCTCAGCGTACATTTTAAATAACCTTTTGATTATTTTCACCCGTTCGTGGTCACTGGGCACAAGTCTGGCGTGGTCGCGTTTGGAGATGCTCAGTGATTCTCCGCGAGCAAGGGTGCGGACAAGAGTTCCCTTTTTATCAAGTAGTTGTTTCGACCCATCGGGCATATAGCGAAGGATAAAAAGGAATTTGCCATCGCCATTTTCATAACGCAGGTCATACCCATACGGCGGCGTGCCGCCCATCCAGAAGCCGGTATCAGATTTTGAAAGCAGCCCACGAATTGTGACCTTCGATAGATCTCTGGATTCCTGTCGGGCCTGCCATTGTTTGACTGGTCGCAAGAGGTCATCGGTTGTATCACCATTAAAGTTCTCGCTGACATAGCGAACTTCAACACCATGAGTACGGAGTTTATACCGATAGTACCCAGCTTCGTCATTGTCAATTCGCCCGAATCGCTTCACATCATAGACCACGATAATATCGAATCGATGGGTCGGGCTTTCAGCATCGCCAATCATCTGCTGGAACGCTCGCCTGCCCAGCGTAGAGGTGCCGCTGATGGCATCGTCAATGTAGAACTTTACTAAGTGAAGACCATGCTCGGCGGCGTAGGCTTCCAGAGCTTTTTTCTGGTCTGGGATGGACTGTTCCTGGCGGTCGGTCGAGCGGCGGACGTAACCGACTGCTCGGCTATCCTGGCGGGTATTTAAGTTTTGTCGAATCATGTAAGTAGCGTCCATTAAAAGAGTTATAATCAGTTCTATAGAAGCCTATATGGGCGGGTATATCAAGACAATATTGGCTTATCTGCCCAGATATTTGTGAGATTATCCGCCTTTTTGGTGTCTTCTGGGCCGATTTTGGTGGGGGAAGCGATTATTTTTTGTAATCCAGCAATAGTGGCAGTATGCGGGTAATATTGGGTGATCTTTGGGCTTGGTTTACAGCTTATTTTCGATGAGATTTGGCCGTGTTACGTTTTCCAGTTTTCGAGATTATTGTCTTGTATTTTCTTTAGTTTTTTGAATGCCCTTTGTTTATTAAGACGATTTGCGCGATTATCAAGTCTGTATATGTGTCGGAAGATACCTTCTAATTCTCTGATTTCTTCTTCTCTAATATTGTCCCATACTTCATAAATCGAGAAGTGAGTCCATAAATCACCCTTTCTGCGTTCATGAGTTCTGAGCCTGCCCCGAATACTTGCGGTTTTTGTTCCCGCGGCGATGCCGATATACACCACATCGAACATATCAGCTTTTTTTGGGCGGTGCCGCAAAAGTGCATATATTCCTCTCCTGTAAGGTGGAATATTCCTGATCTCTCTACGCGGAAGGAACTCCGCACATCTTTTTATAAGTCTCAATTCACTTATCGGCATTGGCTTATCACTCCTTGTATTTTTAGCGCATAAAAAAGGGAACGCCGAACCAAGGCCACTCCCAGAACCCCCGCCAAGGGGTACCATCGAATAGCACTTAGCCGACGCTCCCGTATCGAAAACGCGGCTTCAAGTGCCACTTCGATGGTTAAAAGAGTCCTATGGGCTTGGACTCAGTTTGGCGGTTTTCTGGGAAGCAGTTACTTAATGCTCGCGCATCTTTCAAATTGTCAAATACGGGCCGTTACCCGCCTGAAATTTTTCAAATTCTCCTAATACAATTTATCAATATTTACACTCGGCCTGATGGCCGAAAACACCATCTATATATGCGGTTTCATGTGCAATTTGTCAAGTGTCACTTATTAAATTAGGGAACCATTCTACCTCCAAACTCGGCCAATCTACGATGGTTGCAACCTACTACCAGTCACCACGAACTACACGGCCTAGCTTATATCGTGCCACTTGAATTGCCATTTCCAGCGCATCGGGGCCATCATCGTGTTTACCGAGGGGAAACTGGCGCAGCTGTTCCAGTAGGATTTGGTGGCGGCGGCTGAAAACTATCAGGCCCTGAGTGACGAGAGCCTCAAGGCCTGCAATCCGTGCCTGTTTATTTGTCTTGCTGTTAATCGGACGGCTATTAAAACGGACACCGTTGGACTGGGCTCGCTTGGTTAAGTTGTCCAACATGATCTCTTGAAACTGATTTTTTTCGAATGCAAATCTAGCGATGGAATATATCTTGCAGTACTCGATGATTTTTTCGATTGTTTGATCCGGTGTTCGACGAGCTATGTCTGCAGCAACAACATAATGAACACCATCACGCTTGTCTTTTGCAATAACAATAATTGCAGAATAATCACCGCTTTTGCCTTTACCCATACTGGGGTCACATGCTGCAGAGAATCTGGCATCTTTGCCGAGAGATTGAATAAGCTGTGGCGAGCTTTCATATTTATGGTCCCAGTAATGGAAGTTTTCCTCTCTGAAAATACACTCATCGGGGTCGAGCGGCTCATTCTGTTGCTCACGATGAAAAGTAACAGTCCCATCACGTTCAAGCATGGCCATAAGGCTGTGATAATCGTCGCGCTGTGGCCAGAGCACCTGGGTACCTTCCAGCATTGTGCTGCAATTGGCTTCGAAGTATGCCTTTGCGGCCTCGGGGCCGGTTTCTTCTTCAAATTCCGAAAGACCCCGAAAAATAGATGACCATTGCTGCCAGAGCTCAGGACGGTCGCTGAATTTTTCGATAGCCTTATATTTCTTGGCAATCCAGCCCGGATTGCAAATGGGCTCAAGAAGGTTAGCCAGTAACGAATCGTAATGCAATACATTGCCGGTCACGATAAAATTGGTTGCCGGATGGCCGGCATTCATCAGTGTGCCGGTAAACCACGATTTGAGCTTTTCACGCTGCTGCTCTTCTCTGACCTGCTCAAGATTCTCAAGGTCATCACATATGATAAGACCAGGTCTGTCCTTGCCCTTTTTGACACCACGGAGCTGTTGTTCTGCACCATAGGCTGATATCATTGCGCCATTGGCGAGCAGGATCCGGTTGCTACGCCAGGGTGCTTGCTTTTTGCTTCTGCAGACTTCAGGAAAATCACTTAGAAACAGCGGGTTAGTCTCCAATTGCTTCTTGATGTCGTTCAGCCGCAGGACGGCCTGATCTGAGGTGTTTGAGATAATCAGCACGAAGCTCTCTTTGCCATACAACACGCACCATAAAGGATAGGCCAGCGCAATTATCGTGCTTTTTGCGTGACCTCGCGGGGCTGCTATCGCCACGCGTGCATTGCGCCTTTCGGTGATTTCTTTAAGCAGAGAAAAGATTTCCTCGTGCATCCTTGAGAACGGCAAGTTGCAATGGTATTGTAGATAGGCCTCTGCAAACTGCTGCGGAGACTGTGCCCCGGTATTTCTTCGCGCCTGGATGATTTCTCCTGAAATCAAAGTGAGGTAGTTATTGGTCCGATTCATTTTGAATCTCCTTACTTTCAACAATATTGGATATGTTCTCGATTTGGTTTACCAACTTGACTTTTACGAGCTGGGTTTCGATATGATTAAGCTGCTCTGTTAGTTGAGGGTCGGATCCTTGAGTTTCTCCGGTAATCTGCCTCAGTCTTTGCACTTCCGCCTGAATCTGTGCAAAGTCCGGGATCTGGCCGATATTGTGCGTGAAATCCGCCTGCAGCTTCGAAGTTGCTGTCGGCAGATACCCCAGGTGCCGCATAGAGGCGGTCAAATCACTTCTTATCTGATAGCAGCGGTGTTCTGCATCTACCTTTACGGCTTGTGGGGTGTTCTTATCACGTGTTGCCTTGCGTATCCTCTGAATGCTCAACTCCGCCTCGTCGCGCAATCTGCCTACCATCTGTTCGACCAGTTCCGGGCTGGCAGCTAAAGCATTTGTTTCACGTATGGCTTTTTTGTCCCGCTCAATAGACCTGTCCGAAACTTTCAGTATCTGGGCCATGTCTGCAGTGGAATAGCCATCGGCCATCAAGTAGCTGACAATCAGATGGCGTTCAGCCGGTCTTATGCATTTTGAGTCAACAGTACCTGCCTGGATTTTCTGCAGAAGGCTTAAAGTACGCTCCCCGGTGTCGCGAGGTGTGTTGTCTGAAGGCTGAGGGCTTTCTTGAGTTTGTGGTAAATTGTCCGGCCTCATGTTTGTACCTCTTCAAATTTGCCGACACAGTATTTTTCCACGATATTTTGTGGTGCATTATCAATACCCACAAAGGCAATCCATCTCCTCACGACCACGTCACAGTAGTGAGGGTCAATCTCAATACCGAAGCATTTGCGTGACAGTCTTTCCGCTGCGATCAGGGTTGTACCGCTGCCGAGGAAGGTATCCAGGACTATTTGACCGCGCCTGCTTGAGTTGCGCATTGCCCGTTCGGCAAGCTCTAGGGGTTTCTGGGTAGGATGCTTGTATTCCTTGGTCGGGTCACGATGGATCTGCCAGAGGGTGCTCTCATTAGTAGGGCCGTACCATCTGTGTGCGCCGTTGTTTTCCAACCAGCCGTAAAGACAGAACTCGGTCTGTTGATTGTAGTTACCATAGCCGATGGCAAAGGATTCCTTGGCCCATGTGATTACACAGGAGACCTTGATACCAATCGATTCCAATAACTGGTGCATGGGGCCGAACTGCCTGTGGCCGTTCCAGATATATACAGGTGCTCCGGCAGCGAGAAACCTGCTGACATTTCGTAAAACTATACCGAGCCACTTTATGTATTGATCCTGATTTAAATTGTCAGAAATAATCGGTTTCCATTGCCGTGATTGCTTTTGCTGGGCCTTTTCCGGCTGAGGACGATTGCTGCTGGAGTAACGGCAATTATATGGAAAATCCGTGAAAAATAGGTGGATTTTGTTGTCCCCGATAAGTTTTCTTAAAGCTGAGAGCTTACTGGAATCGCCGCATAGAAGATGATGGTTGCCTAGCTCTATTAGCTCTCCGGGGTGTGTGACGGCGGGATTTTCCCTATCGAGCGCTTCTTCTACATCGAAGTCCTCTTTTGCTTGAGGCGAATCCGTGTCAAGGGCTCTGTCGAGAAGGTCACTAATTTCCTCGGTTTCAAAGCCGGTAAGCCCGACATTAAATTCAGGGGCTTTCGTGAGTTCATCGAGCAACAGGGCAAGTTTTCGTTCATCCCAGTCTCCCTGGATTTTATTCAAGGCAATATTACAGGCCTTTTCCTGCTCCAGTGGCAGGTCGACTACTACAACCTCAGCCTCAGTGTAGCCCAGGTCTTTTAGTACCGTCAGTCTCTGATGTCCGCCGATCAAGTGCCCAGTCCTTTGGTTGAGAATAAGCGGCTCGCAGAAACCAAAGGTTTGTATACTGTTTTTTAGCTTTTCATAGAAGGGGTCACCGGGCTTTAGTTCTACTCTGGGGTTGTAGTCAGCTTTCTTGATTTGACTGATTTGCATCTTTTTAATGTCCATTTGTGTTACTCCTTATCAATGTTACGAACGTGCGTACTCGAGTTTCTTTATCCAAAGTAACAACTAATTCTAATTTGATGCTGACATTGTAAAGGGGAAACGGAAAAAACCGGCTATACTGAGCCGGTCATTTTTATTGGCAGTTTATATTGAACGATCAGCTAAGGCTTTATGAACAAAAATTTTTTGGGTTTGTTGCGGAAAACAAAAAGAAACGAAATCATTATGTTACTTGTTTCGCCTTTGTCGATACCTGTAACAGGCTTGCCTAGCAGCTGTCCAGCTTTTGAAGCCGTGATGTTCCGCAACCTCGTTCCAAGCCTGCTTGGCATCGTTACATTCGTCGTTAAATTTCTCGAAGGAAATCATCACCTGCTTCATTTTTTCGTCTGAGTGTTTTCTTTGGGGACCTGACTTCACGGTTTTTTGTTTTGCGGCTGTCATATTTTGCTCACTTCCCTGTGCTATGCCGCGTAACTCTTTTATAAGGTCATTCACATAGCGAACGACAGTATTGAGAGACAGGTCTTGATTGAGTAGCTCCCCAGTTTGGTCGAAACAGGACATAAGCCTGGAATATCTCTCTCTCAGTGACTTAGCAGCATGGGTCGGCAAAGATTCCAGTAAAGTATCAATCTGATATTCCCCTGGTAATGGCTTTATAAGATGCTTACAGCAATCCGATTTTGTATAAGTCGAGCCAAAGAACACAGGGGAAAGTGCGTTTATTTTTTCTTCCAGAACATCTGCAATTTGCTGCGCCAGTTCAATTTTATCTGGTGTCAATGTCATAATACGCCTGGTCTAAAAGTATCATTTCTCTCGATGCGCAGTCAATTCTCTGAATCCTCTCACAGACTTCAGCCGTCATACCAGCAAGAAGAGCTAACAATTCACAATTTCGCATCAATTCTGAACGTTCGTGTATAGTATCCCATTTTTGTCCTGTTTATCAAGTGGAAATAACGTCTGTCGGGGTATAAACGAGCGACATTGGGTAAAGGTTTGTGTAATAAAGACTTACAACTTTTGTGCTGGTCTAATGACCGACAAATCCGCCACTCATTTAGGGAGTGATTTGACAAATACTTAGCTCATATAAAGTATCTTCAGGTCCCCATATGATGCCCCCGCTATGAACCCCTGGAGACAAAATCCAAACCCATTTTTCAGGTCAAAATCGCAGTTTCTTGAGGTCGTGCTTGAGCCAAAAGGAATTAGCTCATCTCTTCAATAAAGGAAAGCAGGCCTATAGCCAGAATGTATAGCTTTTTTCGAAAACCTGCAAGAAAACGATCGACATTTTTCTGATTCATACAAGCTTTGACTATGATAGTGTAATGCCGGCTTGCCTTGTTGTACCAATTAACAAATTGAGCAATCTCCGACTCAAGTTCCTGCGGAAGTTGCCAAACATGTAACAGCACATGTTCCTTCATTGAGCGATGGTAAGCATCAATAAACTTATGGTAATGATTGTGTAAATTCCGGCGGTTCTACATCCTAATCCACATACATAGGTGGCGGACATCCTTCGTCTTCATCTTCTAGTGGATTTGTATCATTGTCAGGCTCAGAGTCTTCATCTTCTGGTGGATTTGTATCATTGTCAGGCTCAGAGTCTTCATCTTGATTCAATTTTTTTTCGTCATTTTCAGTCATTTCTATTCTCCTTTATTCTGAGTATTCTCTTGCTGTGTGGGCGACTTCATGCCTTCTACTTTCTGTTGGGTTTTATCAATGTTTCGACGTTGAAGTGTTACGGCGCGATAGCTTCCTAAATCGTCCTTTTCGTAGCAGGACAATCCGTCGTATTCACCGGCCTTGCCGTAGACGATTGCACGAATATCTTTGGTTAACTTTCCGTTAACTTCATCGTTTTCTTTCGTTTTGTTTTGAGCTTCAATCAACTTCTTACGAAGTCGGTGAAACATCGAGTATAGATCCTGTGAAAAGAACAAACCGCCTTCCAGGTTAAACTCATTCAAAGCCGAAAGGTAGTCACACGCCCATGCGCGGTCTTTTGGACGGCCTTCAATTACCCAGTTGGTCTCAAATCTGATATGAATCGCCCATAACTTCGGATAGAGTTCAATCCGTTTTTTAAGTACTTGCTCGAATTGCGATTGTCGGAGCCCTTCAAGTTCAGCCGCTATATTTTTCTGAACGTTTTCAATCTCTTGTTTTTTTGAGTTCGATTTCTGCAGTCTGTACTTTCATTTGTTGGCGATTGGTAAATAAGATAATCACAACTCCGGTGATTGAAGCAACGAGCGAAACAATACCTGCAATAAGTGCTGCGATGACACGTGGATCGTCCATATGTGACTCCCTATAGTTTGTTTGTCTTTACAGCAACTCACTACATATACATGGTTTCCGCATAACATGCCAAACTTACACCGTATGAAAGAATCCCAGTCGCTTGTGTACTATAATTAAATACAAACAAACCCTAATCTGTCAAGGTGGAAATGACAAACAAATGTCCTGTCCAAGGAACATCGTATCCCTGTCCACCCGAATAACTTCGTCCACCTTGTCATTAAAGAACTTACGTAAACTTGCTTCGTGCAACTAATTGTATTATCTTGGCGGCATGAATGCCACAAAGAACCTTCTGACAAACTTCTGTAACCTTCTTGTTTGTGCTTCCGAACTGTTCCGGTATACCCTGATTTTCCTGTTGGATCTCTTCTCTCTGGAGTCATAATGTCACCTGAAAATCAGGGTGTTTTTCCAGCTCCTGAAAGAGGTGACTTTTCACTGCCCGACAGTCTCCGTTTGCGGCAGCTTTGCCTGCCACTCGTCGGCTTGTTCCAGGATTCATAAAGTGCGATAAGGTTGTTCCACGATTCCAATGTGTGTGGGTAAGTGTCACCGAGATTGAGCTGTCGACCTTCGAGAGCTTTGAGTAAGAGCGGTTCCCGGATGATTCTTAAAGAAGGCCCAGGCGATCTCAGGTAGGTTGCAATTCGAAGGGGTAGGCATTTTATGGTCTTGGTTCTTGAGCTTGTAAAGGACAACATCACCTGTCCCCTTTGGTGCTGCCCATAGTCGCGCCAAGGTGTTAGGATCATTCCTAATAACGGTGGGAGTGGATTTGCATTTATTGTGTGTCGCCCATAGACGTATCCCACGTTCAACACCGTAGAATCCCCATTGTGGCATCCCCCTGTATAAAACGTCTTTATCCCGTGCCCCATGAAAGTGAATCACCGATACGGGTGGGCCTGCCACAGAATCGTGATAGGCCATTAGGCCGGCCCATGGAGCAATCGCTGCAAACCGACCCGGCAAGTGGGCCACCAAATGATACGCCATGAATGCTCCACTGGATTCGCCAAATACAAAGATTCTATTGGGATCAGTCGTATATTGTGCAGAAAGGGTATCAATCAGCTTCGCAAAGAAACTGACATCGTCCACCTGTCCTGCCCACCAGGTTTTAAAAATACCGCCCCCGTTCCACATTTGTTTCTGATTAGGTCCAAAGGCTGCGGCATTGGGGTAAACCACCATGAAGCCTTCACGATCTGCAATACGGTTGAAATCTGTCTTTTTCTCAAATCTTGTAGCCGTGCCCCCGTAGCGGTGCAAGGCAAACACCAATGCCGTAGGAGAACCTTCTCGATACGACGGCGGGAGATGTACACGGTAGGACCGCGTTCTTCTGTCGTGAACCAGTGTCTTAACTTGAGTCTCACCTAAACTTGTGTGGATCACTCCCAGACTAATCATTAAGCTTATAAACAGTGTTCGCATCATTGTGCTCCTGAAAAAAGGCATTATGTAGGGGCGGATCCCAGTGCACACCCTTACTATCTACCAGGTTTCAGCTTCTGTAAGATATTCCTTGAGTTCTACCCAGTAAATATCCGCGCTGTATTTTCTTGGATCCCAGCCGTCGCTGCGGGTGAAGAACAGGTACTTTTTGTCCGGAGAGATCCTTGGGCTTTGTTCAATATAGGTAGAATTAATCCGAGGGCCCAGATTTCGAGGTTTGGACCAGGTGCCATCCGACAAACGCAGGGTTAGATAGATGTCCCGATGCCCATAACCTCCCGGTAGATTTATGGCAGTGAATACCATAAACGATTCATCCGGGGCAATGCCTGGATCGGCCGGACGGCCCACTTGTTGGTTGTTCATAGAGATATATGTAACCCGCGGCCAGGTGTTGTCAACAAAAGGGGCGGCCCATATAATGCTTATTGTTCCGAATGGTCCCCCCTTGCGGATAGAACCGAAGTAGATACTGTTATTCGTGGCTATAGAGCAGGTAATTTCGGGGGATGGAGAACTGAGCGGTGGTCCGAGTACCTGTGGTACGGCCCAGCCATGTGGCGTCCGATCGCAGCGATATAGATTGCGTTTGGACTGCGGTAAGCCTCTCGCAAAGTAAATGCTATTGGCATCGGGAGACAGACAGGGCGCCCAAGCCGAATACTCTCCAATGCTTTCTATGAGCTTAGGTGCTGTCCAGCCCTTGTTTGTGTTTTCTGTGATGAAAACACCCCCGACTCGGGGAGAATGACGGATAGGACAACGTAAATAACAAAATGTGTTTCCATCTGTAGAGAATGTTCCATGGGATTCCCACACTTGTGGCCGCGTATCGCTGATCAGTCCGGGGGCAAAAACCTGAGCCGTGGATCCGGGCGTGGTTTGTCCCAGATACGGTCCCTCGGCAAAGGGTTTTCCGAACACCTGGATAGAACTTATTCCTAAAAAAGCCACAAGCCAAACAATTTTTTTCTTTGTCTGTTTCATAATATTTCTCCTTTTTATAGGGGCCATTTGCCAATTTGATATTCCTTCAGGCTATCTATGGGATTCGGGTAGATATTCCTTGAGTTCAACCCAGTAGATGTCGGAGGTGTCGGTATTTGAATTCCCCCACCACCCGTTACTGCGGATGAAGAACATATATTTCTTGTCCGGGGAGATTCTCGCTCCGATTTCATAAAACCTGGTATTAATTCGAGGACCCATATTCCGGGGTTTGGACCAGGACCCATCCGGCCTTCGCAGAGTCAGGTACAGGTCCGTTTCCGTTCCGCGAGGTGCTCCCGGCCGAATGGAGTAGAATACAATAAAGGACTCGTCCGGGGCAATACCCGGATGGCAGCAATGTAAGTTGCCCTGCTCCAAAGGGATCTTTATGCCCCGAGGCCAGGTATTGCCCACAAAAGGGGCAAACTGAAAACGGCCGCCTCGGCTGGCATTGCCAGTAAAGTAGATACTGTTATTCGCTGCTACAGAGAATCCACCAAACACCCCGGAGACGATGAAGGGTGGTCCGAATTTCTGCGGCAAAGACCATCCCCGGGACGTGCGAATGCAGCGATGAAGGCTGTAGCGTTTGGAAGGATCGTAGCTGTAACAGAAGTAGATACTATTGGCATCCGGAGACAGACAGGGCGACCATACCATGAATGGAATACTTTTTACACGCTCAGGAGTTGTCCAGCCCATGTCTGTGTTTTCCGTGATATAAACATACCCAAGCCGGGCAAAACATAAAGTGTTGCCATCCGCAGAGAAGCTCACATGTCCTTCCCCCTGGTGTGGCCGCATATCACAGATCAATCCCGGCGCAAAGACCTTGGCGATAGGCCCGGGCGGTGTCTGTCCCAGATACGGCCCCTTGGCAAACGGTTCTGCAGACGAACCAGGAATGACGATTCCTAAATCGGTTTGATTTATATTCGGGTCATTGGGATCGGGAAGATGTTCCTTGAGTTCAACCCAGTAAATATCCGAACTATAGATTCTTGGATCCCAGCCATTACTACGGTTGAAGAACAGATACTTTTTGTCCGGTGAGATTCTCGGGCCGTGTTCGATAAAGGTAGAATTAATCCGAGGGCCCAGATTGCGAGGTCTGGACCAGGTACCATCCGGCAGACGCACAGTCAGGTACAGGTCTCGATACCCATATCCCCCCCACGT
>JABUBO010000559.1_pt1 | contig 12193 bp, 24 predicted proteins | sample 7240361 | NCBI WGS metagenome assembly JABUBO01 (sample SAMN07256346, study PRJNA390944) | subsurface metagenome | isolation source: Methane hydrate marine sediment | place: Pacific Ocean: Eastern North Pacific, ODP site
TCTTAGATAACACCTCATAAAACAATTCTTCACAAATAGGACAATGGTGCATATATAACTCATCAAAGCACTCGTCACAAACTATTTCACCGTTTGCATCTTTACGTGGGTTCCCCCTCTCTTCTAAATCTAAATCAGAACTACATCTCGTACATTTCATCTCTATCGGTCCCTCTATCTTTTCTTCGTACTTTATTAACACTTCACTCATCGTTTTTATGTTCCCTCCTTTGCATACTCTCTTACGATTTCTCCCTTATGTCGGTGATAAAGCATCATTAATATATTTGCAGAGTCTACACACTCTTTTGCGCTATCTTCTTCGGTTTCGGCAGCCCAATATTCATCTGCTTCATTATTCAAACATTCGTGCAGCTTATACATTGGCATAGTCTTCCACGAGTCGCCTTTTTCGGCATCATTGGCACGTAAGGTTTTTTCCATCTCCTGTGCAAATCCCAACACTTCTGGGCGCAATTTTATTTCTTCACTCATGGCTTTCTCCATACTTTCTTAAGGAGTCTTTTCTCTCTTTCAGCTCTTCTTTTGACAGCGTTGTTACTACTACATGTTGTGATTCTATACATCGCCAAATTTGTGTCTCCATATCCTTTTTGATTTTTAGAAGATCTTCTTCAGTTTTTATACCTCCAAATCCTACTTCAATAGGCACTCCTTGTTTCTTCAGTTCCTCTAAAAAAACACTCATTACCTTTTGCACCCATTCTTGTGCTTTGCTTCTTTCTATTTTCATTTTAATCGCTTCCACAGTTTCTTAATGCTTTCTCAAGATCATTTAACTCTTCTTGTATGGCTTCTAACCATGGGCATCCGTTACATTGAAGAGCTCCAACACTGCAATCATAAGCTTCCTCTTCTGTGTACCCATTTGCCTTAGCACATTCAAGACATTCACCAAATTCATCTTCATCAAACGCCGGATTATGTCTTGGAGTTCCGCCTATCGTATCATACGTTCCCATCGCTTTTGCTCTCCTTTTGTTCACCCTTCCTTAATATTTCTTTTTTGAGCTTTGCAATCAATGGGCACCATAGCGGAAATGTTTTCATTTCTTCATCCGCAATAAAATACCCTTCGCATCCGGGGTAATCACATCCCGCCGTAGTTATTTGTGCAGGCAAAATCTCTCGGTCAAAATATGAACACTCCATACACGATTTTATTTCTTCATCTTTTACTTTCACGACACCCACGACCGAAGAACCATAAATAGTGTGGATTGCCACTTTCTCATTCCTCATCTCCATATCCTGCGGCCACTCGTTTCATCTTGCCATCTTCGTAACAAATATCAATGTGCGATACACGGGGCTCAATCGGGTCTAACGATATACCTTGACCTTGAGTGAGCTCATCCAACATCTTCATGGCCTCTACTGCTATTTCTGGTCTTATCTCACCAATGTTTACTTCTCTGAGAAGTTCTCCAAAAATATCCTTGTCTCGCTGGTTCTCAAAAACAATCTCACTTCCTGTTACTTTCATTTTTTCTCTTCACTCTCCGCAGACTTTCTTAATGTTCCACCTCATCACCTGTTAGATTGTAGAAGTGTTTTATCCACACAACAATTTCTTCATTATTGTAACCGAATAAATTAGTTACTTCTCGTGAGGGTTTATTTAGAGCTTTTACCCACTTCTTCGCTTCTGCTCTTAAATCGTCATGCGATACAAATTTCAGTTTTTCGATTCTCGTTTCTGGCGGTTTATCAAAAACTAAATCACCATCATCATCTATGCCAACCACTTTCCGTTTAGTCAAATCAATGTGCTTGACTGATATGGAACTCAAATCTTTTAATGTTTTTGGTTTAGTCATTTCTTTTCTCCTTTTGTTCACACTTTCTTAATCTCCTCTTCCCATATTGTGGTGCTAATGAGGATAATGTGGTATGAAATTCGACAGAAAGACTTTCTTTTGTCTCTAAGTCGTGAAGTAAAAGCTCAAACCCTTCGACCCATTCACCGTTACGTTTTTCATGCCCGCAATTAGTCCAAGATCCCACTATCTTTGTGCTTTTAGCAAACTCCTTCATGTACAAACTTTGTGGATTGTATCCATGGGTCCCAGGAACTTTAATATATCTATTACCTACCCACATTTCGGAGCCATCATGCCGCCATACATCGAATGCCGGATACATTGGACCCGGGATTCTAATAGCGATAAAGTCCCCACAATCGCTCACAAAAATAGTATTTTTCCTTTTTTCACTCATCTTTCACTCCACTCTTTCTTACTTTCTATACCAAAATTCTCTTTTCTCAACATCAAAATGCTTGTAGAGATAGCCTTTTAACCAAAGAGACCGCATTTCTCGCCAATCAGCACGGCTACGGGTATGATAATCGAGGTCAGAGATAAAAAAATCGTTGGTAGGCAACACATCATAAAGCTTACGTTCATCATCTGTTAAACTTCGGCCTGTCGTTTGATCAAATAAGGTAGGAGAAAGTTCAGTATTTGCTAACTTCACTAAAAGATCACTCCCTTTTTTCAATCCAACTGCAAATGCTTCTGAAAGTGCCATTTTGATGTCGGCATTCAATTTCAGCAACGCTCTTTGTTCTCGTGCGGTCATCAGTAATACCAGATTGTTCTCCTCATACCGCTCAGATGGTGGCTCCGCATAAACACGTTTCCTATCCACTTCTTTTATATCACGTGGATTTATTGGTGGTTTCAAACCTACAGAAAGTACAACCTCGAAAAAATCCTTTGCTAACGAATCTCGCAGATCGCTATCCATTTCGAGAACATCATAAAAACCATCATTGAAATAGCTTACATCTCCTACTAAAACATTTACCATATCTTTTCGTTCGCCCATTTCTTTTCGTAATCGTTCTATCTCGTGGAGATCGTTTTTACAATTATCGCAGACTTCGTTTTTCAATCTGAATGAATAATCTCTTGATTGTCCACATCCAGGACAGGGGGCTTTTGTCCAGCCTTTTCTACCCATTATTAGCTTTTGTCCTCCTTTTGTTCACACATAATTAATGTTTTGTCTTCTCTACAGTTTTTCCATTCTTCAAGTCCGTTTCTATGCCCTCCCAGCTTTCGACTATTTTATCAAAAATTACACATGCTTTTACGTAGGGAAGGTCAAGATAACGAAGAGTAGTGTCGTTTAAGTCTACCGTACAGACTTCAACTTTAGTATCTACATCAACAATCGTTATTGTAGCAGTGTCATCAGATAGCGGTAATTGCGGTATAAGATACACTTCTAACACTTGACCTTGATGTCTGATTCTTGCACATTTAGACAGCTTACGAGACGCCTCACGCTCTTCTATCCTCTCTGCAATAATGTTAAATAACTTATCTATTAAATCTTCTTCTTCGCTCATCATCATCTCCACCCTTTCTTAACAATCTCTCGCCAACCCAATATTCAATCATTTCTATAGCCATACTATGATGTTCCCTCAGTGCGGAAGGCATAATAACGACATCTAATACCGATTTACCGAAATCACTCTCGGTACGCCATGTTTCAACCATTCCAACTCCATCTACATTAGGGTCTAAAAGTTCTACAACGCCCTTGTTCACATTAATTCTAACTAAAGGCTTGATAGTATCCTCACCACATTCACCATCATACAATACAGCGTCAAGTTCTAAGAAACCAAACTCGTTGGCAAGTAATTTCCATTCATTAAAGATTGTTTTAACATCAGGCCATTTACCCACGTTATCTCCATAGTAAATATACCCTTCTGGGGAACACCATCCATGCGGTCCTCCGATATATGCAGATGAAAGCCATGAATTGTGTACATATTCTGTTTCTATAGCCCCCCAGTCCTTTCGCCATTGACTTAATTCGTGCAAATAATCCGCATAATCTTTACTATCTCCTCCATCTTCTTGTTCAAGAGGCATCCCCATCTTCTTTGCCATTCTTAAGTCTCCGCGAGGATCATTTGAGCCGTATTTATAACCCGTCGTTATAAATGTGTCTGTACGCCTTATCACCTCAAATGCTTGTTCCTTCTCTATTTTTTTACCAACAACACGCATTTGCGGCCATTTTGGTAAACCAATAGATAGCAAAACTTCATTCCGCATTTTTATTCTTCACCTCGCTCAGGCTTCTTCAAGGTTGCTGTCTTGAGTGGAAAGGTTAGTACATGACCTCCCTCAAAACGAATTTTACCTATCTCCTTTTTCAGCAATCCGGAAGGCTCAGTTGTAGCAATTGAAGCTACTCTATCTCTACCTATGTCAAATATCTCAAAGCTGTCCATTTTTACTTTTTATCCTCCTTTTGTTCATACTTTCTTAATGTTCTCACTATGTTCTCTTCTCTCTCTTTCTCTGAGTAATGCTGCCACAAAGCGATAACGTCCTTCTTGAATCCACAAATCTATATTCCCACTCATTTTATGTTTCCTCCTTTTCACTCTTTCTTACTTTCTATACCAAAATTCTCTTTTCTCAACATCAAAATGCTTCCAGGACAAGGAGTCTTCGTCCAGCCTTTTCTACCCATTATTAGCTTTTGTCCTCCTTTTGTTCACGATCATAAAGTTTACGTGCTTTTTCGAGGTCTCCTTTTGCCTCTTTCAAACACTTTTCCCACCGATTTCTTGCATTTCTAATTGATTCTTCGATTTTATCATTGTTGCCCCATCTCTTATCTAACTTATCAATTATTACTTTCATCTCATCACGAATTTTAATTATCTCTGGAGGGGAAGTTACGAAAATATCTTCAGGATAGTAGTGCATCCACCATTTGCAAATATCTGGAAGACCTGCTATTTCGCCATTCGACTTGTAGAGTAGTCTTTCTTCTTCACTCAGTAATGTTCTTCCAGTGATGTACAGGAACCATTCATCAAAAATCCTCCTTGCCTGCCGCAACGCAACTATCCGATTGCCAAGCTCTTCACGCCGTATGAGATGTTGTAGAATTGGGTAATCGTCTAATACTTCGCAACGCAGTTCGTCTATAGATTTATCTGATTCTGCACCATATCCTTCTGCCTCTATCTCTACATCATGCTTATCGATTTCATCTTTGTATTCTTGTATCAATTCGTCTATTTTCCTTTTGAATACTATATTTTTTTTATCTTCTACTTCCATGTTTCCGCTTCCTTTTGTTTGGTCGCTGACCTTACTATCCCCATCTTTGATAATAATTGAGATACCCGACCTACAACAAATGGGAAGGCATCTGTATCGAAATGACCGTTATACCGCGTTCTGATGAAAGTAGCTAAAGCAGCTATTAATGGTTGCCCACCAAGGTAGTTCTCAAGACACTTTCCACCAGACTTAACAAAAGCATCTGCAAGATCTCTATCGGATACCTCAATTTCTACGTTTTTTACAGTGTTATTTATCAACTTCATTCCGCAACACCTCTTCCTTCATCTCCAGATTTTTTTAATCCCAGATGTATAGGACATTTAAATATTACATCCCGTCCGGTCATTGCTTCAACTTTAGCAACCTCCTTTTCATATCCAGGATATGTGTCACGCAGTGCTATACCTATTCCATCCTTATCCACAGCAAAACACTTGTCAAAGAAAGGACAAGCGTTTTTACACGAGTTGACATTCTTCAAAGTAAAGTAACCATTTAATGATGGGTCTACCTCGTGCCAACTTTCCTTTTCTTCTTTCATCTTATCCTTCCCTCCAGACTTATTTACCGTACAAACTTTACAACGCCACCCCCGGGAGAGAAAAGTAAACCATCGCGTTTCATCACGTCTATTATCTCCTCTGCCTTGTCTCTTTCCATACCTTTCTCCTCTGCGAGGTTAAGCACCTCTTCTATTGGTACTTCCTCGCCGTATTCCTTCTCCAACTCCTTTATTATCTCCTTGATAGACTTTCCACGGTCTCCCCTTGTTCTCTCCTCTTCTTCCTTATCAGAATTGGTTTTTTGCTTCACAATCCTCTCCTCTATCTCCTTTATTTTATCCCCTATCAGGTCATAATCTGGGATGCCAAGCCCATACTTTTCCTCAAGGATTTTGGGGAGGTTGTCAGGCAACGTTTCGTAACAAAAAGGGTAGCTCATAACGAATATGTCCGCACAAAGGGCATAAGCCCCTTTTCTCTCGTCTTCATCAAACTCCTCATCTATGTACTTTTTCACTTCCCCCATGGTGGAGATATCTTTCGCACGTTTCACAAACCACATTTCTCTCCGCTCAAGAAACTTTTCCCTACTCTTTTGTTTTTTCATTTCATTACCACGTCCATATGTTTAACTACCAGTGCCTTATTTTCTTCATCAAAGAATTGTACCAATATATCCCCCTCTTTCCACTCTAACGCTTCAATCGCTTTATCCTTCACCTTTATCTTCCCCCCCTTCTGAAGGGTAGAAGTGCCTAATATTTTCATAGATTTTATAACCTCTTTTGTTCCTTAAAAGGTTTTCGGTTTTTTTGCTTCTAAAGGTTTTATTAAATGAAGAAGTGCATAAAGCTTTATATACCCAGGCTATTTTTTACAAGTAGCATGGAGATAAAAGAGGGCGTTGCTGAAGACCCACCGTGTCATTGTCTACACCGAACGTGATTACTTCTTACCCGCCCCTTGCAGTCACCGGAGAAGATTTATATTGGAATAGAAATGAACCAAAAAGCGCGTATAAAGCTTTTGAGCGTGGATTATAAAAAATTAGATGAAATCTGCCAACAGGTGAAAAGGATAGTTGAGACTACAGGTGTCAGAATGTCAGGACCAATACCTCTCCCGACAAAGAAGCTTGTCGTTCCATGCAGGAAGAGCCCCGATGGCGAAGGCTCTCCTACCTGGGACCATTGGGAAATGCGCATACACAAGCGGTTGATAGATCTGGAAGCGGATGAAGGAGCACTTCGACAACTGATGCGCATACATATACCCAAAGATGTTCACATTGAAATTGTGTTGAAGGGGTAAGGATGCAAACCGATAAATATAGAAAATTATAAACTAATTAGAATTGTTTAGTAAAAACAGTGCCTTGGACCCCAAACTTGTTGGGTGGTAGTTCACAGTCAAAAAAAAAAAAGTGATATTAAAATGATAAAATCTCATAACCTAAAGATTGGTAATATAGTTGTCTCTACAAGAATTGCCGCTAAACTGGACTTAGATTATGTTGAAACGAAGTTAAAAAACGCCGCAACCACGAAGGGTAAATTCCCTGGTCTTGTGTACCGAATGAAAAAACCCAAAACGGCTTTCCTTATCTTTCGCTCCGGGAAAATAATATGTACCGGATCGAAGACAAAAGAAGATGTAAAGTTGGCAATAGATCTGCTTGCTGCCGATTTGAGAAGTATAGGCATTAAAACGGTAGATCATCCTGATTTAAAAGTTCAAAATATCGTTGCATCTGCCCATCTTAGAAAAGAAGTTAATCTTGCGAAAGTGTTAGAGTGTAAAGGCACGGAGTACGAGCCTGAGATTTTTCCGGGCTTAATATGTCGTATTGATGAACCCAAGAGTGTTATATTGGTTTTCAGTTCTGGACGGTTGGTTATAACGGGATGTAAGACTATAGAGGATTGTGAGAAGGCTGTGGAGGTCTTACAGAGCAACCTCTCGCTCTCATGGTTCAATAAAAAGATTTTATAGCTTAAATTCTTTTTATGAAAAAGAAGCGGCTGCAAGGAAGAGTGAGTGACCTCCTCTTTTTTGAAAAACTTGCAGGGATGCACGCTAACGAAAAAGCCGCTTCTTAGTGAACGCATCCCTGCAATCATCCGATATGTCAGAAATATTAAGCGTCCGGAACATAGAACTTTTTCAGTAGTAAGGCGATCGCCTCACTTTTGAGATAAGTTTTTTATAATCAAGTCCCACATTTAAAAAGTATGAAAAAATTAAAAGCCGCTCCAGCATTAACATTAGTGAAAAAATACGCACCAACAGTGGCAGCAATCGCAGCACCGTTAATCGCTGAAAAAGTAGGTCCAACAGTTATAGGTGGCAAACCCGCTGTCGGATCCAGAAGAAGAGATTTAGGTATTATCGTATTTAGAGATTTAATCCCAACGCTTATAGACCTCTATGAAGAAGAAAAGGTATAGGCAATATTAAGACAAAATACCAAGACCCTTCTTTTTACGAAAGCAAGCCCTTAGAAAACTATAATAGAAATAACGAAGGAGAAGGAAGTAATGAAAAAAAGAGTGAAGTCTGGAACCGTAAGTTGCATTGTAGGAGGTCTTAGTTGCATTATTGCAACGGTATTTCTTGTTGCAACAGATGCGGCACTTTGGCTATCGGGGATAGTTGGCGCAGGCGCAGTAATTGGATTTTTTGCTGTGTGGCTTTTAGTCCATGACAGCCATCCAAAACAAAAACCTCTATAAGAGGATATTTTTAGGGATAACCCTTAATATCCCTTATTTTTGTAAATGAGGCACAGATAGCCTTTCTTTTGGTGAGTTCTAACGAAACAAATCGTTTCACTGAGAATATGTGTTGCGGCATCTGTTAAATTAGCTTATATCGCATCTACGGAAGCCGATTTTATGTTAAAGGATTTTTACCCTCTGTTGATGATGATGATCTCGGAGAAGTAGGATAAAAACTCCAATCATGCCACGACCCGTCATAATATTGTAGTGGTTGATGAGGAAGATCTCGGAGAAGTAGGATAAAAACTATACCTAAGCCGTATTTACATACATGGAGTTTACAGGTTGATGAGGATGATCTCGGAGAAGTAGGATAAAAACGTTGAAAAGTTTACCACCACTTGTCTTGAGCTGCCTTTAGCTCTTTAATTAATAGTGCAGCCACTTTGAGACCTTCATCTGTGAGCCAATAATAAGTTAGGCAAGGATTAACCTCCTGTCTAATTAGTCCTTTCTCTTTTAGAGTCTTTAAACTAACTAAATTTGCACGTTGTCCCTTTACACTTTCGCTTCCGTTGAAATCTAATATTGTTTTGTTCTGCTTTTCATAGAGTTGAGCAAGAAGGCGGTAGCCACGATTTAATTTCTCCCTTTTAGAAATGGGGGACTCCTTTATAATCGTTTGTGCAAGTTGTAAACCTCCCGATGTGAGGCCGTATCGTATCTCTAAAGGATATGTGATTGCGATAACCAATCCCTTTTTTTCAAGGCGTCGTAGGCACGCGCGATTTGCACGTTGTTCTGATTCCTTTTTACTTCCACGAAAGTCCCCGATCGCTCTATATTTCTTGTCGAGTTGGAGAATAAGTTTTTTCCAGCGTTGTGTATAACCATTATTGACGAAGTCGTCCATTTGTTTCACGATTGGCTCTGCAACTCTCATACCTTCTTCTGTAAGGCTATATCTGCCTTTTCCTTTATGGATGGTCATACTCACAAGTCCTTTGGCTCTGAAGCGTCGTAGACACTGTAAATTTGTGGCATCTTGTAACTCATAGGGGATTCCAGTCCCACCACGTCCAAACTGTCGAATACTACTATCTGGATGCTTATATAGTTGATACAGAACATACTTTCCACGCTTTCCATACCCGGCCTTCTTACTTTCTGTCATCTTTCTATTCGTCTCTTCTGAACGCTTCTTTTTTAATTTAAGACTTTGCCTATTCCTTTTCTCTTCTTCTTGTTTCATGTTCTCACTCAACCTTCTTATTTGAAAAACGCTTTGCTTTCAAACTTATAGCCACTGGCTATATATTTGAATGAAAAACGAAACATAAAAAACCTTTGTGCATCAGTGCACATCAGCATAGAAGCAGTGGTCACCATCTCGTTCATCATCATCTGATAGGTCGTGCACATCTACTTCTACATCATCTCGATGATGTTGGTATTGCTATTGCATTGGCATTCCGTCATCATCTATCCTGACTGAGAACGAAAAAAGCCTTCTCGTTGCTTCTTTTCAAAAATGGGTAAATAATGGCTTCCATATTTGGGTTCTAAGCGAATTTTCTATGTCTTCGGGTATTAGAGGTAAGGGTAAATCAGCGTTTTGGTGTTGCTAATCTCACAGGGCGGCTTCAGTGCAGGGTGCAGATCGGCGCCCGGTTACTCGATCGGGGAATTCCCGGTAAACCTTTCTAAAAAGTTTGCCATCAATGTCATGCAGGTTAAACCTTTTCTTTCAGCAAAACTCTCTTCTCTGTCGTTATTTCAAACGGACGTTTCTAAAGCTTTCCTTTTCGTATAAATAGGGTTAAGGCCCTTACCCCTTATTCAGTGTTACATAAAGATACTGTTAGTGAAGTTTGTCGGAAAACGGCGGATTTGCCAAAAACCTTAAAACCAGCATCTGAGCACCTAACTGGTTTCGAGGTGCCGCTCTACTGGAAGCAGAGTTTTGAATGACCAAAAACTGCGTTTGCAGTTTTTCGTTAATTGATTCTACACTCGACTGCCCTTTCAATCCAAAAACTTCACCAGCTTCCTTAGCAACTTAAATGTCGCACTCTGCTTTACTGGCTCATTGGAGAATATTCCATCAAGTTTAGCCAAGATATCATGGAGAAAATCCTCTCGTTTGCCAAGTTCATACGTTTCTCCAGATTCTATATCCGAAACATGAGGTATAATGCACATATAGTGATATATGCTTATAGTAAGAGGTGATGAGATATGGCAGGTGAGGGGGAGAGGGAAGGTAAAACGGGAGAGGAGAGATATAGAGAGTACACTAAAAAGGTAATTGGAGCACAAGTTCCTTCAGACACACTTAGAGCTCTTCCTGTGGTACGAAGGGATATCGAGACCCTTACTAATCAGCAAACCAATGAATGGGTTAGAGGCCTTAACAAATATAATCAGGTCAAACATTCAGTAAAAAGAGTTATGGATAGACTTGAAATTCCTTCTCATAAGAGAAAACTCTATTATAAGTTTGCAGATAGGTTGTGGGAACTTGAGATTAAGAATAAAGAGGGGGAATTTGTGATCAGGAACAGGACTGATTTGGACTATCTCAAGGCCAGGTTCAGAAGAAGAAACGAAGAAATGAGCAATGCGATAATGGATGCTATCATTGAAGAAATCATATCAACCTTTAAGGTTTAATAAATTTCCCACATAAAATTCAAAATTAGTTCCATGATTATATTTTTTGAATCGGAAGGCTCATCAACAGGGGTAAAAAATCCTTTAAAATAAAAACGGCTAACTCTCAGGAAGAGATTGCTAAAGCAACGGGGGTATCTCGTCAAAGAGTGGAGCAAATTGCCAGTTCTGAAAATATTTTCAAAATTCACAATTCTATCGAAGAACGGCTAAAACGCCTTATTTTTGTAAATGAGGGCGACGAAGCGGTTCCCCCACCTTTCGGAAGGCGTCTTCTCGGTGATCCTTATAAGTTGTAGGAGTATATAAGGTTTTTTAGGATTATAAATGGTTCTATATTTTACCTACTTAAAACCGACAGTTTTTTATTTTACCTAATTCCTGCCTTCCGATGGATGGAGGAATAGAGGGAAAGAAGGAACGAGAGAAGTTTTTTACATACTTTCACACCTTTTTTAACCTACGTAAATTACGGATGACTACTTGCATAAAAACTTATAAAAAAGTAGGAATATTTATAGGAATATTGAGGAGTCTCCCCTCCCCCCCTCAAGGTAAAGGTAGGAAAAATGGTAGGAAATAATCAGAGAAAGCTGCAAGTTTTGAAATATATAGACTGTATAGGAGAGGTCACAGCTCACAAAGTGGCAGCAGAGTTGGGGATCAAGCTTCCCAATTCACAAAAACGACTGGTGCGATATTGGAATCAGGGTTTGCTTCGTAGGAGAATAATTGACAAAAAAACACGGGAGCGAACTTATACCATCAGCCAAAAAGGTTTGGATAGGATTGAATGGCTGAAAGGCTTGAAATGGTGAGAGCCATGTGTTTATCTAAGTTTATCTTAAAATCTATCTCAGGTAAGCTTTAGGTAAGCTTCAGGTACTTACCTCAGGTAAGCTTCAGGTACTTACCTCAGGTAAGCTTCAGGTACTTATCTCAGGTAAGCTTCAGGTACTTATCTCAGGTAAGCTTCAGGTACTTACCTCAGGTAAGCTTCAGATCTATCTCAGATAAGCTTCAGATACCTATCTCAGATAAGTTTCAGATACCTATCTCAATAAGCTTCAGATCTATCTCAGATAAGCTTCAGATACCTATCTCAGATGAGTTTCAGATAAGCTTCAGATACCTATCTCAGATGAGTTTCAGATAAGCTTCAGAT
>JABUBO010000560.1_pt1 | contig 12177 bp, 11 predicted proteins | sample 7240361 | NCBI WGS metagenome assembly JABUBO01 (sample SAMN07256346, study PRJNA390944) | subsurface metagenome | isolation source: Methane hydrate marine sediment | place: Pacific Ocean: Eastern North Pacific, ODP site
TTTGAATAGTAAAAAATGTCCCTGTAGCTCAGTTGGACAGAGCGGCTGCCTTCTAAGCAGCGGGTCGTGGGTTCGAATCCCTCCAGGGACGCCAGTTTAGCTACAACTCAAGGCTATCCTATCTTCCAATCTCTGGGCAAAAAACCAAGGATTTTTGCTAAAAGACCAACTGCTTCGGCAAAAAGGAGAATAGGATGGAAACCACGTTACTCATGACCATTAGTAGCAGCGCAATCCTACCAAAGAAGGCTAGCACCCAAATAAGTCTGGTGGGATTAAGGCCACATAATAGTATATAGTATCTGGGTCATGTCGAAGACCGCCTTGAAACGATGATGGGGTCCACCACCGGTTGCTCCCGGGGTGAGTACTTGGCCGGGGCATACGCAGTTGACATTGATGTTGGCTGTTGCCGTCTACGCTAGCCTATTTTGCCGGCGTTTTGCAGTTTGTCAGCAACGGTCTTCATACCAAGCTCTTCCAGTTTGGCTCTGGTAGGCCACCCGGTGTTAATGTTCCAGCCACGTAGCTGGTAATATCTATCCTTAAGCGCTTCCCACTGCTCTTCGTCTAACGGTCCCGATAGGATCTCACTGTAGCCGGAGGGCATGGTACAGATGTCGTTTTTTCGCTCAAACCAGACGTGGCTTATCGTATCATCATCTCTGTGGCGGTTTTCCCTCAGTGCCATTATTGCTCTGCGCAGGTTCCAGATTCTTTCACCCGCCCCCCATAGCTCGTCCACATTCATATCAATCCCTGTAATTGCCGATAAGATACGGCTTTCGAAGATCCTTATATCCATTTCGGGGGGGATGAATAGAGTTGGTATGCTCGTAAATTCACAGATGAGTAAAGAGTTCTTCAGGCATTGGTGATTCTGAACCCACGCGGTTTCACGTTCCGCCCCCTGGTATATATTTTTGTGCTTCCCTTCGCTTTCTCCTGCAAGATAGCCACCAAGCACGTCAAACCAGTTCGCAACCTCTGTATTGATACCGAAGCCACCCGTATAGTCGTGGCATGAATTAAACGGGTCCCTCGTGTCAGTAGCCCAGTGCAACGCCTCTGCCACTCCTCTCATATGGTGACTCATATTGCCCCAGGCTGGGAAGATAGAGTTATACAGGTCCACTGCGCTCTGCCCAAACTGCTCAGCAGCCCTTGCCACGCCCTGAGAGAAAGGGCTTGTCCCTTCTGCAATTGGGCCCAGCAGTTCTTCCAGAAACTCGTGATGCGCTTTTTCACCTCCACGCTCTGGTTCCGAACGCCGATCTATCATCGGAATAGAAGATAGACCCATGTCCTCCCTCTTCACTGCGCCCATCTCAATGCCGCGGTAGAGGAACATCATCAATGCATTGAGCTCAAAGTTATTGATACCCAGCTTCTGGGACAATAAGGTTCCTTCCCACATACCCTTGGCGCTATCGTGGTTGTAAAATCCGTACCACCAGTCCACACATATCTGAGCACCCTTACCTATCCCTGGGACGTCGTAGACTCCATGGCATTGATAAGGGCAGGCGTAACAGCCGGAGAACTTTTTCAGATACTTCTCCTTCATCTCCTCTCTGAGAGTTTCCATAAATGGTAAATGTGGATACCTTGCCCACGTTTGACGTTTTCCTGCCACCCAATCTCCGGCCGCCTTCATCTGACGAATCAGGTCCATGAAATCATCGGGCCGGGCAATCTTGAGGGTACCGGTTCCCCTAGTGACAATTGCCTTCAGGTTCTTTGAACCCATGACGGCGCCGTAGCCACCTTGGCCGGCAGCACCGGAGGTCTCGTTTATAATTATGGCGATCCGGCTGAGATTTTCACCAGCCGGGCCTATGGTGAGTACTGAAGCTCTGGGATGACTATCCGTCAGCACTTTTTGAGTCTCAAATGTGTCTAAACCCCATAGATTGCTGGCGTCCTTAATTTCCACATCCCCATCATGTATCGACAGGTAGACCGGTTTATCCGCCTTTCCGAGAATGACGATGCCATCATACCCGGCATACTTGAGTTCTGAAGGGAATTTCCCCCCGAACCCTGAGTAGGTAAAAAGCTCTTCTGGATAACATTGGGGCGCTATGGCACAGATGGTTGCTCGGGTAAACGGTCCGCTGGCACCGGTGAGTGGACCCACTGAGAGTATAAGGGGACTATCGGGGTGAAAGGCATCTACCTCCGGGCATCCCAGTTCCCAAAAGATTTTGTTGTTTAAGCCTACGCCGCCAATGAATTTCTCTGGTTCGAAGTCTGATGTGGATACCTGGGTTATCTTTCCGCTGGTAAGGTCAACCCATAGAATCTTTCCCGTCCAACCATACGATTTTGCCATCTTCTCTAACTCTCCTCCTTTATCGCATATGTTAGAGCATTAAAGCTACAGTACTCGACGCATATTGGCCCCTCTGCTCTACCCCGGCATAGATCGCATATGAAAGCGACATTCTTTTCCGGGTGCAGCTTTATTCTTGGAGGGTCAAATGGACAGGCTTCAATGCATTCCCCACAACCGTCGCATTCTTCTGCGTTGATGTATTTGACCCCGGTCACCTCATCAATACAAAGGACTTTGTCTTTGAGCGGGCAGGCATCGTAACAACTTGGGGAAGGACACTGCCGGCACACATTGAACGTAAACTCGGCGGTCAATCGGTCTCCTACCAATTCCGCTCTGGACAGTGCCTGACCTTGTTCACCCTCATGATAAAGGGAACACATTAAGTCACAAAGCCCACAGCCGGTGCAAACCTGTGGATCATGTACGATCCGTGCGGATGTCGGGGACTTTTTCCCCTTAATCTTTGTCATTTATCATACCTTCCTTCCTATTTGGCATTTCACGTCAAATCAACTAACAATGGGGCATCCTGACCCTCATTGCTTTGTCACTAATAATATGCAACATGGCACCTAGGTGTCAATGCGTCTTCTCACAGCCTTGCAACTGAACAATCAGCCCAAATGTGCAATTGACTTCTACTTTTGTGAGAGGTAAATCCCTTCTTAAAAGTTACCCCTAGAATAAGTTCAAAGACCTTAACTTCTGGTGTTGCGGGTGTTACCATAGAGGCATGAAAGAGAAACATCGGTGGCCTACAACAAGTATCAGGGCTAATCCCGAAGTTCTTCACCAAGCCCGTATTGCTGCTGTAACTCAAAAGAAGACTCTAGACATGGACAGAGAGGCACGGGAGAAGGGATACAAACCTGGGTGGACAGCTTAAGCGAGGCTCGTTGGCAAGAAGCCTTATGAGCGAATAAACGATATTGGTTTATGTCATAATTTAAGTGTGGATAAGAAGCGAAAAGAGAAAAAGATACATACCGCCGTAACCTGCTAGTTGACAAAGAGGAGGATCCTGTGATATAACTGTCACCTTAACCATAAGGTTTCTAATGGAGTCCTAGCTCCATGGTTAGGAGCTATAGAAGTATTAAGAAGGAGTGTTAACAGGAAATGGATGAACAGAGAAAGAGCGACATCACTGCGCTCAAAGAGATGTTAAACCAATATGCCGTCGGTTTGACCTGCCCCCCGAAAAGGAGTCCAGTTATAATGTTAGTAAATTGGGACAAAAAAGGGGGAACAAATGGTCAGAAGGAACTTCACTCCGGAGCAAATCATCAACAAGCTGAGGGAAGCCGAGGTCCACATCAATCAGGGTATCTCCATCTCTGAAGCCAGCAGAAAGATTGGTGTCACCGAGCAGACCTACTATCGCTGGCGTAAAGAGTACGGCGGCCTGCGAATTGAGCAGGCGAAGAGGCTCAAGAGCCTGGAGAAAGAGAATGCCCGACTGAAGAAGCTGGTGGCCGACTTGTCACTGGATAACGCGATCCTGAAAGAGGCGGCGGAGGGAAACTTCTAAGCCCGTCCAGGAGACGCAAGGTCATCATCCAGGTCCAGAATAAGCTTGGTGTTTCACAGAGACGGGCATGTGCGGTACTTGGTCAGGCCAGGAAGACACAGCGACGTATTTTAGCTATCACAGATGAGGAGGTGAGGTTGGTAGCACGTATTATCGAACTGGCGACTCAGTATGGCAGATATGGGTACCGGAGGATTACCGCCATGTTAAGGCAGGAAGGATGGCAAGTGAATCACAAGAGGGTAGAAAGAATCTGGAGAAGAGAAGGTTTGAAAGTGCCACAGAAGCAGCCGAAGAGAAGAAGACTTTGGCTTAATGATGGGTCATGTATCAGGCTGAGACCACAGTTTAAGGATCATGTTTGGAGTTATGATTTCGTGATAGCCAGGACAGCTGATGGGAGAGCATTTCGCATACTCAATATTATTGATGAATACTCAAGGGAATGCCTGGCGCTACTGGTAAAACGGCGCATTACTTCGCAGGATGTCATCGACCAGCTGTTTGAGCTAATCATCTTCAGGGGAATACCGGAGCACATCAGGTCTGATAATGGACCTGAGTTTACTGCTAAGGCAGTGAGGAGATGGTTGAACCGTTTAGGTGTAAAAACGCTGTTTATAGAGCCAGGGAGTCCGTGGGAGAACGGGTATATAGAATCATTTAATGGCAAGCTGAGAGACGAGTTGTTGAACCGTGAGATATTTACAACGTTAACAGAAGCGAAGGTATTGATTGGGCAGTGGAGAAGGGAGTACAATCAGGTACGTCCTCATAGCTCGTTAGGTTACCGGCCACCGGCTCCTGAGGCTATTATACCGGTAACTCTAACTTAACAAGTGGTATCCTTTATGGGGGCAGGTTACCCCCAATGTATATGTAATGGCCATCTGATGTATGATATTAACACAAGTAAGCTCTGGAGGGGCTATATAGTGGACACTTATCGTCTGCTTGGTGGCAGATCATTGGTTTGGCAAAGGCCATGCAGTGGCTCTATAATAGCCTCAAATTTACACCGGCATTTACAAACCAGCATGTAGGAGGATCGTATGACGACTGAAAATAAAGAGGAACAAGTCGTAAAGCCAGGTTATATCGATTTACTGAACAATCCAGACTATTACCATCACATAGAAGCCACTGCCAACAAGAAACATTTGAGGTTAGATTATGTAGATCATTCAATAATTAGCGGCGTCAGCGGTAACAAAAATAAGCCGATAACGACGGTTCTTCACTGTATGATAGGTCAATCAGTAAAGTGTTGGGACGAACAGCATGAGTTTGTTATCAATACTCTATTAGATGAAGTGCTATCACTGCGCCACATCCTGCGGCTTTACCGTGAAAGATATGGAAGACTTCCTGTTGTTAAGAAAGGCTCCTCTCTCTAATATTGGCGTCCTACATTCAAAAGTTAATCCTATTACCCATGACGTAGATCCATCAAGACAGCATTTTGATCTTGCGACTGAGGCAATACCTAGACATGGTATGAACCTTTCGACGAACAGGAGGAGATTGATAAAAGCCTCTGGTACGCTTTAAGCCAGGGAATCACCACAGCGTTATCGTGGTAAGCGTAATGAGCCAGCATACGTATCACTTACCGTAGAGATACTATCTAAGATTAAAAGTGCATCATGTGAGCAGGTCATCCAAAAAACAACCAATAATGCTCATCTCCTATTTCATCTAGGGGAAAATTAGGGCTTGGGTAGCCTCTTGAATATACAGTAATGAGTACTACATGGCCAGTAACTTATTAAGCTGTATCAAAGTCTTAGTAACACGAAATCTTAAAATGGGCCAGAGCTAATAGTTAGCTTAATTATTCCACATCCAACACTTCCGGACTATTTCTTACGGTGTTTCTTTGATATTCTCGTTTTGGTGTGGGACTGCGAAGTGTTAAGGAGTACGTTAAATACCGGAACACACATATTGAATAGCGAAAGCCAGAATCGTAGTTCCTCTTCACTCTTGACCTTGGTCAGTTGCTTTTTTAGTTCTCGGAGCCGCACTAGTTCAGGTTCAATCATTGAACGCATTCGTGCTTCTCGTCGTTTAATTCTCTGTAAGCCGGTTCGGATTTCGGATAGCTGAAGAGCTTGACCCTTCTTCCGTCTTTGCAGTCTCCTCTTTCTGAACCACGCTACTATTCCCATCTTATATTCTTAGAACAGTGACGGCAGTATTATTTCACGTAGCAGGAGTTATTTCAACGGACAGAAAGTAGAATGCCACACAAAGGTTTTTAAAATCACTGAAAACACGGAGTGTAGTAAAAGCAGGAGATATAAATATCTGACAATCGTTCCTTTTTATCTTCACGGTTCCACGCCTAGGCTTCAAGCGTGATTTTCAGCGGACCTTTTTGTCAATGATGGTGGTTCAGGCGCAGTCTACAGAGCGATTTCAGCTCTAGATCGCCTAGCGACTATTCTGTGGCATGCAGCTGAGTTGCCTATGGAACGTATCTATTTTCGTAGCGGCAAGATAAAGAAGTTGCACAAAGCGATTTGTTCAGACGAGACAGCCCGCCTACTCCAAATTGCAGAGGGAAAACTCTTGAATTTCATAATAGATTATAGGGATGGCCTCACACACAGTACAAAAGCGTATTCTCGATCTTCGGGTTTTACTCCATCGGAGCAGTGGAAAGACAAGGATGGGCGCTTAGTTGTGTGGGACGAAAGCGCTTGGAATGCCGAGATGCTTTTCGCATTGGGGCGTGCGTCTTACCTTCAGTTTACAGACGCCCTGGAACCCAGCGTTAGCATTTGCGAGAAAAAATGGCCCATCTAATCTGAGTAACTTGGAGCTTAACAACTAGCCAAAATATTATCAGAATAGAAGCATGAGCATGGAACAAAAGTGGAAAATAGAGAAGCCTCCGTTACTTAGCACACATTCGGCGTTTACATCAATAATTCTTATATATTCAAACTGCCGATAAATTCTAATAAAAGTCCAGCAATTAGCGTCATGGCACCTATAAGTAAAGCAATTATTCTCGGGGCTCTTTCGCTGGTTAAGGATTGCGTAACTAAGCGCCAAATGATAGACAGAGTTAAAGGAATTAATGCAACTATCCAAAACAACCCTGTGAAAAGAACCGCCATCAATAGAAGAACTGCAAACCTCAAGCGAGATAGTAGACCTATTTGAACTGTTCGAGGCGGCTGAGTTGGAGTAAATTTGCCCTTATTCCAAGTGCCGCGCTGTATAGTTGCTTTTAATGAAAGTGCCGGGAGCGAAATGATCCATCCAAACAGAAAAACCGCAGAAGCTCCCATGATAATTCCAATTATGAGAATCAAATTATTACTAATACGATTGGCTAGTACAATAAAAAACGTGGATAGAATTACTAGTAGCCAAAATATCGGTCCGATGATACCCTTCTTAAGGCCTTTGATTTGTGAAGCAAATTGCTCAGGCACGAGATCGTATAATTTGGAGGCAAACTCCTTCAAAATGTGCGTAATTTTGCTAGGTACTCTCGGCCCAATAATTTCTGGTGCCAGAAGCACACTAGCAACCAAAGTGATAACTAAAGTGCCAATTATTTCAAGAAGAACTCCAATTTGCATTAGGCTCATATCCGCACCTAAATAATAGCTGAACTGCTCTTGGACGCGCAAGGTTTCAACAATAGACTAAAGAAATGTCACTTTACATCGCCTCGTTATATTCAGCTTATCAAAATGAACAATGAATGCCGTATACCTCAGTTCTGTATCATATTACACCTAGTAGAAGCCGCCGGAGGTAGAATTGGAACCCTAAGAAATCCCCTTGTTTTTAGCCCAACTTCAGACCCGGGTACATTGTTGGTCACCGGTAAAACTAAAGGGCTTAATAGCGACGGAGACAGATTCAACAATCACGGTGTTTTACTAAAATTCGGTTATACTGCACCTACTGACGGCATCCTCTTCCGTTAGTGGCAAACCTAGCCGGAGTAGCTATTGGACTTGGAGCGCAATTCGCTCGTAATGATTAGCCTCACTTGGCCTCAATTTATCTGCGTATAATCCATGTTATACGCAGAGCCCTCTAACGCAGTTGAACATTGTGTTACTTTGTGCAATTAGGTAACAATCCAAGCTTTTGTGACCTCTAAATGCAGTCTGCGTCACTATAGTAAAACAACACCGAGGACATAGGGTAATAAGGCTAGCAGTGCCAATGCGAGATGTCCACGCCGTGTCTTGTTTTGGCTATCCCAGCAGAAGAGATAGTCCACGTTGCTGAAGCTGTACGTACGTCCGACTGCGACTGGACGATTGTGCGGGTATCGTTGCTCAACAATACTCCCAAATCGGGTAAAGTCAGAGTTGGCTATTTGGGTAGGGGGTAGGTGGGGTTAAGAATATCGCGCGCCGATATGGCCGAGTTCATGCTTAAGCAAGTACGGGATACGAAGTATCTGCGGCAGGCGCCGGCAACTAGCAACTGACGATGATTTATGGGGTTGCTGGCTTATGCCGTATCCTCATTAATATTAGAGGGAATTTCATGTATTTAGGGGAAACTTCATGCGTAAGAAGAACTGCGAGCTCTGCGGACATAGTGAGCCTGGATTTATGGAAATGTATGAAGTCGCTCCCCGGGAAATCGCTGAGGGGGCTGCTATAAAACAATCGAAAGTGGTGAGATTGTGTTAATTATCCCTGAAACTTGACCTGCCTCTGGAGATTAGTAATCCTTGTTGAGATGGCATTATCTCAGCAAGGAGGAAGGAGATTGTCTTCGGGTGTGAACTTACGGCGGGTGACCCGCCTTACCTGTCGGATGAAGCCTCTGGTTTCTTATGTTCGGGACTCTGCTTGAAAAGCAGAGGTTGATTCTTCAGGCACTTGTCTCTCCTTTCCTCGATAGTGCTTTACTGTCTTGAGGAAAGCTTGTCCAAACCCACCAAGTGTCAATTAATTCTGGCCTTAAAACTGTGCCTTTTATGCTGACGACCTACAAATCAAAACTGTAGTCCGTATAATTTTTACCCTATATTTTAGATAGCGCATACTAAGTAGTTTAATCAGAGACTACGTAAAATTACGTATTGACCCGAGTACCCAGAAGGACTAGTATTTCTTGTGCTACTAGAAGGCAGGTAACAGAGTGATAGCTCTTGAGGCCGCTTTTGAGGGATTGGAATTGGTGAAACAAGCAGATTTCGACCTGGTTTTTCTTGACCTCAAAATGCCGAGAATGGATGGAGCCGAGCTTTTTCGCCAGATAAAAATCATCAAGCCCAAATTACCAGTAGTTATCATTACCGGCTATCCTGATAGCGATGTCATGGCGCGCGCTTTGGCTCAGGGTCCTCTGGGGGTTATGAGTAAGCTTTTCGATGAATCGGATATTATTGCGGCTGTCAACAGCTTTCTTCGAATTACAAGCCAGCAATTCCAGCAGTTTTTTACATTAATTACGGCGGTGAGGACAGTATGAGCTTTGTTAGCAAACTGATGCGGGCTTACTTTGATTATGCTTACAACCCCGTTTATGATTTTACCATTGCCCGACTTAATAGCTATCGCAAGTTACAGAAGAGATGCGTTGATAAGCTTGAACTCAAGGACAACGATAGAGTGCTGTGTGTGGGAGTCGGTACCGGGAATGAGATCTTTCACATCCTAGAAGTGAACAGAAACGTCAACATTGTGGGTGTAGATTATTCACATACCGCGTTGCAGAAGGCGTACAAGAAAGCATGGGCATTGGGTAAGGAAATTGAAGGTCTTATCATGGATGCCCGACGTTTAGAATTTGCAGCGGGAAGCTTTGACAAGGTGCTATGTATTCATGTCATGGATTTTGTCCAAGAAAAGGAGGGAGTTACTAATGAAATCCTTCGCGTTTTGAAGGCTGGAGGACAATTCGTCATAACCTATCCCTCAGATAAAGAAGGTCCAAGGTTGGGAGTTAATCTTTTAAGGGACAACGTTCGCGGTATCAGTTCAGGAAGGCATCGTATCACAACTCTCTTAAAATCCTTGGCACGAATGCTGGTGGGCGTCATATACCTACCTCTTCTCTTTCGGCCAAAGCGGAAATCCTATTCACGCAGCGAGCTAGAGGGACTAGTCAGCCAATCAAACACCGTTGACCTCCAGATAGAGGAGGATTCTATCTATCAAGATTTTATAGTCTGCGGCAGAAAATCAAGCGAAGGAGGGAAGCAAAATGCTACCTGAGGATACCTATTTCAAGACTCATTCTCAAGATGAGGTGTGGCAAAGGTACTGCGGGTTCTTGGACCTATCTATTGATGAGTTTATGGAAATCCAGAAAGGACTCTTAATAGATGAGATAGAGCGAGTAGCCGGTAGTATTCTGGGTAAAAAGATCATGCGTAACCGTAAGCCAAGGAGTGTTGAGGAGTTTCGTAGCATAGTTCCCCTGACAAGCTATGATGACTACGAACCTTATCTGAGTGAGCAGCAAGACAGTGCCCTCGCCGTTAAGCCACTATTCTGGAGTCACTCTTCGGGAAGTGGGGGGCGTTTCAAATGGATTCCACAGGGCTCAGAAAATCTTGATAAGGCCGTGAGATGTTATATAGCTTGTTCTATTCTGTCTTCCTGCAATAGGAAAGGCGAAATCAATATTGCTCCAGGTTTTCGATTCCTTACAGTGGTAGCTCCTAAACCGTATACATCAGGATTCTTAATACCTGGTTTCTTGGAAAGATTCAACTCACGTCTTATTCCACCCGACGAGGGGGTCGAAAATGTGGACTTTGGGGCAAGAATTCAGAAAGGATTTCAAATGGCACTGAAGGAAGGTGTAGATGTCATCGGTGCCATTGCCAGTATCTTGGTCAGAATGGGGGAGGAGGTCAGTAAACAATCCCAAAACATAAAAATTTCCAGATCTATGCTCCATCCACGATTGCTTCAGCGTTTTCTTATGGCCTGGATACGTAGCAAAAGAGAGAACAGAGGAATCCTTCCGAAAGACTTGTGGCAACCTAAAGGTATCATAGTGAGCGGTCTAGATACCGCCATTTATAAAGACGATGTGGCATATTATTGGGGACGTATACCATACGAGCTTTATACTGGTACTGAAGGGCTTGTATACGCTATGCAAGCCTGGGATAAAAAAGGCATGTTCTTTCTTCCTGTACGGTTCTCTTGAACGAGTTGAAAGAGGGCAAGCTATATGAAGTAGTCATCACCAATTTCTATGGCATGCCGCTTCTCAGGTATCGGCTGAATGATATCATTAAAGTTGTCGCCAAGAAAGATGATGAGATTGGCATTAAACTTCCTCAAATAATTTTTCAGCGCCGAGTTGGCGAGGTGATAAACCTTGCTGGTCTCTGTCGGCTGGACGAGAAATCACTCTGGCAAGCGATTGCCAATACAGGAATAAAGTACAGTGACTGGGTAGCATGCAAGGAATATGATGGTAGCCAAAGTTATCTCCGCATCTACCTGGAGCTGAAGGAAGAGAGAGAAGCGGCTGAAGTAGAAAAAATGATTGATGAGCAGCTCAAGATAGTTGATACAGATTATGGGGATGTTGATTCGTACCTGGGGCTCCAGCCAATCAGAGTTACCTTTTTGTCATCTGGGACGTTTCAGCGTTACACAGGAGAAAAGATTAGGGAAGGAGCCAATTTAGCTCAACTTAAGCCAGCCCGAGTGAACCCTCCAACAACAACGATTCAACGACTTATTGACCTGAGTGAGGTGTCTGGTTAGGAATGTTTAACATTCTTTCTGAACCAACCTATTTTATACCACCACTTATTGCCACAGCTATTACACTGTCTGTGCTCACTGTGGCACTGGCTTGGTCACGGCGAGACTTTAATACCACAATATTCTGTGGCTTTCTCATGAGCATGTCAGTGTGGAATATATTGGTTTTTGGCATGCGAGCTAGCCCCGATGCGCATTATGCTCTCTATTGGTCGAGAGCAATGATTGTGCCGAGTATGGCGTCATTTGTGTTATATTACCATTTTTCACTCTCATATACTAATATGGGCGGTCAGAAATGGCTTCTTCGCATCGCCTACTTGTGCCTATTAGTATTTGCTGCCCTTGCTCCAACCGGTGTCTTTATAGAGAGTATGCGTATTGAAGATTTCGGGTATGCGCCGAATATGGCTTTAGGCACCTATTTCTTATCTCCTATTGGCCCCTTATTGATTATAGGAGGAGCTTTTAACCTACTCAGATACTATAAATTGTCACGAACGCGTGAAGAAAGACAGCGGCTGGTTTACCTCACTATTGCAGCTGTATTCCCTTTAATGGGTGGAATCATCGATGCTTTT
>JABUBO010000561.1_pt1 | contig 12164 bp, 9 predicted proteins | sample 7240361 | NCBI WGS metagenome assembly JABUBO01 (sample SAMN07256346, study PRJNA390944) | subsurface metagenome | isolation source: Methane hydrate marine sediment | place: Pacific Ocean: Eastern North Pacific, ODP site
AACACGACAGATGACAGACTACAGAATACAGACGATTGATGATAAGATCATGTTTCATAAGGAGTTATCTGGTAGTTTGAAATCCGAAATCCTAAGCACTAAATCCTAAACAAATCCAAATTACACAAATGTAAATGTTCAAAACCTTGTCTGGCTTGACAGATAATGCTTTTTGGCGTGTATCTGCTGATACGAAAACGTGCGGTTCTCCGCTATATCTGCCGCTTAGGGGCGGTTTATGTTGGTCTGTTGGCTAACATAGGCGTATTTTAACGTATTTACAAACAATGTCAACAAAAAAACGAATAAAAAAGCACTTTTTTTTGCCACTTTTTACCAAGTGAGATGCCGGCTGCGGATAGTCAAATGACTACGAGCTTTTTCATGCTACAAAGCTGGATGCTGGATGCGAGACAACGGAGGACCCCCGGCAGAGCAACAGAGAAGCCTGCACCGGGGGTAAACTCCAGGACGGAAGACAGAAGACGGAGGGCGGGGCAGGCTTCCGGCCTACGTTATTGGACTGCCGCCTTGGCCTCGAACTCCGCCATAGGCGGACAAGTTTTCACTCGGCCTCATTAGAAAATAAACAAAGGCTAATCTGGATCCCCGACTACAACATTCGGGGACAAGCTGGCTAAAAACGGTTATTCGGATAAGCTCTTAATCACAAACTTGTGCCTGCGAATGCGGGTATCCGCAAACATTTCCAAAAATGTTAGCTTTAGGCTGTCGACCGATAAGCGTCAATCCCTACAATCTATACCAGGAGTTTGAGCTACGAGTAACATCAGCCAACTTCTTTCCACCTTTTGCTCGCAAAGGAACTCATCCATAACAGTCTCATAAACCCTTGTCAGCATGTTTTGCCAATTTTAAATTATAAGGTTTTGACCCTTGTGGCGGAGGTAATTTATTCATTTTATTTGCCATTTCTTCAAGATTTGTGTTAAAGTCTTCGACTAACAATATGCCTTCTTTTGGTGGTTCACCCCCTAAAGCCAATCCATCCCAATACATTTTAAGTTGGTACAGGTGGATTGGTGCTCCGGTTCCCACTTTTATTTCGTAGATAATAATGTCTTTGTCCTTTATTTTGCGATACACATCAATCTTTGTTCCAGTCGGCCAAACTGCTATCTCGTCGCTTACTTGGTCATCCGGATTGGTCGCTCTTAACATGTTCATCCATTTGATCTTAAGGCCCTTTTCGGTTTTCTCCCTAATATCCTTTTCTGGTCTTATTTCATTTAGTTTTTCGAATATGTTAAGCCAATCAAGATCATCGAGATTAAAATCTGTCTTATTATTAGTCGTAGTTAAAACGCCTCTAGGCACATCTTCTATCAATAACTCCCCTAAAAAATCATTATAACTATTGTGCCTGGAAAGTTGACTGTCCCCATTCTCCGTTTTCCATATGCCTTCAAACTGCCGTGTTGCGATAACCCTTTTTCCCAGTCTTATATCTATACCTTGCGTTGGAATATTCCCCTGATAATAAAATTTTGCCTTATTTCCCCTGACCAATGTATCCCTCTTGACGTTGTCTAAAGTGCCATATTGATATTCAAAATTATATATGTTTCCACTAAGTTCAACTTCAATGTATTCAACACTCTTATTACCCAAAGGTATCAGGACAGGTGGCACCCTAATGGAATCATTTCCAATGCAAATCGTTATCGTTCCTGTAGTTTCGTAAGTCTCTTTATCTTGTTCTAAATACCCTCGATAGAGCACGCCTAAATGTTCAATTAACCATTCTCTGAGTCTGTGTAAGTCGGTTGAAGGTGCTCCTCTACCTTGGACTGTTTGGATGAAAGACATCTTCACGGGAACTTTAATGAGCGTAGAAATGTCCACGCTTGTTAAGAAATCCTCATCAGGAAAAGAATCGTCGTCCTCAATGGCCATTCTGGGACCAAACGGCCCTTCTACAGAACATATTCTAGAAGAATTGTCATTTCTTGTCCAAATTTTCCAATAACCGTTGCCTCCAGATAAAGTTGCTAATGCGTTCTTGAGGCCAAACCCATGCTCATTGAGCCTATGTTCTTCGGTTGCGCACTTTCCCAGTTGAAGAGCCTTTTTTAAGGTTTCCAAATCCATACCTTTGCAGATGTCAAGAATATATAAGTCTACATTATCGGATTCATTTGTGTGTTTAATAAAAATAATGTCAACACGAAATTTCTCTTCGGTTTTTTTTGCTGCAATAGCATTGTCAATTAATTCCCCTACGCATTGATGAAATAGCAGGTTCTGTTTTGACAATCCGCGAAAAGTCCCCTCAGTTGCAATTAATTCTACTTGATGCGTTGCCATGGTTCGGCTCCTTTATCGAATGGGTTCACGACGATTCTGCCTATAAACATACGATACCGAATTGATCCAAAGTATTCCTACGCTGAACAGCGACCACCAAACTATCAACTCTTCTTTATAGATCTTTCAGTAATTCACACACAGGCCTCTCAAGACCATCTGCGATCCTTTTCAAATTTACGACAGCAATATTCCTTTCACCTCGTTCTACGCCTCCAACGTATGAGCGGTCCAAACCAGATGCAAGAGAAAGTGATTCTTGGGACATACCTTTTGCTTTTCGGGCTTCTCTAATAGTTCGCCCAACCTTCTTAAGATACACATCTCGCTTTGGGCTTCGTTTCTTATTCATAGGATGAGACTTTACGTTATCGATGATCATGTGTCCACGGACTATAAGTACCATAAGGGGCGGGGTTTATAGAACTAAGTTGTTATCAGAGATCAGGTTATGAAAGAAAAAAATTATTAAAAAATTTCTTTTGATACATATCGGTTAACGCAAAAAATGCTACTTATAGTCTCGTAGACATGGGATTCCACATGATCAACAATACCCTCACTTATGAAAAGCAACATAAATGAGGAAGTTGGCTTTAACATACGGAGAATTCGCGAAGAAGGTGGTCTCTCCCAGGAGGAGCTGGCTGCATTAGCAGGTCTCCATAGAGCATACGTTGGTCAAATCGAACGTGGCGAGAAAAACATAGGCCTAAAAAACCTTGAAAAAATCGCAAAAGCTTTAGAGGTTCCTGTCCGCTTTTTAGTAGATGTTTCTGAGTTCCCCAATTAGACTAATTTGTGTCAGCAAATATTAGTAATAACCGTTTGGTCCATTAACCAAGAATTTGACTTGTCCAAAATTGACTTTGTCATATAATTATGTACTGTTAACGAAAGGGACAACGTAGCTAACATCGACAGTTTGATCGGAGTTATTGCTAATTGTGTAATCCTGAGAGCGGAGGAATTTTTATGAAATTAGAAATAATAACAAATCCATCGTCTGATGTTTTTCTTGATCTGGTCCGGACATCGAAAGAACAACTTCTGGCAAGCCCTTTTATTAAAGCAAATGTCGCTAAAATGATATTGGACAATAAGCCGACGGATTCAAATATATCCTTGATGACAAATTATAAACTTACGAACTTTTACAGAAAATCATCTGACTTAACGGCTCTCAAGTATTTCATCGACAAACAGATGGAAGTCCGGAACTATCCAACTCTACATGCGAAAACGTATATTTTCGATTCGGAGAGGGCTATCGTAACATCAGCAAATTTGACTTTGGGTGGTCTGCAAAATAACTATGAGTGCGGCGTTCTAATACATGATTCAAACACGGTGAGCAAACTCAAATCTGACTTTCTACAAATCTTTTCGGATAAAGAAAAGGTGTCGGTTGTTACGGAGGAAATTATTTCCACAACCGAAGGAATTCTTGCCAAAGTCCCCAAAGAGAAAAGAATCAAGTTTGAAAAATCTGAGAAGGATTTATTTCCTAAAGTTGCTTATGAGCCGGAAGATGATCTGTACGATGGTGGTGTTACAACTATCGCAAATACGTTGTCCGCCTGGAGGCTTGATACATTTAATGTTGTTTCGAAAATACAGACTAATATATTTAAACTTGATCAGGTATATGCTCATAAACAACAACTGCAAGAATTGCACCCGGAGAATCGTAATATCGAGGCTAAGATAAGACAGCAACTACAAGAACTAAGGGATTTGGGCTTGATAGAGTTCCTTGGCGGAGGTGTTTATCGCAAGCTCTGGAAAGACGTATAGATATGCGAAAATGACATATAAATAAGCCGAAGGTAAAAAAATGCTTTTTAAAAAGATTGCTACCTTTAGGCTGTCGACACAAAATCCATTCCATATACGATCCTGACAAAAACTAAGGACAGATTCCAAGGAAACTGTCTGTCGAGAAGTCAGGATTCGTGGTTAAAAGATTTGAGCCCAATTTATTTGATGGGATCATTGATGTCCCGGAAATACCATTAGAATGGAATACGGTCTGGTCATTTCCTGAGCGTGGGAGTTGGGCGACGCATAATCCGAAGTATCGAGGTAATTTTGCTCCGCAGATTCCTCGTAATATTATCGAGATGTACACGGAGCAGGGTGATTCTATTCTTGACCCTATGGTCGGGGCCGGGACTACACTTATTGAAGCGAAGCTTTTAGCAAGGAACGCCTTGGGGCTCGATGTCAATCCCGAAGCTGTTGAACTTACAAAAGAAGCGCTGCGATTCAAACATCATCCGCCAAGCGAGCAGAAAGTGAAGGTGGGAGATGCACGCGATTTGTCTTTTCTGAAAGATGATTCTTTTGATTTGGTTCTGACTCATCCGCCTTATATGAATATCATAAAATACTCAGATGGGAAAATATCGGAAGATTTGTCAAACATCGGCAGTTTGCCAAAGTTTTGCGATGAAATAGAGAAAATCGCTGGGGAATTGTTCCGTGTTCTTAAGCCGGACAAATACTGTGCGATACTGATTGGCGATACCCGAAAAGGAAGACACTATGTTCCGCTTTCTTTTCACGTTATGCAGCGATTTATGAAAGTAGGATTTGTGCTAAAAGAGGACATTATTAAAGTTCAGCATAATTGCTCGACTACCGAACGCTGGCGACCCAAAGCGAAGCGCGACAAGTTTTACTTGATAATGCACGAGCATTTGTTTGTATTTCGCAAGCCTGTTTTGGGGGAGGATTTGTCGAGGGTGAGATACAGTCGTTCGATTGATTAGCGATTCCCGATGGATCGGGATCCCCGCTTTGCTGCGACTTCGATATTGATTCCCGAGCAGTCGGGATTTTCGCTGTGCTTCAATATTTTCATATCGGTTCCAACTCTTATAAGAAATTTATGGACACCACGTTTGTAAAGCGGTAATTTAGTGACAAAATTCGAAGGTTGAGCAAGCAAGAGTCACTCAATTAAGGTTTAAGAGCTATGGGAGAAAATGCAGAACAAATCAATGAGATAACAATCAAAAAAGCGCCTGTGGGGCTTGCGGTTTTTGCAATGGTGGGGCCTTCGATTGTGTGGGCGGCGGAGTATATCGGCTCGGGCGAGGTCATCTTAGCGACGCGAACCGGGGCCATCTTAGGGACGACGGTACTGTGGGCTATTGTCCTGGGTATATTCCTGAAATTCTGGATAGGTATGAGCGGAGCCCGCTATACCGTCTGCACGGGTGAGGGAATGATAGATATGTTCGAGAGGATAGGGCCTTTTCACTTAGTTGTCTGGGTCGTGTTAGTAATACAATTTGTCTGCGCGATATTCTCGATAGGTGCGGTCGCGACGGCGGCGGGGGTCTTTGTGCACAGCATTGTGCCTATCAATACAAAATTGGCCGTATGTTTGGTTACTATCTTCGCGGTGGCGGTGGCGTGGTCGGGTACGTTCAACGTGTTAAAAATCGTGATGAGCGTTTTCGTCCTCATCATTGTTCTCGGCGTCATATATGTGGCCGTGCACGTTTTTCCGGGATTTGGCGAATTTTTAAGCAGTCTTAGCTTCAGAATCCCTGAGGTCCCGGAATGGGCGGCGTCGATGGAAAAGGTCAGTGACAATCCGTGGAAGGAGATACTGCCGCTGTTGGGCTGGGGCGCCGGTGGCTTTGCGAGCCAGGTGTGGTACACTTACTGGGTGCTCGGCGCCGGATATGGTGCCGCGGCGGACAGGGGGTACGGCAGGCCTGCCGATGTGCCGAGGCTGCAAAGGATGAGCCTCGATGCGGCGGAGAAAATAAAGGGCTGGTGTCGCGTGCTCTATGTTGACTCTTCTTTGGCGATGATTATTGGAATCGTGGTGACCGGTGCGTTCTTCATCGCAGGTGCGAGGATTCTTGGGCCGCAGCATCTGGCGCCGGAGGGTAATGAGGTCGCCTTTACGCTCTCTAAGGTTTTCTCCGACAGATGGGGCCCTGTGGGTGGCTTTCTGTTTATATTGGCCGGTGCCACGGCGTTGATTTCGACGAACACCGGACAGTTGGCGGGCTGGCCGAGACTATTGGCTGATTCATTCCGGATTTGCATACCGAGCGTTGCGAAGCGATTCTCCTGGAAGACGCAGTTCAGGTTTTTCCTGCTGTTCTTTTTGTGTGCGAATATGGTCATCGTTTTTTTCTTCGAGAAAAGTCCGGTGGTTCTGGTCAAGATATCGGCGATTTTTGAGGGCCTTCTTCTGACGCCGCTGCAGGCGATTTTGGTGGCTGTTGGGCTTTTTGTGGTGATGCCAAAGCTGCTCAGTGCCGAGGCGGCGCGTGTTCTTAAGCCGAACCGGATATTCGCCGTTGGATTGATTATCGCGTTTTTGGTGTTCAGCTATTTCTGCATCGTCCAGATGCCTTCGGTCTTGTTCGGAAGTTAATGTAGTCAAATAAGTTCGCCGAAGAGTGTCAGCGGACTGGTCTTTATGATTTTTACTTTTGCAAACCGACCGGCCAGTGACATAGGCCCGTTAAAGACAACGATGTAATCGGTGTCGGTCCTGCCGACCAATTGTGGATTGTCTGGGCTGCCGGAAATATTGCGGTGGGATTTTTTACTTAAACCTTCGACCAGGACTTTCACTTCTTTATCTAAAAAGTCCCGGCTCAGCTCATCGCTTATTTTCTCCTGGGCCGCGAGCAGCTCAACGATTCGCTTTTGCTTTACCTCGGCGGGCACGGTGTCCTGGAGTTTTTTGTCGGCGGTTGTGCCGGGGCGGGGTGAGTATTTGAAGATGAAACTATTTCTGTATCTTGCTTTTTTGAGTAAATCAACTGTTGCCTGGAAGTCGTCCTCGGTTTCGCCGGGAAAGCCCACAATAAAATCGCCTGCGATTGCGATACGAGGTACGGCGGCTCTGGCCTTGTTAAGAAGCTCCAAATACGAGACAGCGCTGTAGTGGCGATTCATTGCACTAAGGATTTTATCAGAGCCGCTCTGTGCGGGCATGTGCAGATATTTGCAGACCTTCGGTGAATCGGCCATAACCTGCATAATCTCGTCGAAGAATTCTTCGGACGGATAGCTGGTAACGAACCTGAGCCACTCGATACCATGAATGTCACGTGCCGCATCGAGTAAATCAGCCAGAGACCAGGTTCGCCCGTCCTTTTTGTATTTATATGAATTTACCGCCTGGCCTAACAGCGTGACCTGCTTTATTCCTTGAGACGCCAATCTTTTGATATGCTCGATTATTGCCTCGGGCGGGCGGCAGACTTCCGGGCCGCGAACGTATGGGACGATGCAATACGTACAGAAATTGTTGCAGCCTCGCATCACCCGAACGAAGGCTTGAGACGGAATATATTTATCCTCGATGCCGTAAGCGGATTCGAATCTTTCGAGGGTCTGGTTTTGCATTTCGGTAGTTTTCTGCAGGATTTTTTCCGTTATCGCCAGGCGTTTTTCATTTTTTTCAAAAGCCTGTCTTAGAAGGTCGGCTATTTGCGGGATTTGTGTCGGGCCGCAAACTATATTGACCGCTTCGTGTTCGAGCAGTTTATCACCGAGCCTTTGTGCCATACAGCCGATGACGCCGACTATCATATCAGGCCGGGATTTTTTTATGTGTTTTAGATGTCCGAGATGTGAAAGTACCCGCTGCTCAGCATGTTCGCGAACCGAGCATGTGTTTATCAAAACAACATCAGCTTCTTTAACGCTTACGATTAAGTTAAAACCTGCTTCCTTAAGCGCAGAGGTAACCAGCGCCGTATCCAGCTTGTTCATCTGGCATCCGAAACTTTTAATGTGTATGTTTTTGCCGTTCATACAGAAAAGTGAGTATATCAGTTGGGCTTTTTAAAATCAATGCGTCCGGTCATCAGACAGTGAGCGATTCAACTTCCGCTGGAGGTCTTTTAGGTGGTTTGTTTCGTCGAAGCCGAGGAAGATAATTGGGAATGCGGTTTTGTTGTGCATCAACGGCTCATCCATATCGACCCATTGACGACAGTATTCGCCATCTGGTGTTCCGGGGATCGGCGAAAAATCAGCTAACATCCCGCGAATGCCCAGGCTATTGACAAAACGCATCGAAGCTTCGAGCTGCTGGATATCAATATGAGGATGGCCGAGGATTTGATATGCTGTGATGCTTGTAGGCTCGGCACCTGCCTCAATAAGGTATTGAGAAGCCTGTGCAAGCTCATCAGAAAAGACTTTCGAGCCGGTGCGCCTCTGCCACTGTTGAGAAGCGCTCTCAAATCCCAAATAGAAAGTCTTAAAGCCGGTCCGCACCATAAGCTCGGCAAGCTCTCTCGTAATGAAGCGGGCGTTAAGGGCGTTTGGGCTGTGGAAATTTACTTTTATATCGCGCTTTACAACCTCATTCAAAAACGGAACTAAAACCTTCTTGTGCTCGAACAGCAAAGCGTCATCATAGAAGGCGATATTCTCGACCCCAAGCCGGTACAATAGCTCTAACTCAGCTAAAGAGTGTTCCAGCGGTCGCGTTTTGAATTGGCTGTAAACCTTCGGCACCGAGCAGTAAGTACATTTAAACGGACAGCCTTCGGTCAGTTTCAGCACACCAACGTTTAGCTTCTCGTACACCTCCCACAAAGCCGGCTGGTTCAAGTCCGGGCTGATTCTCAAATATTTCCAGAGCGGCTCCAGCTCATTAGTTCGCACTAAAAAATCCGCCCCTAATTTTTCTGCATGGCTACCGCAAAGCGTTACGTAGTTGCCGCCTAATATAATTTTTGCTTGCGGCCAGGCCTTGCGAATATCTTCGATAACTTCCTCGACGCCTTTATACCAGTAGGTCATTGTCGTCTGGACAAAAACAAAATCAAAAGAATCTTCCCGCGAAAGAAATTCCTCGAACATATTGCGGGGCAGGCCGAATCGCCGAAAGTATCGTGGAACTGCTTCGAGGCATACGGGATTTGGAATCTGCTCGCAGTAAAATCGACCTCGACCCCACTGGTCGGATTCTAACTCCTTTTGTCTTACTGCGAAAGGATGTGTCCTGTCCAGGTAATCGAAGAGCTTGAAATCCGCCTTGCCGCGCAGGTTTCCTGCGGCGCTCAACATGCCATAGGGCTTGAGCCAAAAATCATACGCGGCAAAGTCGTAGATGGGCGGATTTACAAGCAGGATTTTCGGCGTCATAATTTTATATTCGCCATTTATCCTTCCTCGACAACATTAAATCCCATCAGGACGCCCAGCTTCTTAATATCTTGCATATAGTCACCGTAGAAGACAGCGCGGTGCAGCAGTGTCATCGTCCCGCCTTTGAGTATGTCTGCGCCCCAGTTATGGAACATCTTGTCGGCGTCGTTGACCTTGGTCCAGAACTGGGTGCGGCAGCCGAGCTCATCGTGGGTAATCTTGAAAATTTTCCCTGTTGAAATCAGCATGGTATCGAGATTGATGAACTTGGCGCAGGTAACCATCTGGCCGATGCGATTCTCCACATCCAGTGACACACCTCTCTCGCTGTCACTCTGGGTTCGAATGGTAAAGGGCAGACGCTTGCCGGCCGGACCGTCCATTTTGGTTGCCGAGGTGCAGTGGAAGTGTATCAGCGCATTGCTGGCGGTATCGAAAACAGGGTCGGTGATGAACCCGGGCACTCCGAACGCATAGCTGAACATCAGCATTGTCAACGTTGAGTCCATATCTCCCTCACAGGCCCCGACCAGCCCCAGGTCGTTGAGCTTGCTGTAGGTTAGGCAGCCTTTAGCCGGGGCACCCATGCAGTTTGAACTCGTGACGGCCTGTGCCCGTTCCTTAATCATAAGCTCTTTTGTCGCTAAGTAGAAACGTGCCGAGTTGATGATTTCTTCGGTGGATGGCTCGACGATTTTCTTGGCCTTGCTAAGCCAGTATTGTTTAGCCTCGACCTCTGCGTCCTTGATGTCAATGGCTTTATGAGCCTCAAGGGTCTGCTCGACACTAATTGGGATTAGCTCTACGCCCAGGCGTTCCTTGAGCTGCTCAGCAGAACAAGCCGCAGCCGTTCCCAATGGTCCGCGCACAACGATGATACGCGTTTGCCGCAGATGCGGCGCCACACACATCAGTTTGACTACCTGCTCAAGCTCGTCCCAGTCACTGGTTGGCAATAGAACGACCTTTTTGCCGGCCTTTCGCCACTGTGGAAAATACATCCACCCGTGCCCGCTGAATGGTTGGGAGAAGACCGCCGTGGGCAGTCCCGTATCGATGATTCGGTCCATTGCCGCTTTTGGTGCGCCTCCACCATGGCCGGAAAGATGGAACAACAAAACGCCATCGGCGTCACCCAACTTGGCCACTACCTTATCTACTTCAGCCGGGGGAACCAATTCGCCGCCTATGAACTTGACGTCGCCGAGTTTGCGCTCCACGTTGGCAAGGTATTTCTCAAACTTGTCAATCTCCTCAGTCGGCCTGGATAAGTAAATCCCGCCTGTTCTGCCGATGTAAACTTTATAAATTTTTACAGCGGGTAATCTGGGCGGCCATCCCTCACTCTCGCCGGCCATCACAGGACGACTTCCTAACTGACTGCCTAATAACACTGCTCCCGCTCCTGCTGCACTTGCCCCCAAGAACTCTCGTCTGTTTAAATCACTCATAATTTTACTCCTCATTATTATGATTTCTCGAATCGGTTTTACTCAGCTACGTTTTTTTACGTTTATTTATATTTCATATTTTTTTCCAGCCTGGCCGTTGCAAATGCCACGCCTGTTGAAAACGTGCTTTTCAGCATCAGACGGGCCAACACATGATACGGTGTATTCTACGGCAAATCAAGCACGAACTTATTTAAAGCCGTTTTGCTTTATCAGCCCGAAGTTGCGTTAAGCCTTTCCTTTTACGCTTTGAGAGAATTGTTTGTCATCGCTATGACCGAGCTGGCGGGTGATATAGTATCCGGGCACTTACCAGTCTCGACTGAAATATATTGACTTGAGTGTCCTTTATATGTTAAAATAAGCAATATTAATAAGTTTAAGTAGCCTAAAACCATCAGTGAGGAAGGGGTTAGAAGACGTTCAGATATACAAAAATCTCATTGCTTGCCCTGGTATTAACTATATCCTTGCTCGGCTCTCCTATGGAGTCCTTGCGGACTGTGAAGGCCGGCTGTCCGATAGGGGACTTAAACGGGGACTGCCAGGTCAATTTCCTGGACATCCACGTTTTTGCCGAGCAGTGGTTGGCCCCTCCGGAAAGTCCAGCCGACCTCGACAGGGATGATGAGGTCGATATGAGTGATTTTGCCCTGTTGGCCGCCCAATGGCACCAGACAGGCATAGCTCTGGCAATCAATGAATTGATGGCGTCCAATAGCAGTTGTATCCGGGACCCGCAGGGTCAATATGATGACTGGGTCGAACTCTACAACTACGGCACCGAGGCTATTAATGTAGGTGGGATGTACCTGACGGACAATCTGTCTGTTCCGAGCAAGTGGCGAATACCCTATGGCAATTCGGCTGCGACTACCGTCCCAGCAGGGGGCTATCTGTTGATATGGGCCGACAATGATATCACCGATACCGGACTCCATGCTAATTTTAAACTCGATGCGTACGGCGAGGAGCTTGCCCTGTTCGATACCGATGGCAGTACGCTGATTGATAGTGTCGCTTTTGGCGCTCAGACTACCGATATCTCATACGGTCGCTACCCCGACGCTAACGATGACCAACGCTTCTTTGGTCTCCCCAGTCCGGGAGGGCAAAATATTGGTGCGTATTTAGGTGAGGTTGACGATACGAAATTCAGCCACAAGCGTGGTTTTTACGATACGCCTTTCTCTGTTACGATTGCCACTGAAACCAAAGATGCCGTGATATATTATACGC
>JABUBO010000562.1_pt1 | contig 12159 bp, 12 predicted proteins | sample 7240361 | NCBI WGS metagenome assembly JABUBO01 (sample SAMN07256346, study PRJNA390944) | subsurface metagenome | isolation source: Methane hydrate marine sediment | place: Pacific Ocean: Eastern North Pacific, ODP site
ATTCGGCTTCCCCTTCTTTGGTTCCGCTCTTGCCATCTAGCTTTGATTCAAAATCTTGATAATCAAACTTTAAAATCAATAAAAATACCGTTTGATTTAGCATAAACAATTAAGGGAAATTCATCAAAAGGGCAAAAACAAGGCTAACCTCAGCTACCATTGGTGTACTACCATAATGGTAGCACTATTAGCTACCACTATCGCACTACAATTATACTAGGATTAGTGGTACATCACTTCATACACTTCATACACTTCATACACGTCATACGCATCATACTTATCATAAATATAATTGTTGGCTAGGTCTCCAATACTTTCCTTTTCTGAGGGTGATGTTTGCAGCATAGCCACGAAACCCTCGAAAATAGCATACTGTAGCATGAACTGCTTAATACTGTTTATATACTCATCGTAACCCTGTTTGTTTTTCTGGAAAGCCTGTTTTACATAGGTAAGATTTTCTTTGTATTCATTGATAGTGTTATCCAAATGGTTGATTTCACTAAGCCGGTCAGCTCTGTCCTTGGTTAATGCTGACACATCGGTTTCCAGTGCCTTCTTTTGTATTTTGAGTGTGTCTACCGCCTTTTCTAGTGAGCCAAACTCCTCGAGAGCCTGCTTAAGTCTAACTCCATTAACCTTGGGGGCTACCATGGCTATACTCCTTTGCTAACGCTACTAACGTTGGTATATCTAAGTGGTGCTTGGCTAACCAAGTCTTCAATTTGGCGACTTCTTTGACCTCCTCACTTTTAACGTTTAGCTCCTGCTTTTTATTCTCAAACTCCTGTTCTAATTTGGCTAGTTTGGTCTTTTCGTCTTTTTGAAGCTGTGCTAACCGTGTCTCAAGGTTAGTCAGTTCTTGGTTTCTGTTAGCTATGAGGTCGGTGAGAGCCTTGAACTTGGTCTCTATTTTCATCAGCTTGTTTTCCGCAGGCGGTAATTGTAATGTCATTCTCTCAAATCTGGACACCACTTCCTCATAGCTCATGTTGTCCTCAGTTTCAATTGTGTTGAGCTTCAAGGCAGCATGAATGAAACCAGGGTCATCTACCTCCTTGCATAGTTTTACCAGTGTGGTATGCTGCTCTGGCCCTATCCCAAGTTTAATGAAAGCCTTCATTATCTTCAGGCCCTGGTTAGCTTCCTCCGCGGTAAGCTTGTGCATAGACAGTTCGACTGATAGACTCCTGAGTGCATTTATTTCGTTAAACACTCCATACTCCTTTCCGGCAGCCAATAGGCCAACCTCTGCGGCTCTCTGCTTAAATCTGGATGAATAGATGGAGACCGTGCTTTGATCTACCCCTGCCTTCTTAGCAATCTCACATTGAGGCATTCCTGAGAAATAGTTTCTCAATATCTTTGATACCTTTTGCGGTGAAAGTCTTACTGTCATGTTACAGAAACCTATGTGTTTTCCTGCCTAATTTATACATACGACATCTGCTTGGCCCCTTGTTTACTCAGCTAAACTCGGGATGTGCTGTTCTCACCGGGTCGAGCCAAGCAGCTTCCTCAGATGCCCCCTTAGCAGTCAATTGGTAGAACACTCGTTTCTTCAGAAAATGGTAGATGGCAGGCTCTCGTCTATCAGTGCGCTCTATGAGTTCTAATATTAGAAACCAGTGGAAATACCTTGCGAAACTCGAGTAGTTCGGTCTTTGGAAGGGCTTTTCACCTATCTCAATCCTCACCCTATTCAGGCGCTCTATCTCCCTGCTTAAGGCATAGTAGATGTCAGCAGCACAGGCCTCCCCATGCTCCAGGAAAGACTGTTTGATGAAGACGCCGGGGCGATACTCAGACGCACCTCTACCCCAGGCAGTAGCAATGCGATTGGGGTCAGGTCCCATTCCTTTTCGAGTTGGCTCTTTCCTCGCCTTCTTAATCCTTGGTCTCTGCAGTTTCATCTGTCTCTGTTTTCCACAGCTTTTGATATTCAGACCTCAATTGCTCAAAATTAGAATCGATGTACTCCATTGTGGTTGATATGTTGGCATGGCCAAGCAACAACTGGAGCTTCTTAACATCCAGCCCTTTGTTAACCCATGTAGTGGCAAGCAGATGGCGCAGACTGTGAGGATGAAGCCCGCTTATGCCTATTCGTCGACCAAGCTTCCTAACAAGTTGCCAGCCGCGCTGACGGCTAAGTGGAAACAATAACGGTCCGCGATATGGAAATCTGGACCGCCATTGAAGATATTCCTCTATCAAGCCTAAAGTAACACGGTCGATAGGGATTGTTCGCTGCCGTCGTTGTTCAATCTTTTCTCGTAGAGCTTCTCCCACTTTGTTTCCACAAGCGGGGCAGAAGAGATGCCTTTTGCCCAAGCTCTCCCCACAATGCGGGCACTTGAGTTTTGACTTCTCTTTTAGGTGCACAATCGTCAGCATTCCTCTCTGGAAGTTAATATCACTTGTCTTAACTCCGATAGCTTCAGAAATACGGATGCCAGTTCTTGCTAGAAGAGCAATAAAAGCTCTATCCCTCGGATTGCGGCCAACGCCAATAAGCCTATCTACCTGCTCGGGCTGAAGTTGTGCTCTTAAGTTTGGCGTTACTTCAGGCATTTTGTTCGCCTTTCACTGCCTCACTCGGCTTGCTGCCGGTCAGCCCTTCTTCACTAGGAGCATGAGGAGGCGTCTTTTCTTCTTCGACAATCGTGCTCTTTACAGCTGCCTTCATCAGGATTCCTACCACACGGGAAAGCCTTTGCTTGGCATCAGGAGCGGCTACATGATGTACGATGACTGTCAGGCCTTTTTTGTTACGCGTCCTTCGCTCTTTGGTGCTCCGGTTTGCCTCTTCATTTGTATTTCTCATCACTGCATACCACTCGTAGCCGAACAAAAAAGGGCGATGGGTTGTTAACCCATCGCCCGTATATATCTTCGCGACCCCCTTTTTCAGGAGCTTTCGGCGATTTCAGTTACTAATAATACAATATCATAATTATTCCTACACGTCAAGTTGAGATCTTCAGAGTTGAGGCGGTATCAGACCGTTGACTGGATTTTGGCTATGATGCCTGTCAATACGTGTCCAGCACCACTTCGCTCCTGGTTCAGTCACTAGTAGAGACTAGCCATGACTGTAAGCAGTGGTTGGGTGTTACTTATTGTCGTGTACCGTCTTTGTGGTATCAATTGACCACAACCTGTCGCCGCGCAGCCACAGTCCAGATAGAGTAACACCATCATCAAGACCGCGGGTAACTGTCTCAAATGTCGGACCCAGGGGATATGTTGGGTTAAGGCAGCGCTGCATACCACTATCAGCCTTGAGGTTGGTGGCATATAATGTGCCGTCAGCCGACAGCCTCAATTGACCAAGTATACTGCCAGCGGGCAGGGTACTATCTATGCTTTCCCATCTAGCGCTAGTGCCGATGATAAAGCGGTAGATAGCGCTTGAATGTTCTGCCCCTTTGTAGCAATGGCTGGCAGCATACACGGTATTATTAGTGCTGAATTGTGGGGCGAAGGCAATGGTTATGTCGCTGCCAGCTCCTGCCTCGGCTATTAGTTGAGGTATTTGCTGACCTAGCAGCTCAAATGTGGTGCCATTATCATTAGACCAGTAGACCCAACCGTTAGTATTACCTACCATGATGGTCTCATCCTGCTCATAGTTGGGTGACAGGGCTATAGACCTTAATGATTGGCTGCCAGCCAACGCCCCGGTAGAGTAGGTTAGGCCGCCATTGGTAGTACGATAGACCAGTCCATTACTGTCATCATAGCTGCCGATAAATAGAACATCATCACTAACTACTGCCCATATATCAATGGGGAAAGGGACACTTCGGCGTTTGAAGACTTGCCCATTATCCGTTGATTTCCATATTGCCGGGTCGCCGTTTCTAGTCCCGGCTAAGTATACTACCTGACTGCCATTGCCATATTGGGGAGAAGGCTCAACCAGCCTGATACTGTCTACATTAGCCAGAGCACTGGTAAACACCCTTTCCCATCTTGTGCCGTCATTCAGGCTCCGCCACAGGCTATGCTCTCCGTCAAAGGTGACCATAAACAGGGTGTTATCCTGGATATAGCTAGGGGATATTGCCAGGTCAAGAATGTTACCAATCCCAATCACAGTATCAATTAAGCTAACCTGATTCCAGGTAACGCTGCCATCCTGCGTTATAGAGAAGGCACTCTCAGTGCCACTGGTAGCAGCGTAGGCCCTGCCAGAACTAGTGAAATCGGCAGCCATAAGTACATAGCTTTTAGACTGTCCGGTTGCTGGTTTAGTGCTCCTTTCCCAGTCTCTCCCCCCATCACTGCTATAATAAACCTGGGCGCTGCTAGCGGCACCAGCCAGTATATTGGCGGTAGCCGCATCACCGGTAATAGCCAGGCTGGTGACATCAACATTGCTCAACCCATAACCAGCATTAAGGTCGGTAGCTACCGAGCTATCCGGTACCGCTACACTATCAATCTTATAGACATCACCGCTATTACTGCCAGCATCAATAGCCACAAACAGGACATACTCTTCAGTGGTGGCATCGTAATCGTCGGGGAAGGCAATAGCCGCCGAGGTACTCACAGCTACAGGAGTGGGGGGTCCAGAGTTGTCCTTATCCAACTTGGCATCACCTATAGTAGCGCCCCATCCAGCATCACCAATTTTGGTGGTAACCAAGGTATCAGTCTCATCAGTGACCACCGCCACTAGCTGGCGGTCACCAGGGAAGTTTGGGGAGAAGGCTACAGCATAGACATCATAGTTGCCTAGATTGGTGTCTATCCAACTGGGGAGCAGCTCACCCTCATCCAGGATATAAATACCACCGTATTGTGAGCTGTCGGTATCTCTGGTGCCAACGGCAATAATGCTATTGCTATCCAGCCGGGCAACATCAATGGCGGTGATGGTCAGATTATCACTGCCAGCCCCACCCGGGTTTGGTAGCAACTTGGTGAAGCTGCTACCAGCATCGGTAGACTTGTAGATATGAGACACGGTGGCGTAATAAACAATGCTGGCATCATCAGGAGCAACAGCTATATCAACTATGGTGTCCTTAACCTTGCCAGTATATGACCAGCTATAGCCACCATCTGTGGACTTGAACAGTGTGTAGCTTGTCCCCGACGGATTGGCGTAGCAGTAGAGGGTGCCATCAATAGCCATAGTCAGATGCTGGACGTCTGAACCACTAGCCAGCACCCAGTTACCTGACTCGCCCTCAGTTGGGAGATTAACCTGCGACCATTTTACTGTGTCCGGGGTGGCAATAGCCGGAGTGCCGAGTCCAAGTAGGCTCAGTAGTAAAACCAGCCCTACAGCTAATTTTATCTTCGCCACTTGGCAAAGTTTACCCCTTTTATAAGGTGAAAGTCAATTTATTAATCCTTATCTTCGCCGTTTGGCAAGATTTACCCCTATTGTAAGGTAGAAGTCAATTTATTAATCCTTATCTACCTCACCCCCTTAATCCCCCTCTCCTTTTAAGGAGAGGGGGAAGAATGTTAGAAAGAGGGGCAAAGCCCCTCTTAGACACCCTAATTAAAGGGGGCTGAAGAGAGTCGAAGAGAGGCGAAGCCTCTCTTACATAACTAATTCCCCCTTCCCCTTAATCAAGGGGAAGGGGGATAAAGGGGGATGGGGTTAATAAACAATCTTTTATTAAGGGAAGGGGGGCAGGGGGATAGGTTGCTAAACGACCTCCTTAAACTCCTCTTTTAAGTTATAACGAAACAATGCCCATTTGGTTAGCCCATAAGCTGATACTTTATCCCTTACTAAAAACGGTTTTTAAGCGGTCTTGCTCTAACCCATGCCTCGCCGTTGTCAAATTTTGTTGGACAAGGCTGGGAGGCAAAGACTATAATCGTAGAGCTAGATTAGGGAAAGGTAGCTATGAGTTCTCAACCTAAACCCCGCATCCTTCTTACCAGAGACGAGATAGAAGCCGCGGTCAAGAGGCTAGCGGCTGAAATCAAGAAGGATTATTACGGTAAGCAGCCTATTTTAATATGTGTTCTTAAGGGCTCATTTATGTTTATGGCTGACCTGATTCGGCTTCTTGATTTCCCGCTGGAAGTGGATTTTATCAGATTATCCAGCTATGGTAGAGGCAGGGAGAGTTCGGGGAAGATTAAGGTGGTGCAGGGTCTTCGTTCTGAAGTTAAAGGCAGAGATGTATTGGTTATTGAGGACATAGTGGATACCGGTCTCACCATTTCTTTTCTCCTGGGTTATTTACGAAAGAAGAAGCCAGCTTCGTTGAAGCTTTGTGCCCTGACTGATAAGCCCTCCCGTCGGCGGACTCCGGTTACTATTGATTATCTGGGTTTTACTGTTCCGAATAAGTTTCTGGTTGGCTATGGTTTGGATTTGGATGAGGAGTTTCGTAATCTTCCCGATATATGTGTTGTGGAGTAGCGGGTATGGGTAGTTTGAAGGGGGTGAGGTAGATAACCAATCCCTTAATCTCGGTAGCTAAAGGCGAGCTTCCCGCCGACCTGATTCTGGCTAATGCCAGGGTGGTGAATGTCTTTACCGGTGAGATAGAGCCGGGCAATGTGGCTATTTGTGGGGATACGATTGCCGGCGTAGGGGATTATCACCAGGCTAAAGAGGTGCTGGATTTAAGCGGCAAGTATCTGGCCCCCGGACTTATCAATGGGCATACCCACCTGGAAAGCTCCATGCTTGATGTTAACCAATATGCCCGGGCAGTGGTGCCACGAGGCACTTTAACTGTGGTTACCGACCTTCATGAAATAGCTAATGTCTGCGGGCTGGAGGGTATAAGGTATGTGCTGGACTGCGGCCGCCGTTTACCCCTTGAGCTTTTTTTAATGGCTCCTTCCTGTGTACCAGCTACCCATCTAGAGACCTCAGGAGCCAGCCTCGAGCCTGAGGCTATTCGCCAGGTTCTTAGGTGGAAGGGCTGCATCGGGCTGGGGGAGGTAATGAATTTCCCCGGTGTGCTTAGCGGTGATGCCAGTGTGCTGCGTAAAATTAGCCTGGCTAAAGGAAAAATTGTTGATGGTCACGCCCCTGGTGTTACCGGGAGGAACCTCACTGCCTATATTGCTGCTGGCATTCTTTCCGACCATGAGTCGGTTTCCCTGGATGAGGCTAGAGAGAAGCTTAGGCAGGGAATGTGGGTCATGATTAGGGAGGGTTCGTCAGAGAAAAATCTGGATGCCTTACTGCCTCTGGTCACCAATTTAACCTATAAAAGGTGTATGTTTGTGGTTGATGACCGCAGTTGTGTTGACCTGCTCAGGGATGGTGATATTGATGCCGTAGTGCGAAAAGCAATACAGCAGGGTCTTGACCCGGTGCGGGCTATCCAACTGGCTACTATTAATCCTGCCGAGTATTTTAGACTGGCTCGGCTCGGGGCAGTAGCTCCTGGCTACCTGGCTAATTTAATTGTCATTGGCGAATTACCCAGCCTAAGGATAGATATGGTCTTTTACCACGGTCGCCTGGTGGCTAAACAAAGGAAACCATTATTCCCCACCTATAAACCTAGTGGCAAAAGCCTGACCAATACGGTAAATATTAAACCCTTCAACATAGAAGCACTGAGGCTCCTGGCTTCGGGAGAGACTAAGCCAATTATTGAGATTGTCCCCGGTCAGATAATTACCAGAAAAAGAGTGAAGCCGGTCAAGGTTATAGATGGAGTTGTTGTACCTGATACCAGTGATGACATCCTGAAGCTGGTGGTGGTGGAGAGGCATAAGGCTACGGGTAATATTGGCCTGGGGCTGGTTACAGGATTTGGCTTGAAGAAAGGAGCGCTAGCTTCGTCTATCGCCCACGATTCTCATAATATTATTGCTGTCGGGACTAATGATGAGGACATATTGACTGCGGTTAAAGAGATTGACCGGCTACAGGGTGGTCTGGTAGTGGCTGCCGAGGGTAAGGTATTAGCCAGCTTACCCTTACCCATTGCTGGACTGTTATCTGATGAGCCATTGGAGGCAGTGGTAGATAAGCTGGAGAGGCTGGAGCAAGTGGCTACTGACTTAGGAACAACATTACCCTCCCCTTTCTCTATCCTCTCCTTTCTAGCTTTGCCGGTAATCCCCGAACTCAGGCTCACCGACCTTGGGTTGGTGGATGTTAGCCAATTCAGGTTAATTAAGTAAAACGAGAGAATAACATGCATTTTATTAGAGGGGAAGCTATCTTTGAGAACCGTCAAGATGCCGGGAGACAACTTGCCGAGAAACTGAGCGAGTATAAAGGGCAGCCGGTTATAGTGCTTGCCATCCCTAACGGCGGTGTGCCAGTGGCGCTGGAGGTAGCTGGGGCACTTGAAGCCAACCTTGACCTGGTTATTTCTCGTAAAATTCCCTTACCCCTTAACCCTGAAGCCGGCTTTGGCGCCATTGCCGATGACGGAACAATTATCCTCAATGAGATAGTAGTGAAAAGCATAGGGTTGAGTCGACAACAGATAGAGTATGAGGCTAGCAAGGTAAGAGCCGAGATTAAGCAACGGAGCCTACTCTACCGGGGGAACCGTCCGCTGGTTAGTGTAAGTAGCAAGACAGTAATAACCATAGACGATGGATTAGCTTCAGGCTTCACCATGATGGCAGCGGTGCAATCAGTACGCCGCCGTCGACCGAAGGAAATAGTTGTCGCTGTACCCACCGCCTCGGCGATAGCACTGAAGGAGGTAGAAAGGGTCGCCGACAAAGTAGTAACCTGCGTTACCGGGTTCATGCCGAGATTTGCTGTAGCTGATTTTTACCACCATTGGTACGACCTCGGCGATGATGAAGTAGTCCGATACCTTAACCAGTGGAGGATGCGACATCTTCACTAAATCGGTCATTCCCGTCTATGCTCCGCCAATTCTTTTCGCAACGTTTGCAAAAGTTCCTGCTCACTTTGGGCGTGTGCTTCCAGCAACTTGCGCGTGTGGCAGATATGGACTCGCACTCCGTACGCCCTTCCTTCCCATACTCCACGAGACATTTCCCCAACAGCTAGCTCAGCCGCATCTTGTTTCGATTTAGCAATACGGTTCTTGAGTTCCTGATGCTCAACTAGCAAGGCGCGCAAGGCTGAAGCAAATGTTCTACCTCCATAATCTTCAAAGGCGGTTAGGAGAGCCTTCTCTTCACGCTCGAAGTGCGCTTGAAGCTGTTTGTCAACCTTTTCAAGCGACTGCTGCAAGCCTTGCAGACTGCGTCTCTTGCTGACTAGCATCGCCCGCTCAAAATCGTCTGCGACTCTGCCCAGCTCTAATATGGCACCCAAGTCGTTCGCTATATGCTCCGAGGTCTCAATACCTTTAATGAGTTGCTTGTGCTCCTCGATAATAGCGTCGATCAAAGTAAAGACCTCTTCCATTGGTTCACCTCCCACTTGTAAATACTAAATCTTCCGCAGTTCAATGCCTACTACTATTGGCTAGCTTGGCTTTTTTCGTAATCCCTTTCGCCGAAAATCTTGCTTCCTATTCTCACTATATTTGCGCCTTCCTCTACAGCAACCTTATAAGAATTTGTCATCCCCATTGAAAGATACTTCATCTCTATATTAGACAAATTAAGTTTCTTAATCTTTTCAAACAATTTTTTTGTTTCCACAAAATAAGGTCTTGAATCCTCGGGGTTTCCAAAGCGAGGACCCATAGTCATAAGACCCGTAACTGTTATGTTTTGAAATACTGAAATCTCTCTGGCTAACTGTTCAACACTCTCTGGCAATACACCTGATTTCTGTTTTTCACGACCGCTATTTACCTCGATTAATACTGGCATTACTTTACCAATTTGAGCGCACCTTTTATCAATCTCTCTGGCTATTTCCACAGAATCAACGGTTTCTATCATATCAAATATCCTCACCGCTTTCTTCACCTTATTTTTTTGAAGGTACCCTATAAAATGCCATCTTGCTCTATTTCCAACTACCTCATGCGCTCTTTCGGCTTCTTGGACATAATTTTCCCCTACAATTTTTACACCAGATTCAACCGCCTCGAGCACTTCCTCGGGTTGTCTTGTTTTGGCAGCGGCTACCAACTGAACCCCATTTGGTAGTTCACTCAATATCTGGCTAACATTTTGTTTAATCATTATGGATAACTCAACTCTTAATTGTCACTCCAGCCACCACATTCTAACACTAAGTAGGAATGCTCTTCCATGCCTACGGTTGAAAATGTAACCTCAGCCATAACAGGAGATACAGCGTAGAATCCCACTTGACTATTAGCCCGGCATGTATCAAAATGGGGACATCAGCCAAAGCAGCTAAATCTCAGTATCAAGAGGTTGTAGCCGAGAAGATTGAACAGAAGAAGGTCAAGTAACCAGTGAATAGAACAAGGGGTTTTGTTAACCTGAATCGCTTTAAGTCTGGCAGAGCTATTAAACTGCTCAACAAGATTACATATGACAAGTGTAAGAAGAAGGTAGGCAAGGAAAGGGGGGAGAATAAGGAACAACAGCAGTAAATTGTCTCTTGGGTGAACCGCCTAACCGATCAAAATAATATAAGGCGGGAAAAGACACAATTTAGCGATGACTTCGGGGTGTAGCGCAGCCAGGTAGCGCACCTGAATGGGGTTCAGGTGGTCGCCGGTTCGAATCCGGCCACCCCGACCATAGATGTGAAAGGAGCGGATGCAACCACCTAAACAGTCAAAATCCTAGACAGGCAGCAAATATGATAGCGACCACCTATATCGCTCAAAATAGCCAGCCCCCGCAAAAGAAAAATGTCCAAGCGAGTCACAGCACCCACTCTCCCCCGGCTTGTACAGGGCTTCACCCTCACGGTCGCAGCCGAGGGCAAATCCCCAAAGACGGTCTCATTCTATGAAGGCAACCTTACACGTTTTTTGTGGTATGCCAGAAGCCATGGCTTCCCTGAGGCCGTAAACCAGCTCACGCCGCATCATATCAGGGAGTTTTTGGTTTATGTTAGGGACGCTGAACACCGCTGGGGCCTCAGCGGCAACGGTTCTGAGAGCTCCGCAGGCAAGGCGTCTTACACCACTCTCTGGCACTACTACGTGTCACTGTGCCGCCTCTTCCGATGGGCTGAGGATGAGGGCTTCATGGGCGACTCCCCCATGGCCAACATCAAGCTACGACGGCCAGAAAAGAAGTTAATAGAGCCCTACACCAGAGAGGAACTTAAAGCCCTCGTTAGAGTGTGTCAACATGACATCAACAACGGCTCTCCTTTTCTTGGGACACGCAATAAGGCAATAATTCTCGTGTTTCTCGACAGCGGCATCCGCCTCTCTGAGCTTGCCAACATTCGCTTAGATGACATTGACATCGACAGTGGAGTCATCAAGGTCACTGGGAAAGGTTCAAAGCAGAGGCTGGTCGGAATTGCGAAAACAACGAAGGTGGCCCTCTGGAAATATAAAACTTGGAGGCCGGATGGTAGCCCCTGGCTATGGCTTGGTGAGGAGGGGCACAGGTTAACAGCTCGGGCTATACAGTCTATGTTTAAGCGCCTCAAAGACAGGGCCGGCCTGCGCGATACGGGAGGTCTAGTCCACAAGATGAGACACACCATGGCCATGAGCTTCCTTGAAGGTGACGGAGACGTGCGGTCGTTGCAGGTGCTCTTGGGACATTCTGATATTGAAATGACCATGAGATATCTTCAGGCTGTGGGCGCAAAACAGGCTTTGGCGAAACATGCGAAAGCATCGCCCGTAGAAACGATGGGATTGAGCTAAACCCTACTGCGTAGGTGAAAGCCGCGCTCGCTAATGGAGGGAACCTCTCTGACTTGCATAAAGGCAAATGCGCTAGGCGTTTTGGGATAAGGTAGGAGTTATATGCCAAGGTTGGTTACCTCCGAGGTGCTACGGCAAATAGCAATTTTATATCTCTTGGAGCTGTACAAACAAGAGACTGGTTTTGTAGCGGAGTGGAAGCACCTACGGCATTCGTCCATTTCGCTTCTTGCACAAATAGCAAAGGTGGATGCACTTGCGCAAGTCAACTGGATGATATTCGACCTCCCTTTATTTGAGGGCGAGCTTGCTCGCCAGCGTCTTGAAAATTACCTCGTGGACTTCGCCCCACCTCTCAAAAATGCTCTTGACCGGCAGGAGCTTGAACATCAATACGACCAAATACTGGAGAAACTGGAGCCCTATAAGAATGAACTGGCGGATCTGGCTT
>JABUBO010000563.1_pt1 | contig 12158 bp, 13 predicted proteins | sample 7240361 | NCBI WGS metagenome assembly JABUBO01 (sample SAMN07256346, study PRJNA390944) | subsurface metagenome | isolation source: Methane hydrate marine sediment | place: Pacific Ocean: Eastern North Pacific, ODP site
TGCTATGGATATGAATAAAAATAAAATTGACACATTAAAACAGAAATCTAATTTAGAAAATCTTAGGAACATTAAGATAATAGAAAAAGAATTTATTCAAATGGGAACACATCCTATGCTGACTGCATCACCAATTGCTTATCAGATTAGCAATGCAGCTGAAATGGCAGTTAAAGAATTAAGAAAATAAGTTAAGAATAAATTTTTAAAAAACTTTTTGAAACGCAGGGACAATTCGTATATTTGACATTATCTGTAAATTTTATAAGATTTTACAACAGTTTATCAAAATATATCAGTATTGAACAAGTAGATTTTTTTGCAGCAAATATCATATTATTAGAATATATATATAAGCAGATAGGATGAAGAATGATTTCTAGTAATTACACTCTTCGTGAAAAAATTAAGAGTTTTTTATATTTGTTTGTATTATCAGAGGTAGTATGGTTTGCTCTTACCTCAAGTTTTCATTTCCAGGAAGTAATAATCGGTATTTTTGTGAGTTTTATCCTTTCCTTGTTTTTGAGTAGAAGATATCTTGAATTGAGTTTACCACCATTAAGCTTGAAAAGAGTTGCATTTTTTATTTTATATATTCTTGTACTTTTTAAAGAGATAATAAAAGCGAATTTTGATGTTGCTTATCGAGTGGTTCATCCTAAAATGCCAATAAAACCAGGTATTGTTATTATCAAAACAGGACTTAAATCTGATATTGCCAAAATGATTCTGGCAAATTCTATTACTTTAACCCCGGGAACATTTACATTAGATATCGTTGGTGATGTTCTTCTCATTCACTGGATAAATGTAAGGACGGAAAATATAGCTGAAGCAACAGAGATTATTGGGGAGAAGTTTGAGAAATATTTAAGGGTGATATTTGCATGAGTGAGACAATTTTTTACATCTTTTTAATAATTATAGGAGCTGGTATTATACTTTGCATTTTGCGTATGTTAAAAGGGCCTACTGCTTCAGATAGGGCAATAGCAGTAGATACCGTAACCACAATTGTTGTTGCCCTTTTGGTGCTGGTAGGTTTTTTCTTTAAAAGGTATGTTTACCTGGATGTTTCTTTAGTTTATTCTGTTATATCTTTTGTGGGATTGGTTGCTATCGCCAGATTTTTGGAAGAGGGGATTTAGATGCGCTTAATAATAGGAGAAATTATTACCGGGATTGGAACTGTATTCCTTTTTTTAGGAAGCCTGGGAGTATTTAGAATGCCTGATGTATATAACCGCGTCCAGGCGGGAACAAAGTGTACTACTTTGGGGGCTTTTTTAACTATTATGGGAGTAGGCATAATGCAGCCAGACTGGTTCTGGAAAGCCTTAATTATTGCATTGTTCATTCTTCTATCCAATCCAATTTCCAGCCATGCTTTGGGGAGGGCTTCTCGTAAGAGTGGAGTACGTTTATGTGATAGGAGTGTGGTAGACAAGACCGAAGAGTTTGTGAGGTATAGGAAGAAGTGATGATTTTCGTTGTTTCCATTTTGGTAATTTTAATGCTTATAGCAGCAATTTCTGCTTGTATTTTTAGAGATTTACTTAGTGCAGTAATTGCCTCCTGTATGGTTAGTTTAATTGCAGCAATCCTGTTTTATCTCCTTCAAGCACCAGATGTAGCTATGGCAGAGGCAGCGATTGGGGCAGCATTGGTTACCGCTGTTTTTATCATCGCTATAATAAGAACCAAGAGGCATGAAGAGTGAGAAGTATAGTTAGCATAATTTTGTTAGGTATAATTGCATTAGGAATTACACTATCGCTGATAGTAATTCCTTTTGGTGAGCCCAAGACAGAAGTGGGTGGATATTATATTGATAAGGGCAGGGAAGAGACCGGGGCTGCAAATATTGTTACGTCAGTAGTAGTAAATTATCGGGGTTTTGACACCCTGGGTGAGGTCACTATACTTTTTATAGCTGCTATTGGCTTGGGTGCTGTTCTGGCTACTAAGAAGAAACGTAAGCTTGAAAAAAGAATAGAACCGGCTAGTTTGGTCGTATATACGGGTTGCAGGTTTTTATTTCCATTAATTCTTTTATTTGGAGCTTATATCTTTATCCATGGCCATCTATCTCCTGGTGGAGGTTTCCAGGGAGGAGCAATTGTTGCCTCTGCCTTTGTTTTAATTTATATGGGTTGCCGAGGGAGAAGGTTACCTGAGGCACCAACTAAGGTAATAGAATCTTTGGGAGGACTTGTATTTATCATAGTAGGACTGGTGGGCTTAAGCTTTGGGGGCTATTTTCTTCTAAATTTTTTGCCCAAGGGTATACCTAATGTCCTTTTTAGTGCTGGTATTATCCCTATTATTTATATTGCTATTGGATTCAAAGTTGGTTCAGAGCTAGCCAGTATTATTGACAACCTAATAGAGAAAAGTGAATGAACCCAGTTAGATATGCAAATTATCTAATATGGGGTGAACTCAATGGAAACTACATAACAAGAAGCAGGAGATTAAAGAATAAATAACATGAACTTATTATCTAACGGGGTGAATTTTTTAAATAATTATGTTTACTATATAGGAGCTTTTGGACTTATATTTATTGGGCTTTTCATTATTTTAGTTAAACGTAACCTTATTAAGGTTATCATCGGCTTAAGTATCCTTGATACCGGAGTAAATTTATTTCTTATCTCCGTTGGTTATATTAGCAAAGGAACTGCACCTATTTTTTCAAAACCTGGCTTAGACCCAGCTCGTATGGTTGATCCCGTTCCTCAGGCATTAGTGCTAACTGCTATTGTTATCGGGGTAGCGGTCTTGGCTTTAGCCCTTTCTTTGGCCATAAGATTATATCATCATTATGGGACCCTTAATCTTCGTAAAATAAAGGAGCAAAGATGGTGAACCCTGTACTGTTAATTGTTGTACCCTTAGGTCTTGCTTTTGCTTTACCTTTATTTGGGCTTATTTCAAAGAAGATAAGCAAATTTATTCCGGTAGTTGCTTTTATCTTTAATCTTATTGTTTCTTTATCACTCATTCCTAAGGTATTAGACCACCCGATTGTCATCTCTATAGGTGGTTTTCCACCACCTTTCTGTATCAATTTGGTAGCAGGGCCAGTTGGTATCCTGTTTTCCGCTCTCATTGCCTTGGCGGGTCTTTTGGTTTCCATCTACGCATTGGATTATATAAAAGAAGGCCCTAAAGAAAAATATCATATACTTTATCTTCTCCTGCTTACTGGTGCTACAGGGGTTGTGCTTACTGGAGACATTTTTAATCTTTTTGTCTTCTTTGAAATTCTCTGTATTTCCTCTTATGCCTTAGTAGCTTATATAGGAGATAAAGCTGGAATTGAATCAGCAGTGAAATACCTGATTCAGGGTGCGGTTGGTTCAAGTTTTTTGCTTATAGGCATAGGGTTACTTTACGGTCTTTTCGGGACACTCAATATGGCTGATATTGCTCAAAATATAACATCCATTAGTCCCTTATCCGTATTTGTCCCGTTGGTGCTAATTATTACCGGCCTGGGGGTGGAGGCAGCTATATTTCCGTTAAACGCCTGGCTTCCTGATGCTCATTCATCTGCACCGTCGTCCATAAGTGCAATTTTATCCGGTATAGCCATTGAAGTAGGTCTGTATGCTGTAGCCAGGGTCGTATTCACCATATTTGGAGCCTCCAGCATATTGATGTTCCTGGTATTTTTGGGGATTTTGACTCTATTAACAGGTGAGATGTGTGCCTTTAGACAAAACAATATAAAGAGGATGTTGGCCTATTCCAGTGTAGGCCAGATTGGGTTAATCGTGTTTGCCTTGTCTGTAGCTACATCAAATGCAGTGACTGGAGGATTATTTCAGCTGGTAAGTCATACCTTAGCCAAAGCACTATTGTTCCTGGCAGCAGGTTATATGATCTACCGCACCGGTTCTATGGATATTTCCACATTCGAAGGAATGGGCAGAAGAATGCCGTTTACCTGTTTAGCTTTTACGGTCGGTGCATTCTCTATTGTGGGATTGCCGCCTTTTGTAGGGTTTTCCAGTAAATTTTTAATCATTCGAGCTGCCCTGGAAAAACAGGAGGTTTTGTTCATTGTGCTTGTTGGACTTGTCCTGTTAGGCACAGTAATTGAAGGGGCATATTTTTTCCGTGTAGTACAGGTTCTTTATTTCAAAGGAGAAAAGGTTAATACAGGAAGGAAAGAAGCTCCCATTATCGCGTTAATTCCTATATTTATCCTGGTGGCATTAATTATTGGTATTGGGATATATCCCAGGCTTATAACCAATATTTTAAAATCGGGTGCTTCGGAACTTTTAAATAGGGTCGAATATATCAGGAGTGTTTTAGGATGAGTTTACAGCTTTTAATCATAATTGCCTTTAGTGGTTCATTTATTACTTATCTTTTGGGTAAGCTCTCTCACAGGTTGCGCGATTCTTTTGCTGTTTTTATTTCCTGTGCATTAGTAGTCATTATTGCTCTCTTCTACGGAAAATCCGTAGAGAAGACTTTTTATTTAGTATTTTTAGACTTACCTCTCTTTTTAAGATTAAATACACTTTCATGGTTTTTTGCTATTACCATAGCTGTTGTGGGAGTCCTTTCTATCATTTTCTCTTTAAGCTATATAAAGGAAAAAGAAAGAACAGATTTCTACTACTTGATGATGCTTCTGGTAAATGCTGGTATGTTAGGGATCGTATTAAGTGGCGATTTAGTCTCCTTCTATATTTTCTGGGAGATCATGTCCTGGAGTACTTTTCTTTTGATAAGTTATAACCGGGGGCCTGCTTTAGCTGCGGGAATGAAATATATTATTATGTCTGTTGTGGGTTCTGTGGCCATGCTCATCGGGATGTTGTCACTTTATGCAAGCTATGGAACCTTGACCATTTCAGAACTTGCTGTTCATACATCCTCTGCTTCTTTTGGCTACATTCTGTTTCTTTTGATCTTATTTTTTGTTGCCTTTGGCATAAAGAATGCTGTTTTACCATTTCATACCTGGCTTCCGGATGCTCATTCAGAAGCGCCATCACCTTTTAGCGCCATACTTTCCGGGATATTAATAAAGATGGGTACTTATGGGTTTCTTCTGGTTATGTATGTAATAATTGGATTAAAAAATTTTCTCACTTTAGGGCAAGGCTTATTAAGTTTTCATTATATCCTTTCGATATTAGGAGCAATTACCATTCTTATCCCTACCTTTATAGCTGTGCTCCAGGATGATGCCAAGAGACTTCTTGCCTGGTCCACTATAGGCCAGGCAGGATATATAATCTTAGGAATTTCCTTCGGAACAAGTTTAAGCATTGCGAGCGGCATATTCCACTTTTTTAACCACGCTGCATTTAAGGCACTTCTTTTCATGGCTGTAGGGGCGGTTGAATACAGAACCCGGGGGGGTGCGAGTCTGAATTCATTAGGCGGACTAATTAAGAAGATGCCCATAACTTCTATTGGAGCATTAGTAGGTGTTTGTGGATTAATCGGAGTTCCCTTAACCAATGGTTTTGTCTCCAAGTGGCTGATTTACAAGACCTTAATTCTTGAGGGCTCACCCTTTTTAGCCTTTGCCGCATTGATAGGAACTTGGGGAACCATACTTTATAGTTATAAGCTCATTCATAATATCTTCTTAGGTCAGCTTCCTGATAAGTATAAAGACCTAAAAAAAGCACCCTTTAGCATGCAATTTCCAATAATTATATTTAGCCTGATTATTATTCTCTTTGGTATCCTTCCTGGCATCCCTCTAAAGGTTGTTAATACTATTGTGACATCTTTTGGTTTCGAGTCCTTAAATGTAACCTTATGGGGAATTGCTTCTGAGACCGGTGCATTAAATACTGTAAACATTTCCGCTGCTATTATAGTTGCAGGTATTATTGTCTGGTTAATTTTTAAGGCAGGGCGGAAAGCAATACCGGTTGCTCAGGATGACAACTATGCTGCTGGAGCAGCCATCCCTAAAGAAAAATATCACTATACAGTTGATTTCTATAACCCTTTGCATCGGATGATTTCACCTTTCTTAAAAGACTTTATAGATCAGTTTTACATGAAGCTCGCCGGATGGACCCGGAATTTGTGTGGTGGGGTACGGCGTCTTTATACTGGAGATGTAGGTAACTATGTGATATATATAGTGCTGTTTCTGGCATTGTTGATTTTCATTCAATTAAAATGGAGTATTTGGTAATGAACATTATTGAGATAGTTTTATCCCCGCTTATAGCGTTTGTGATAGGGATATTTTTTCTTGGGTTATCAAGGAAAATAATGGCAAGGATCCATTGGCGTTATGGTCCGCCAATTACTCAACCGATTATCGATATAATTAAGTTATTCAGTCAAAGAAGCGTAAGCCATGGAAGTATGTTTAACTTAGGAATCATCCTCTCACTCGCTGGCTCAATAGTTGTGGTTTTATTTTTACCCTTAGGCCAAATCTGCCCATTAAGCAGTTCAGGTGGATTGTTGGTCATTCTTTATGTAATGCTTTTGGGACCTTTAGGAATAGCACTAAGTGGTGGTGAAGCAGCTAATCCCAATACCAGCATTGGGATTTCCCGTAAACTTATTCTGGCGTTAGGTTATGAAGTGCCTCTGTTACTTATCTTTCTTGCTGTAATGACACATTACAAGACTATATCTATAATGGAAATAGTAACAACACAACAGAACACGGGTTGGTCTTTGACTTCTTTACCTTTATTATTATCCGGTATAGCTTATTTTCTTATTCTTCCTGCGATACTGGGTATAAGACCTTTTGAGATCGTTGGCGCACCGCAAGAAATCTCTTCAGGGCCTATGGTGGAATATGGTGGCCAATTTTTGGCTCTGGCAACTATACAGCATGCTTTCAGTCTATTTATTGGTATAGCTCTTTTCGTAAACCTATTTTTAGGCGGTGCAGGTGATGTATTTACCCCGTTAGAAAGGTTATTGACTTCAGTCGGCTTAAGTTTTGTCGTGTCTTTTCTAACTGGGTTTACTTTCTTTCTTAAAATGTTAGGGGTGTTTGTAATAGGCCTTTTCATAAATGCTGCTTACCCACGCTTAAGGATTGAGCAAGCCGTTAAATATTTATGGAAATGGCCTACACTGTTTGCTTTCGCAGGATTGGTCATAGTTTTTATAATCAGGAGATAAGGGATGGATAGAAATCAGCTTATAAAATGGTTAAAAGCTCCGGCAAAGATGGGTCATAAGTATTCACTTCATGTAATCTATTTTTGTACTGGATGCGGGATTATTGAGATACCCCCAGTTATAACCTCACGATGGGATGCGGAACGATTTGGAATAATCCCAGTAGCTACACCAAGGCAGGCAAATCTATTCTTAATTACAGGATATGTTTCAGTAAAAACATTGAAGGCTATCATAAGAACATATGAACAGATGCCGGAGCCAAAGTTCACAGTAGGTTTTGGTTCCTGCCCTATAAACGGGGGGATGTATTGGGATTCATATAATACCATAAAACATCTGGATAAATACATTCCTGTAGATGGCTGGATCGCCGGGTGCATGCCCAGACCTGAAGCCATCTTTGTTGCTGTGACTCATCTCTGGACATTAATTGATAAAGAGATGGCAAACGGTTATAAAAAATACAGAGAAAATTATAAATATTACCGTGCAAATCAGGAACAGCTTTATGGGAAAGTGGAATGGCCTCCGTTATTTCCAATAGAGGATAAAGATGAACACAGCCCATCCTGAAAATTCAATAGACGGAGTTGGGTGAAAGTGAAAGGAAATAAGTAAAAAGTTATAGGAGTCATAAAATGTTTTTAGGAGGGGCGGAGTGAAATTACTTAAGGAGAAACTTGAATCAATTTTTAGTGGTATCCAGGTAAATATTCTCGAACAGGACAGGTTGATTATAAGTGCCCAAAAAGATGCGGTTCTATCTATTTTGAGTTTTCTTAAGGATAAAGAGTACACCCACCTGGCTCTCATATCCTGTGTAGACTGGTTAGAGGAAAAAGAGTTTGAGCTGGTTTACGTTCTCTCAGCTTATATGCAGAAGGATAATGGATATACAGACAAAGAGAAAACAAACATAATTTTAAAGACAAGAATTTCCAGGGGAAATCCGGAGTTTCTTACCGTAATTTCTATTTTTAAAAATGCTGAGCCCTATGAACGTGAAATCCATGAGTTTTACGGAATAGATTTTAAAGGCCATCCAAGACTAACGCCACTTTTTTTGGAAAGAGAGTATAAAATGCCACCTTTTAGAAAGGATTTTGATACAAGAGAATATGTAAAAGAAGTTTTCGATAAAATTCCTTTTATTGAAGATAAGGATAAGTGAAAAAAATGAGAGAACTTGAACTTTATTTTGGCCCACAGCATCTTGGTATGGTGGGAAATTTCAGCATCACCCTAAAGGTTGAAGGTGACCGAATTTTGGAAGCCACTGCTAACCCGGGATACCTGCATAGGGGTTTTGAAAAACTTATGGAGTTAAGAAATTGGATACAGAATTTCCCTATGGTATGCAGGATAAACGTGGTAGAACCTGATTCGATGGAAATGGCGTATTCGATGGCAGTGGAGAAACTGGCAGGAATTGAGGTGCCAGAAAGGGCTCATTACATAAGAAGCGTTTACCTTGAGCTTGCTCGTGTGGGCTCTCATCTCTTTGGTCTATGGGCTTATGCTAACATGCTTGGTTTTGATACTGTTGCTCAGTGGGCGATGTATCATCGGGATCTTATCCTGGATCTCTTTGAAGAACTTACTGGTGGCAGGGTTTATCACATATACATATGGCCTGGTGGTGTAAGACGTGATTTCCCGGAAGGTTTTAAGGAAAAAATAGTAAATACACTACATTCCATAGGAAGCTGTGTACCGGACTACGATGCTACATTTTTTAATAACCGTATATTTTACGATAGGGCAAAAGGTATAGGAAAGATAACTTGTGAAGAAGCAAAAGAAATGGGTGCGACAGGCCAAGTCTTAAGAGCAACTGGTATGAAATATGATATCAGAAAGGTCGAACCGTATGCTGCCTATGACCAGGTACCCTGGGATGTTCCTATAAGAGAAGATGGGGATGCTTTCTCGAGAATATGGGTAATACGGGATGAGATGATTGAAAGTGTTCACATGATATTTAAACTACTTGATAAAATGCCAGACGGAGAAGTGTATAATAAAGTACCAAACCCGTTCAAATGGAATATACCCAAAGGCGAAACTTATGTGAGATGCGAGTCTTCGCGAGGCGAGCTGGGGCTATATCTAGTAAGCAATGGCGAAGATAAGCCTTACCGTGCACACTTTAGAACACCTTCTTATCCCCATGGATTGACGGTTTTAGAAAAAACGTTAAAAAATGCAAGTATTGCCGATGTTGGTAACATCATGATAAGTTTGTATGTAGTTGCACCAGAAATAGACAGATAAAACACATTGAAAGGATAAAAAAAATGGCTAAACCAAGCCTCTTAAGTTCATTTAAAGCTATCAGGTATCTTTTTAAGAAGCCTAAGACATTAAGATATCCTTTTGAGCTTAAAGAACCAGCACTCAGATACAGGGGCTTTCATCTCAATGATTGGGATAAATGCACAGGTTGTGGAAATTGCGCTGACATATGTCCCAACGAAGCAATTGAAATGGTAAAGATTCCTGAATTAAAATCAAAACCTGAGGAGGGCGTAAAGAACGAACGTCCTAAGTTAGATTACGGCAGATGTTGTTTTTGTGGTTTGTGTGTGGATATTTGTCCTCCTGGCTCCTTAAGACTTTCCAGAGACTATTTCCATATCCATTTTAAAACAGACACTTTTACTTTTATCCCAAAAGATGAACGGTCTGATAAAGAACACTTTCTACCCGCTCAAAAATATTCTGTACTTCAAGCAAGTCTGACTCACCGTAAAAAAGATTATGAAGGATTTACATCTGACCTCAAGTATTCTTTATTTGAGCCGGGCCGTGTAGTTATGCCTCAGGTCAAACCCGAGGAACGTAAACTATCATTTATTGAGCAGGTAATAGGTTATTCCAAAGATGAGGCAAAAAGAGAGTCTTCAAGGTGTCTTGAGTGTAAATTATGTGAGGAAGCCTGCCCGGCACATTTAAAGATTTCCGATTATATAAAAGCAATTTATGAAGATAAGCCGCAAGAGTCTTTAAAGAAGATATTTGAAGATAATCCAATCCCTTCCATCTGTGGAAGGACATGCATGAAACACTGTGAAGATGCGTGTTCTTTAAGCATAAGAGGAGAAGCTGTAGCTGTAAGGTGGTTAAAGAGGTTTGTTGCTGATTCTATTAAAGATTATAAGACTGCTTTAGAAGCTGTACCGGCTAAACCTACAGGTAAAAACATAGCTGTTGTAGGAGCAGGTCCAGGGGGGCTATCAACAGCGTATTTCCTGAAACTTAAAGGGCATGAGGTTACAGTATTTGATTCTTTACCGGGCGGTGGAGGAATGATAAGAATAGGCCCTCCACTTTATAGATTGCCTATAGAGGCGATTGATAAAGATGTAAATTATATAGCTTCTCTTGGAGTTAAGTTCAGATTTAATACAACTGTGGGAAAGGATGTGCTATTTGAGGATATTATGAAAGATTACGATGCAGTTTATCTGGGAATAGGAACTACTATAAGCCGCTCAACCAGAGTTAAAAATGCTCAAAAAGCTCTTTTGGCACTTAATTTCTTGCAGGAGAATAAGATTGGAAAAGGTGTTAAAGTAAACAAAGAAATCATCGTAATAGGTGGGGGCAATGTAGCGATGGATGTAGCCAGGGAAGCATTCCGCCTGCAGCATATGCAATATCCAGGCCAAAAAGTGGTAACTAAAACGGTCTCTTTAGAAGATTGGGGTATAATGCCAGCAACGGAAGAAGAGATTGAAGATGCAAAGGAAGAAGGAATACAATTTAATCCTGCCTGGGGCCCGAAAGAAGTTGTTTTAGATGAAAACGGAAATGCAAAAGGGCTTCGGTGTATGAAGGTGAAATCAGTGTTTGATGAACAGGGAAGATTTGCTCCTACATTCTATGAAGATAAAGAGATGTTTTTGGAAGGGAATATGATAATAGAAGCCATTGGCCAGGCGCCTGATTTTTCATTTATACCTAAAAAACTTTTTGAGAAACTTGAGTTTACCCAAAGAAGAAAAGTAAAAGTTGATGAGAATGGACAGACGTCTATTCCAAAAGTTTTTGCTGGTGGTGATATTGTAAATCTTAATTTAGATGCAGTAACTGCCATCGCTGATGCAAAAATAGCAGCAGAAGGTATAAATAAGTTTTTATCTAAGAAATAAATCCATTATTTATCTTATGGGAAAATACATATTTTCAGCTAGCATGTATTGAAATTTTTTTCCTTCTATTTCATTCGGCTTTTTATGCTCTATTAGATTTCTTAAATTTTCAGCATCATTTCTTATTTCTCTGGAAATTAACATATCTATCGCCCCTGCCAGTGCTCCATTACCAAATCTAATAAATTTATCTTTGTCTGTTTTAGGTAGTAAGCCAATATATATAGCATTTTCTATATTCATATAATTTCCAAATGCTCCTGTTAAATAGATCTTGGATATTTTATCAAGGCTGGTTCCATAATACTTTATTAAAAGATCTTGATCTGTGCGAAGTCCTGCTTTTGCTGTTATCAATTGATTGATATCATCTTGAGAAATACTAATATCATCTGTTATGTTAAAATTATTATTTATCCTTGTTCTTTCATTCATAATGTTATTCCGTGAAAGTTCAGCAAGTAAATCTATCACTGCAGACCCGCAAACACCCAGAGGAGCTTTATTACCAAGAGTTTCATAATCTATATGGCTGTTTTCTATTTTTAATTTGGTTATTGCTCCCTCTATTGCTCCAACGCCACAGCTAATCTGGTATCCTTCATATGCTCCTCCTGCTGCACATGAGGCAGTTATTATTTTATCTTTATTGCCAATAACAACTTCCCCATTGGTGCCAATATCTATCACCATTGTTGTTTCTGGGTATTGATATAACCTGGTAGCAATAATATCGGCAAGGCAATCAGAACCTGCATGTCCGCCAATTAATGGAGGGCCATAAACAAAAGCATTCGGGTTAACTTTCAGGCCCAGTTTAGAAGCTTTTCTTGTTATAGAATCTCTATTTAAAGA